>Ga0315273_10004969_pt1 | contig 16401 bp, 19 predicted proteins | sample YL17G02_0_MG_FD_205753 | JGI IMG/M metagenome (GOLD analysis project Ga0315273, IMG submission 205753) | Sediment microbial communities from Yellowstone Lake, YNP, Wyoming, USA - YL17G02_0 | ecosystem: Environmental > Aquatic > Freshwater > Lake > Sediment | place: USA: Wyoming | collected... | reverse complement strand
CCGTTGCCGTAGTGCTTTCGTCAACACATGAGTTGCTTGTCGCAGACGGACGAGGATCGCGTTCGCGCCGCCGATCTCCTACACCTGGGTTTGGCGCAAAAATCCGCTAGCGCGTTCATGAGCTACGTGCTGCGCGACGAGAAGACGAACGAGCGGATCAAGCAAGCCCCGATTCACCAGGCGTGGCAGGCGTTGATCAATCAACACCGCCGCTTGCTCATATGGTCGTCGGTGGAGAGCGGGAAAAGTTCGCAAGTGAGCGTCGGTCGCACGCTCTTCGAGCTTGGCCGGAATACCGGTCTCCGTTGTTGCATCGTCTCGAACACGCAAGGTCAAGCCGGCAAGATCGGCGGAATGATCGCGAAGTACATCGAGGGGTCGGCCGACTTGCACGAGGTGTTCCCCGATCTGTTGCCCGACGAGCCGTGGACGAGTAGTCAGCTATTCGTGAAGCGGCAGACGATGGCGAAAGATCCGTCGGTGCAGGTGTGCGGCATTCACGGCAACATCACCGGATCGCGTCTCGACTTGCTCATTCTCGACGACGTGCTCGACTACGAAAACTGTCGCACGCCCGGGTTGCGGCAGGACTTGTGGGACTGGTACCACGCGACGCTGTCGGGGCGTCTGACGGCGGACGCTCGGGTGATCGTGATCGGCACCGCCTATCATCCCGAGGATTTTTTGCACCGCCTCGCGCGCACCGGAGGGTGGGCGGCGTTTCGGTACCCGGTGATCGATCCGGACACGAACGAGATCCGTTGGCCCGAGCGTTGGCCGGAATCACGCATCGAAGCCAAGCGCATCGAGCTTGGCCCTCTCGAATTCGCGCGACAGATGATGTGCGTCGCCAGAGACGACGCCGAAGCGCGGTTCAAGAAGGAATGGATCGATCTATGCCTGGCGCGCGGCGCCGACCGCGAGCCGCGCCCGAGCCTCGAAGCCGTGCCGCCGGGTTGCCGCACAATTACCGGAGTAGACTTGGCGGTGTCGCGCAAGAAGATTTCGGGCGACACCATTTTCTTCACGATCTTGGTGTACCCGAACGGGGACCGCGAATTGTTGTGGATCGATGGCGGGAAGTACAGCGGGCCCGAGATCGTCGACAAGTTGGTCGACACGCACCGACGATTCGGATCGGTGATGTACGTGGAGAACAACGCGGCGCAAGAATACATCCTGCAATTCGCGCGCAGTGAGAGTGCGGTGACGGTGCAGCCGTTCACGACGGGGCGCAACAAGGCCAACCCGGAATTCGGCATCGAGTCTCTCGCCGTCGAGATGGCGAATGGCAAGTGGATCATCCCGTGCAAAGATGGCCATATTCACAAACAAGTGTCGATGTGGATCCAAGAGATGCTCTACTACTCGCCGGCGGCGCACACGGGCGACCGTCTCATGGCTTCGTGGTTTGCCCGCGAGGGTGTCGGCCGCGCCAAAAAGAGAGCGTGGGTCGGAAGGATAAACAACGCTCGCTAGGTGACTCGCGCATTGAAAACGTGGTACACCCGGAGAGCATTCGGAGGAGAACAAAATGTCAGAGATGAACGAAGAGCAGTTGAAGGAAGCATTGGATCATGACGCTGCGATCAAAGCTGGCAACGGCGGGGCGAAAGCTCCGGAAGCTGTGGACCCGGACGAAGCGATTTTTGCGAACCCGGCTGCGGCGGCGAAAGTCACGGGCCAGATCGAGACCCGCAACTCGGTTCTAGCCAAGGATCTCGTGACGAGCTTCATGCAGGTAGCTCGGGAGTTTTCGGGCCTGGCTCTCATGACCGGAAAACCGAACATCCAAAAAGACAAGAAGGGCGAGCACGTCGTGCACTACGACCCGCCGAAGCCGGACGCGGCTTTGAAGTGTCTCGACGCGGCGTTGCGCGCAATGGAATTGGCGAGAATGGCCGACGCTCTCGGCGACCGGGCAATTTTCCGGCAGGGAGTCGTGCCCAAAAAAGCGGAGTAGCCCATGGTGGCATATCGCGGCGAAGATTCTGAAGATGACAACGGCGGCGACGGGAACGGAGGCGATTGGGATGAGTACAAGAAACTCGTGCTCTCGCAGATCCGCGAGCTGCGCCACGACAATCAGGAGATTCGCCGCGACGTGTCCGATTTTCGATCCGAAGTGGTCGACAAGTTCTCGACGGTGAAAGAGGATCTGGCGCGGTTGAACGTCAAGGCCGGTTTGTGGGGCGCGCTCGCGGGCGCCCTCTTCGCCGGCACGTCGATTTTGATTCAGATGATGTCTTCGAAGTAGGGCGGCGAACATGAGTAGCGCAACGAGAGTAGAACCACGCGGCGTCAAGCGCATGCTGAGTGCTCTTGCCGACAAGCTCTACAAGAGCGGCGGCGCCAAGCAAACGGAGACGATTGCGAGCGCGATGCAGAAGATCGCGCGCCTCGGCATGAGCCCGAGGCAGCAAATGCTCAATCGTTTGTGGGCATGGTATCGCTGCGAGAACTACGCCACGCGGCGCGTGGATTGGAACGGGCACGAAGTCGTCGACGCGCTTTCTCAGGAGTCGATTTCGACCGCCGGCTTCATCCCTCCGGGGTTCTACGACGCCGGAGCCAACCTGCCGATCAAGTTCCGCAAGCCGACGGCGCCGTACGCGTTGGTCAAGGTGATCGTCGACCGCTTCACCGAGTTGCTTTTCAGCGAGCGCCATCACCCGTTCATGCGAGTCGAGGGCGATTCCGATACGGAGAACTACGTCGGAGCGCTCATCGAGGCGTCGCGGCTGTGGCCGAACATGATTCAGGCGCGGCAGTACGGCGGCGCCATGGGCACGGTCGCCATCGGGTTCGAATTCGTCGAGGGTGTGCCCGAGGTCGAGGTGCACGATCCACGCTGGTGCATTCCGGACTTCAAGGATCGCACCAAGCTGATCCTGAATTCGATCGAGAAGCGGTATATGTACGTCGTCGAACAGCGCGACGAAGTCACTGGCGAGTACGAAGAGATCGCCATGTGGTACCGGCGCGTGATCGACACGGAGCGCGACGTTCTCTTCAAGCCCGCCCCCGTGGGCGACGGCAACGAGCCGCAGTGGGAGGTCGACAAGGAGACCGTGCACGGGTTCGGATTCTGCCCCGTGGTGTGGATCCAAAATCTGCCGGTGCAGGACGACATCGACGGCGACTCGGACGTTCTCGGCATCTATGACACTGCCGAATCGATCGATTCGTTGCAGTCGCAGGCGAACCTCGGCACGATTAGCAACTGCGATCCGACGCTCGTGGTCGTGACCGAAGACGAAATGCCCGAGATCAAGAAGGGCAGCGACAACGCGATCAAGTTGTCGAAGGGTGACGCACACTACATGGAGTTGCAGGGCTCCGGCGCCAAGTCTGCGATCGAGTTGGCCGACAAGTTCCGAAGCCAAGCGCTCGAAGTGGCGCAATGCGTGCTCGAACATCCGGACATGAGTCAGCGCACCGCGACCGAGATCGAACGCGCGTACTCTTCCATGATCTCGAAGGCGGACGTTCTTCGAGAGCAATACGGCGAGAAGGGACTGAAGCCGCTCATCATGATGATGATCAAGGCTGTTCGCCTCTTGCAAGAGGGGAAGATCAACGCCGAAGAGGGAGTCATCGAGAAGTTCGAGATCCTGTTGCCGCCGAGAGTGGTCGACGACGAAAACGGCGAGACGAAAACGGAGCCGCAGAAGCTCGGGCCCGGCGGCGTCTTCAAGTTGCAATGGCCGAAATACTTCGAGCCGCTTCTCGCCGACGTCGAGCTGGCGACGCGGTCGGCGGTCGCCGCGAGCGCCGGCGGTCTCGTCGATTTGGAGCACGCGATCAAGTTCGTGGCCGAATACTTCAAGGTCGGCGACGTCGACGCTATGATCAAGCGCATCAAATCCGAGCAACAGAAGGCGAGCGGGGCGACGGCCGATCAGACGTTGCAGATGCTCGGCGGCGGTTCGATGCCTGGCAGACCGATGCCGGGCCGCCAGACGTTCGGCAGACCAATGCCGGGACGCCCGATGTCGAGCCCGTACGATTCCGAAGAGTGAGAGAGTGGTCAAACTAACAGGAGGATGTCATGAGTGAGGCACTGAAGACGATGGCGGACGTGGCGAAGAAAACCTATGGCGGCGTGGCGCAGAAGCTCTTGCAGTTGTTCGGCGGGCTTTTCATGGAGATGAAAGACGAAGACGGCGACGGCAAAGCCGTGTGGGTCGTCTCCATGACCCGCATGATCACGTGGATTGTGTTCGGTCACTGCATGTTCGTGTGGAGTCGCGCCGTCATGGCGGCGGCGCCGACGGCCGCAGACGTGGCGACCGCGACGAAGGCGATGCTCGACGTGGCACCGCAGGAATTCTACACGCTGTGCGCCTTGCTCGGCCTGTCCGGCTTGAAGATCGTCGGGTCGAAAGCCGCCGACGTGGTGGCGGCACTGAAAGACAACGCCGGCGGCGGTGCGGCGTGACCTTTCTTTTGTGGCTCAAGGATCACTGGTACCTTCCGGTATTCGTGATCTTCATCGTTCTGGCGTGGGCTCTCGGCCGGCGCTCGGCGGGCAACCCGTTCGAGACCGTGCGCCGAGAGGTCGACGCCATCAACGCCGGCGCCGAGATTCGGAAATTGGAGGCGGAACGTGGAACCGCGCAAGCGAAAGCAGAAGTCGAATCCAAGTACAAGGCGCAGCTCGCCGCACTCAGCGAAGAGCAGAAGCAACAGGCGGTGGCTTTGGCTGCCAGCCCTGTTGATCTCGCAAAGTTCCTGGTCCGCGCTGGCGGCGGAAACGTCTGATCCGTCTGCGGCGGCGAAGCTGCCGGTGTGCGACGGAGCGTTGTGCAGCGCCCCCTTGGTGAAGGGCCAGGCGGCGCCGTTCGACGGCCAGATTTTGACGGTGCCGCTCGCCATCAATCTCGGCCAGAGGGCGAACGCGTGCGCGACCGTGACTGGCATCGAGGTAACTCGTGCCGTGCAGCTCGCTAAGGCGGATCTCGACTGGGAGAAGAGGTTGCGCGGCATCGACAACGACGCGGCGAAGATGCGAGAGGCGGCGTACAAGAAAGCCGCTGAAGATGTGAAGCCGAAGTGGTACGAGTCGCCGATATTCGTTTCGTTGGCGTCCGTGACCGTGACCATCGCTCTCGTGGTGGCAACCGGGTACGCCGTGAAAACTGTGAGGTGAGGCAATGGCACACGCGGAGACATCGGAAGAGAAAATTGCGCGGGTTTGTCACGAGGCGAATCGCGCCTACTGCTCGACGATCGGCGATCACTCGCACGCGACGTGGGACATGGCGCCACCGTGGCAGAAAGATAGCGCCGTCGCCGGGGTGAAGGCGGCGATCGCCGACCCGGCGCGCACGCCGGCCAAGTCTCACGAAGAGTGGGCCGAGCACAAGCGCAAGGCCGGGTGGAAGTACGGGCCCGAGAAGCGGCCCGAGGTGTTGGAACACCCGTGCCTGGTGCCGTACGAAGAGCTGTCGACTGAACAGCGGATCAAGGACGCGCTCTTTCTCGCTGTCGTTCGCACTCTGGCGCCGGCGGCGTCCACGGAGAAGCCCGCGACGGTTCTTTCCGAGTTGCCGCCGATGCCCAAGCGCGGCGACGACACCCTCGAAGTCGGCATCCTCACGGCCGAGGGCGAAGTGGTGAAGGACGGCGAGATTTGCGTGGCCGTGAAGCAGGAGACGGCACCCGAGAAGGTTCTGGAAAACCTTCCGCCGACGGCGTTCGAAGTGAAGGCAAAGAAGAAACGCCGAGGGTAGCAATGCACATCGCCATCGACCTCGACGGCACCGTGGTGAGCAGTGCCCACGCGTACGACGATCTCGACACGCCGTTGCGTTTGTTGCCTGGTGCCAAAGAGGGCTTGCGTGCGTTGAAGCGTGCCGGGCACCGCCTGATCCTGTACTCTGCCCGAGCCAATCGATCGCTTTGGGAGGATCCGAATCTCGACCCGCTCGTGCGCGTCGGCGTCGTCCGAATCAATCGATCGGCGTGGGAGAAGTCGAAAGAGCTGCACCTCGCCCGCTATCGGCAAATGATAGACTTCGCAAACGCCGAGCTTCCTGGTATCTTCGACGCCGTTGACGACGGGAAGCAGGGCAAGCCCATGGCGGATCTGTTTCTCGACGATCTCGCAATCCGCGTCGGCCACGGTGCCGCCGCTTTGACTTGGCCGCAGGTGGCGGCGATTTACGGAGAGCCCGACTATGCCAATCGACCCGAAACAGCTTGAGGCGTTCTCGGCGGTCGAGAAGCCGGTGGCGACGCAACAGTTGACGAAGGCGCGGCGCACGAAGCCGACGGCGATCGGCACGTTGCGCACCGGACGCGGTATTCGCATCGGGTCCGGCCGCTTCGCCGACATGCGCGACGATCTAGACAAAGCGGAGTAACCCGTGGCCCGCGAAGACCTGATCCCCGTGAAGCGCGCCGTGACCCGAATGGGCACGTCGTACGAGCAGACCTATTGGGTGCGCGCTCGGGAGCTGCGCGAGACGTTCGAGAAGAGCGGCGCGACGGCGGCGTTGAATCGAGCATTGGGGTCCACAACGGGGGAAGGATCGGAGCAGTGGTCGACCCGTTATCGTCAACGGCTACTAGACAAATTGGTAGAGGCGGGGTTTTCTGCTGAAGTGGTCGCTACGTGGCCGCAAAGCCGCCGAGAGCAAACACTGACTCCAACGGAGTTGGCTTCGACGAAAGACGCTTTGAGCAAGGAAATGTTGTCCGAGGCGTCTTCAGGAACGAAAACCGCCAAGACTATGCTCGACGATTGGGTTTCTTCCCCTGGTGAGGAAGGCACCGCCAAGCTCCGCTCTCTCGCCACGACGATCGCGTTCGAGGATCTCGACGGCGAAGAGTGGGACAAAGCCGTGCAGCAAGAGCGCGATCTCTTGGCCGAGAACGCTACGCACCACTACGACAAGCACTATATGTCTTCGTCGATTGCGGAGTATCGCGGCCAGTTTCAACGCGAAGCGTACGCCGACATGCGCGACGAGGTGATGAAAACTCTCTCCGACGAATCGGTGAGTGAAGACGAAGACGCGGCAGAGAACGCCAAGGAGATTTTCGAGCTTCGTCGAAGCACGAGTCCCGAGCTGCGCAAGCAAGCCAACGACATGATCAACGAGCGCGTCTCGTACGAGCTGGAGACGCAAGGGAAGACCGAAGATGCGAAGTTGAAGGCGGACGAAGCCGCCGAAGCCGACCGCGACGAGTACGTGAAGCGCGTCGACAACGAATTCATGCGCTACACGGACGAGGACATTGAAGCCGTGTACGCTCTCGCGGCGGTGTCGCAGTCTCTCTACGACGAAGACACGGTCACGCTCTATCGCGGCATCAAAGGAGAGTACGCGAAAGACATTCGAGAGGCGGCGATCGACGCCGTAGCCAAGAGCGGCGCTCTAGATCAAGCGGAGCTGTTCCCCAAAGACACCCCTCTTCCGGTTGCCTACGAGGAGAATTTGGTCAAAGTCGAAACAGGAGGGATGTGCTCGTTTTCTGAAGACGTGAACAAGGCCAGGGGATTTGCGGGCGACGACGGCGTTGTGATGAAAATGACGGTGCCGAAGTCGTCGATCTTGGCGTCGTATCGTCTTGGGTCGGAGGTCATGCACCAAGGCGAGAAAGAGGTCATTGTGCTGACGAAGGGGGAGTTTCAGATCAACCCTAATGACATCGAAGATGCCAAGGCGAAAGACTCTGCCTCTCCATTTCAACCCATGTTCGAAGAGGCCCACTGGCGGCAAATCGCTCGTGGTCGTGGACAAGATTTGTCCGGCCCGTTGCCGCCGCGAGAGGAAGAGTACCAAGAATCCGAGGGCGAATGGGCCCCATAAGCGAGGGAGAACACAATGGCAGACGAAGCTATCAAGAAACCGGAAACCATTCACATCAAAAAGTTCGCCGACGGCAAAGAGACGCCGTTGGAGACTCACCAGAGGCTCGCTTGGAACAGTGCGCGCTGCCCGTGCGGTGCGCCGGCCGTCGTGCGCGCGATCTCGTTCGCGCCGTTCAAAGAGCTGAACGATCAGTGCCCCGAGCTTCTCGTGAAGATGGCGCACTCGAATGGCGGGCAGATCCCGATGGTTGAATTCAAGTATGGAAAGTTCGTTCGCATCGGTACCGCGTTCGCGTGCGCGCGGTGCAAGAAAGACCTGGCGAAAGCCATGAGCAAGAAGCCGTCGTGGGTGTTGTGCGAATTCGATTACGGGCCGAAGCCGATCAACGAACAGGTTTTGGTTCCGGGGGCGTTGGTGAAACCGTGAGTGAGAACCTTGCGAAGTGGGTCAAGCTGAAGACGCAAAAGCCCGACGAGAACGAAGAGAAGCCGCTGCATCCGGATGAGAGCAAGGCTCTCAAGAAGTTGCAGCGCGAAGCCAAGGCTGCCGGCGCGACGCTGGCCACCGGTGGCAAGGGCGGATTGAGCCCGTCTCTCGTTCTCGGGGTCATGCGCCGCGACGAATTCAAGTGCAAAAAGTGCGGCAAGCAAGAAATGCTGAGTGTGCACCACAAGGGTCACCTCGAAAACCCCGCGTCGAAGTGGCTCGCCAAGAAGGGCAAGAGCAACGACCCGAACGCAATCGCCACCATTTGCGCGTCTTGCCACGACGACATTCACGAGGAAGACCGCGAGAAGGGCTAGTGTGTGAGGATCTCGCCGCAAAAGCTCTCGGCTCTCGTGCAAGTCGAGAAAGAGGTCACGCGCGGCGGACGCACGCACACGCAACACTATTGGGTGCGGGGGGATAGAGATGAGGCGGAACTTGGTAAGGCGGGGGTGCCGCGTTTAGACGTTGGACCGAAAGCGACGGGACACCCCAAAGCGCCTAAATTTGAGGTGGATTCCTCCGTTCGATTCGGGATTCAAGAGAAACTGAAGGCAGCGAAAGAGGAAGTGCAAAAAGCCGAGCGATGGGTTCGAACAGATCATCCTGAATTCACGTCTCTGTCGGATATTTCCCGTCGTGCGACTATTCCTTTTGAGGCGCAGCCCGCAATTAACGCAAGCACGATGGCCGTGACTGCGGGGGCAAGGGTTTTGTCTCACGAATTGCGGACGACGTTTCACGGAGACGGCAACGGGTTGGAGACGTACGAGGCCCGAGACAAACTAGAAAACGAAGGCTGGCTCGGTTCGTGTTCTTCTACGGGCGACGTGAAGTTGCGCACGGATCAGCACTTGGCGATTTGGCGGGCGATCGATCGTGGCAAAGTGGAGTTCGAATCCGAGTACGAAGCATTCCACACACTGACGCACGAGCTGTTTCACAGCGTGAACTATGCGCAGTCCGAATCGAAATCCGAAACGCTTCATCCGAAATCCGCGATTGAGGAAGCCATCACCGAGATCGATGCCCGTCAGTACACGGAATCAATCATCAAAGCATACGGCTTGAAGCTGAATCCGGAGCTGCATCGAGACGCCCCGCTTTATACGGATTCGTCCGTTTACAACATGACTGTTACGCGTTCGGTGGCATACACGAGTTTCGTGCAGAATTTCGGGCGCACCGTGTCGGCAATCGAATTTGGATCGCCAGGTCAGATAGGGACCGAACAGATCAAGGGAGAAGACGCACACGAATGGGCGACGGGGTGGGCGGCAAAACTCAAGAGTGTGGGAGCCGATGAACGATACGAGACTTTGGCCGAGCGGGCTTTCGAGACATTTCGCGTGCCGGAGACGGCGCCTGATTACGAGAATCAAAAACGACAGCTCGCCAACGACATGAAATTTTGGCTTGAAGGGAAAGGCCCGGAGACTATTTCTGGAATGAGGCGCGGGATTCAAGAGCGCGCAACGCGGGCGAAGGAGTTTGTGTGATGGATCCCATCATCCAAGCCTTGATCGAAGCCGAGCGCGTCATCCTCGACACCAGAGCGACGCACGGAGAGATCCAAGCCGCGATCTCCAAAGTCGACGCCTTGAACAATGCGACGGCGTCGGCCGCGATCCGCCTCACGGCCGGCGAGTGGCATTCTCCGGAACACATGAATGGCAGCGGAACGCCGCAACCCGAGCCGAGCCCGAAGGCGAAAAGGCTCTCGACTTTCTTGGACCGAAACAGGTAAGGATCTGGTATGCCCGGAACCTGGCAAGAAGAGTTGCATCCTCGAGGCGAAGCCGGCAAGTTCGCGGCGAAGGCTGCCGGGGACGCCGCGAATCGAATGGCGGCGCTCAAAGACAAGTGGCCGAAAGCCGAGTTCTCGGGAGACCTGTCGTCTGACGAAATCAATAGTGCGTTGCAACACGATCGCGACAGGCACCGAGACATCACTCGGGCGTTCTCCCACGGCGAGCTGTCTTCTGATGAGGTCAAAGAGTTGGGCGTCTCCCTCGGTTCGAATCTTCCGATCAAGTTGGATCCGGATCGGGACTACTACCACGTGACGACCGGCGCCTCGGGCGTTCTCGAATCGGGGCTGAAGACGCGGGACGAGCTTGGGGGTGTGGCGTCCGGTCTCGGCGGCGGTGCTTCCGATACCATCTCCCTTACTGACGATCCCGCAGTGGCGCAAACCATTTACGACACGATGCGAGAAGGGCAACAGGTGGCGAGGGGGGAGATCAAACCGATCGATCTCTACAATGCGGCGTTCGAAGGCAAAGGGGCGAAGCGCGCGTTTGCCGAGGATCTCATTCGAATGCACGACGCCCACCATTCTCCTGGCGATCCGCTTCCTTCGGGAATGGATCTGGCACTAGCCGAGAGGCGAAGCGTGCGCGCGAACGAATCGAGTACGGATTCGACCGTGCCGCGAGTCGGCATGGGCATGTTCTTTCCGGAGCCTGCTTTGCCGGCTGGTGCCGAGGGCTTCAACCTGCACACGACCGCCGACGGCAAAACCGTGTTCGGCGGGTATGTTCGGGGAATGACAGACGAAGAGAAGCTCGACAGCCGCATGGAATTCTACAAGCGGTTCCTGATGGTGCGAGAGGGCGCCGGCGGTCCCGAGGATCCCCTTTTCTACATGACGGACTATCACGCACTCGCGGCTAAACCCGTCGAAGACATCGCCTTGCTGAAGGTCCGCGCCACCCCTGGATCCCAAGGCTACCGCATGAGCGCACTCGGAGAGATCCGCGTCTACACCGGCGACGTTCTCAAGGTGACCGACGTGGAGCGCCGCCCGATGTCTTCTCGCCACGTGGCTCCCGAGGTCTCCAAGCGCGGCGACAAGGAAGAGACGGCGCAGCTCGCCCGGCTGTCGAAGGCTAAGAGAGCTGCATGAACGGCGTCGCCGAATGGACTGAAGAGCTGCACCCGCGCGGGCCGGGCGGCAAGTTCGCGTCGAAATCCGGAGCCGCCTCTCGTATCTCGAAAGAGAGCGAGTGGAAAGAGACGCGATTCTGGGACCCTCAGCTCGCGCGGGAGCACCTGGGGCTCCTGTACGAGCGCCAGTTCAAGAAGCTCGAAGGTCAGGACTGGCAAGAGGCGTTCACCACCACCGAGGAGCGCAAGCAGGCCGAGAGGCTCCTCGAGGTCTGTACCCGCAGGTCGCCCAAGGAGCACGACATCCAGGAGGGCGTCCTGGATCTCCTCGACATCATCGCCAAGGGATTCGGCCTCCGGAAGAAGCCGAAGACCGAACGTCGGCTCCAGGCCTTCGAGCTCCCGTCCGACCACGACATCGGCATCGATCCGGAGGAGCGCGAGAGCAGCTTCGGTGGCCAGAACCCGTTCGGCGGGGTCACCCTTCGTGACGAGCGCAGCCGTCTTCTCGGCTACATCGTCTACCCGCTCAAGACCAAGGCCGACGCGACCCGGCTTCGCAAGCACCTCGAAGCGAACAACCGCTTCCACAACGTCCTCGTGGTCTACCCCGACGAGGACCAGGCCAGCCTCGAGCTATGGCAGGGGCGCGAGCAGCTCACGGGGAAGCTCCGCAAGGGCCAGGGCTACAAGGACGCCGCGGACGTCGTAAATCTCTTGTCGCGGTTCTTCGTGGTCAGCAAGGCCAAGGTCAAGAACCCCACCGAGCTTGCCCAGGAGCTGGCCTACCGTGCGAGGTACCTGCGACGCCTCGCGGTCAAGCAGCTCGAGGAGGAGCAGGACAAGGGGCCGCTCCGCAACCTCTACAACGCCTTCAAGGAGGCGCTCGTTCATGACCAGACCGAGGACGAGTTCGCGGACGCCTTCGCCCAGACGATCACCTACGGGTTGTTCACCGCCAGGTGGACGGGGAACGATCAGCTTGTTGCTGACGGCGAGCGGCTGACACGACAGACCGCGCTCAAGCACCTGCCGGCGGCGAGCCCCTTCCTCAACGACCTCTTCAAGGCCGCCCTGTCCGTCAAGCTCGACGAGCAGCGAGGCCGTCTGCTCTGGCTCGTCGACGACATCGCCGATCTTCTGGATCGGATCGACGTCACCTACGTCTTCGGCGTCGGCGACAAGGACTCAGACAGCGCGACCGACCCGGTCATCCACTTCTACGAGCCGTTCCTGGCCGCCTACGACAAGGAGCTGAAGAACAAGCGGGGCGTCTTCTTCACGCCCCGCCCAGTGGTTGGGTACATCGTGCGGAGCATCCACGAGCTTCTGAAGAAGGAGTTCGGCCTCGAAGACGGCCTCGCGTCCACGGACACCTGGGGAGACGTTTCGCGGCGCATCGCTGGTCTCCAGATTCCGGACGGCGTGAAACCAAGCGATCCATTTGTCTGCATTTTGGACCCAGCCACGGGCACGGGCACCTTTCTCTTCGAGTGCATCGGGGTCATTGAACGTACAATGAAGGACCGCTGGTGTCGCGAACTCAGGAAGAAGGCTTGGCATGACCCGTTGGTCCTCGAACGCTGGAATCAGTACGTAGCGACGCACCTGCTACCGCGCGTCTTCGGCTACGAGCTGATGATGGCATCGTACGCTGTCGCGCACCTCAAGCTGTTCTTCAAGCTGCAGCAGACCGGATTCACGCCGAGCGCGCATTCAGCCACTCGCCTCAATGTCTATCTAACAAACAGTCTTGAGCCACCGACGGACGTCCAGCCCGACCTTGAAGGCTTCTCTCCTGCGCTCGCCCGCGAGGCTCGTGCCGTTAACAAGATCAAGCGGACCCAGCGCTATTCTGTGGTTCTTGGGAACCCACCCTACTCAGTGACGAGCTGCAACCAAAACGACTTCATCGACAGCCTGATGGGTGATTACAAGAAGCATGTGAGAGGCGAGCAGGGCCTCGTTGCACTCGCAGATGACTACCTCAAGTTCATTCGGCTCAGCCAGGAGATGCTCAGAGCAACCGGGTCTGGCGTCTGGGGCATGATCACCAATCATGGATACCTGCGAGGCGTTATTCATCGAGGCGTGCGACGGGAGCTCCTCGACCAGTTCCCGAGCCTCAGGGTTCTTGACCTCCATGGCGACTCCAATGTCGGAGAGACGCCGCCAGGAGGGCTCGCAAACGAGAACGTTTTCGATATCCAGCAGGGGGTGTGCATTGCAATCGGGGCACAAGTGTCCGCACCCACCGAGGCAGGCGTGCGTCACGCAGATTGCTGGGGCACGCGCTCGGCGAAGTACGATGACCTTTCAAGGAGGAGCATGTCGGATGCGGGCTGGGCAACACTACTGCCGCGCGAGCCTTCATTCTTCCTGATTCCATTCGACGACACGAACCTTGACGAGTACCAGTCGTTTCCCTCTCTCACAGACCTGATGCCGGTCAACTCCTGTGGTGTGAAGACACACCGCGATGCGTTCTTGATTGATGTATCCAAGAGCGAGCTGACAGCGCGCTTCGAGGATGTTGCACGCGAGCCCAGTCTCGCGGCAATCCGCGAGAGATATGAAATCAAGGACACGCCGCACTGGCGGCTGAAAGAGGCGAAGGAGAAGATTGCCGCCACAAGTGTGGGTGGGCATATCAAGCCGCTTACCTATCGGCCCTTCGATGATCGTTGGATCTACTACAACCCGGCCATCATCGAGAAGGGCGACTCGAAGTACCCGACTCTGAGGCACATGCTCCACAAGAACGTGGCTCTGATCGCTGCGCGTATTCAGGCCGCTGGTGCATGCAACGCTGTTTTCGTATCTCGCTCTCTCGTGGAAATGAAGACCGGCGAGGCCACAAGGAGCTGCACCGTCTTCCCGCTGTATCTGGTGCCCGACGAGGGGGCGAAGCAGCGCGATCTAACGGCACAAGAACGACGGCCAAACCTTGATAGCGCTGTCTTGCGGCAGATCGCTGACCGAATGGGTCTGAAGTCCAAGGGCCCACACGATCTACCGGAGAAGGTGACGCCAGAGGATGTTCTTCATTACGTCTACGCAATGCTGCACAGCCCTGGCTACAGGAAACGCTACGCCGAATATCTTCGGTCAGAGTTCCCCCGGATTCCGTTTGGCAAGGAGGTGCTCTTCCGCGCATTGGGCGCACTAGGAAGAGACCTTGTAGCGCTGCACTTGCTAGAGGCTGCGCCCAACGCCGCTGCGACGCGGCGGGTCGGTGTGCTGCAGCGGGAAGTCGAGAAGATTAGTTGGAGTAATGACACTGTCTGGATTGACAAGCGGGCGACGTGTGGTTTCGCGGACGTCCCGCAGGACGTGTGGCTCTTCGAGGTGGGTGGCTACCAGGTGTGCGAGAAGTGGCTCAAGGACCGAAAGGGCCTGAGTCTTTCGACGGGAGATGTGGCGCACTATGAGCAAGTCGTCTGCGCGCTGCGCGAGACCATTCGTGTGATGGGTTTGATCGATCGCGCGATCGAACAACACGGTGGCTGGCCGGGTGCCTTCATCACAAAGGCGGCGGGAGGCAAGAAATGACCGGCCCCGACCTCAACCAGCTCTGGTCCGACTTCCTCACCGCCTGGCCGCCCGAGCGTGTCCGCCAGATGACGCTCGAGGAGTACACGAACCCGGGCAAGGACGACGCCTTCATCTACTGGGTCGAGTCTCGCCTCGAGAAGCTCGGCAGCATCTGGGGCGGGTCGGCGTTCAAGTTCGGGATCTACTGCCGCGACAAGACCGGCGCCAAGGAGGCGAGCGGCGGTCGCGTGTGGGGTGAGAAGTACGCCTGGCTCAGCAAGTTCGGCGCGACCGAGCGGGAGGCCTTCGCCGCCATTCGCGGCAGGCTCGTCGAGGTGCTCGACGCTGTCCGGGAAGGCAACATCGCGCGCATCGACGAGGTGGACCTGGCGCCCGTGCTGAAGTGGAAGGTCGCCTTCCTGTACCAGGACCGCGCCAAGCCCGTCCTCTTCCCGATCTTCAAGAAGGAGATGTTGTTCTTCCACTATCGGGCCATCGACCCCAAGCATGATCCGCGCGAAGTGATCCACTTGGATCAGTCTCACGCCGATCTCGTGTACGGTCCGCCGAAGGGCAGGATCTAGTCTTGCCAAAGCTGCCAGGCGTCTACCGCTCGATGCTCACGGAGCATCGCCGTCGGCTCGACCGTCTCGTCGACCGGCAGGGGCTCGTCAGTCTCAAAAAGCTGTACGCGAACGCGCAATCCGAGCTGGAGCGTCAGCTCCGAGTGCTGCCGAAGCGTCTCGGCAACTCGTTCACAGCGCACCATTCGCGGATCATGCTGGCTCAAGTGAAGCAAGGCCGAATGATGTTGGCGCAGAAGATGGCTGGGGAGATGGCGGGATTGACGCGGCAGGCGCAAACGGAGTCGTTGCGCGGATTGATCGTTGACTTGACTACGCTCGAACGTGAGTTCACGGGCGCCGACGTCGTGTTGCCCATCGAGGACGCGGCTCTGTTTCAAGGCGTCATCGACGGCCGGCGCGAGTCCCTGTTGCGCACGAACGACGAGAGCTTGGCTTACTACACCGCCGATGTGGTCGAGGGTATCGAGGACGATCTTTCGTTGGCCTTGGCGATCGGAGAAACGACGTCCGACACGATCGATCGAGTCATGGACGGGCTCGACAACGAGTGGTGGCAGGCCGAGCGCATCGTTCGCACCGAAACCCTTTGGGCCGCGAATTCCACGCAAGCCGACGGTCTCGAAGCGTCGGCCGAAGTGTTCGACGATTTGCACATGCGGTGGGAAGAATACGTTGACGATTCCACGGGGCAGCCGTTGGACGAGAGGGTCGACGACGATTCTCTCGCCATGCACGGGCAGATCATTCGCCCCGGCGGACAGTTCTACTTTCCCGACAGCTACATCGATCGTTCGGATCCGAAAGTTGCCAAGCGGCTCGAACGGTTTCGCGGTCAGTCGTGGGCGTTCCCCCCCATGCGACCGCAAGATCGAGCTACGGTGAGTCCGGTACGTCCGGGTTGGGGGATCCCCGGTTGGCAATGGGTGGACGGAGATCGGGTTGTGTGGCCCGTATGATTGTGTTAAACGGTACCCATGGCAAAGTATAGAGATGGGTTTGGGGTGTTTCGTTCGACATTGAAGGTGTCTGCGAAAACGGTCGTGGCTTTGTATGAGTCGGGGCTGTCGCAAAACGCGGTTGCA
>Ga0315273_10004966_pt1 | contig 16407 bp, 17 predicted proteins | sample YL17G02_0_MG_FD_205753 | JGI IMG/M metagenome (GOLD analysis project Ga0315273, IMG submission 205753) | Sediment microbial communities from Yellowstone Lake, YNP, Wyoming, USA - YL17G02_0 | ecosystem: Environmental > Aquatic > Freshwater > Lake > Sediment | place: USA: Wyoming | collected... | reverse complement strand
ACTCGCTTGACATGTCACGGCCTTCCCCGTCTTCAGCACCCCTTTCACAAGGGGGGCGATCCGGTCCGCGACGACGCCCTGCCGCAATCGTCCGCGGGTGACCCGGCACTGGAGCGTTGCCTCACCATCCCGAACTCCCTCCACCCCTACGTAGTCAGCCCCCATGGACTGCCTGACCGCCAGAACGAGAGCGCGGCACGCAAGGACCGGGTCCGGAGACTGCGATGCGAGAATGGAGAGCTCCTCGATGAGATGGAGCCGTCCCTCACCGTTCAAGCCCGGCAGATCACCGTTCACCGGTGCACTGCTGCGTGTCGGCCGACGTCTCATGTCCAACTCCCCGAAGGCGTCTCAGGCATGGTAGACCGGACTTTCCTGTTGCACCGCCCTGACGAATGCCCGCGCATGCTCCACCGGAACGTCGGGAAAAATGCCGTGACCAAGATTGAACACGTGCCCCGGACCATGGCCGTATTTTCCAAGGATCGACTTCACCTGGGCCCGGATGCTCTCCGGTTCCGCGTAAAGGAACGACGGATCAAGATTCCCCTGCAGCGCGACCCTATCTCCGATCCTGCCCCGCGCCTGCGCCATGTCGACCATCCAGTCGAGCCCAACCACATCCGCACCAATGTCGGCGAGGTCCTCGAGCGCGTGATGTGCACCCTTCGAGAACACGATCACGGGAGCTCCCTCGCGGTGCATGGTGGAAACGATCTCGAACATCGGCTCGAGGGAGAACTTCCTGTAGTGATCCGGGTCGAGTATCCCCCCCCATGTGTCAAAGATCTGGACCGCCTGCGCTCCCGCCGCGATCTGAGCCTCGAGGTAGAGGCGGACAGTCCGCGTCAGGATCTCGAGCAGCTGTTTCAACAGCGCCGGATCGTCGAGCATCATGCGTTTGATCCTGCCGAAGTCCTTCGTTCCCTTGCCTTCGACCATATAGGTCGCGAGCGTCCATGGCGATCCGGAGAAACCGATAAGAGGAACTCTGCCGTTGAGCGCACGTTTCGCTGCTCCGAGGGCGTCCATGACGAAGCGAAGGTGCTTCTCCGGGTCGACGGTCTTCAGTGCATCCAGGTCATGCGCGGTGCGCACGGGGGCGGGGAAGCGGGGCCCCTGCGATTCCACCATCTCGAGATGCATTCCCATCGCCTCCGGAACCACCAGGATGTCTGAAAAGATGATGGCCGCGTCAACACCAAGGATGTCGATCGGCTGGACGGTGACTTCCGCGGCAAGCTCGGGTGTCTTGCACATCGTGAGGAAGTCGTTCTTCGCGCGTATTGCCCGGTACTCGGGGAGGTAACGCCCCGCCTGGCGCATCATCCAGACCGGGGTCCGCTCGACGTGCTGGCGTCTGCACGCACGCAGGAACATGTCGTTGATCATGTGATCTCAGTGATAGTAGTCATCAATGCACTGCACCAGCCCTTGCGACGTCGCCTCACGTGCGAGCATGTCGGCCGGAAGCCCGGCCGCGCGCGCAGCATCGGCGGTGGAAGGACCGATCACTGCGATTTTCGCGCAGTCGGGAATATGTCCTAACTCCGCGCTTTCAAAGAGCGACGCGAAGTTCAGCGCGGCGGAAGGACTGGCGAACGTCACCACATCGAATTCCCCCCCCAGCACGCGACGCACGAAACTCGCCGCCACGAGCCCTGACGGTTTCTCGGTGACGTAGACGGTCACCGCATCGACCGTGGCCCCTCTCTCCCTTAGCCTGAATGCAAGATCGTCCTTCGCAATGTTGCCGCGCGGGAACAGCACGCGCATGCCCGCGCGGAATGAACCGAGGGCCGCCGCAAGAGACGCGGAAGAAAACTGCTCCGGGACGACCTTCACGCGCGCCCCGAACGACGCGATTGCAGCGGCGGTTTTTTCTCCCACGGCAAGCGTCCGGATGGCCGACATCGTCTCCCGGGTCGCCCCCAGGATGTTCATGCGCCCGAGAAAACCTTCGACAGCGTTGACGCTCGTGAAGGCGACCGCATCATACCCCTCGATCCGTGCGATCGCCTCGTCGCATTCCTTCCACGAAGCCGGGGGACCGATCGCGATCATCGGAACCACCACCGCGACCCCCCCCCGCCGCTCGATCTCACGGATCATATCGCCCGCCTGTTCCTTTTGGCGGGTGACCAGAATTGTTCTCTCACGCAGGCTCATGCGCACCGCTCCCGGCCCGGATATCGCGCAGGATGCGGTCCGCCCCGCCTGCGAGCAGAGTCTCCGCGAGCTTGCCGCCGATCGCCTCCGCCCCGGCGGGATCCCCGTGTATCTTCCCGCGGACAAGCCTCCGTCCGTCAAGGGAGCCGACCACCGCGTCCAGATGAAGCTGGAAAGGGCTCCCCTTTTCCATTCTCGCAAACGTGCCGATCGGAACCTGGCATCCCCCCCCGAGCCGGCGAAGCAGTGCACGTTCTGCAACCGTCGCCTGCGTCGTAGGGATGTGCCCCAGCGGCGACACCAGAGCAAGGGTCTCTTTGTCACCCTTCCGGATCTCGATGCCGAGAGCCCCCTGCCCCACCGCCGGCAGGAGAACATCGGCAGGGATGGATTCACCGATCGCCTTCTCCCATCCTAGACGCACGACGCCGGCACGGGCAAGGATCATCCCCGCCCAGGCCGACTCCTCCAGCTTGCTCATCCTCGTGTTGAGGTTGCCGCGAATGTCAATGATCTCGAAATCGGGGCGGAGATGAAGCAGCTGGGACCTTCGACGCAGGCTTCCGGTGGCGATACGGGCACCCGGAAGCTGTTCGAGCAGAAGACGGCGCGGATTGCCGGAGTGAGGAATGAAGACGTCCCGGACATCCTCCCGCACGCACGTCGCCCCGAGACACAGACCGTCCGGCAGTTCGGTCGGAAGATCCTTGAGACTGTGGACCGCGAGATCAATCCGGTGCTCCAGAAGTGCCTCTTCGATCTCGCGCGTGAAGAGTCCCCTGTCGCCGATCATGGACAGGGGGGAATCAAGAATCCTGTCCCCCGTCGTTTTGATGATCTCGATCGTTGTCCGGAGCGCAGGAAACTCCCGTTTCAGCTCCGCCTGCACCCAGTGCGCCTGCCAGAGCGCGAGGGCACTTCCCCGGCTCCCGATCGTCACGGTGTCACTCGTCATGCGAACTCCGCCCGTTCCGCGAGAATCCAAAGAGTTCACGCAGCGCCTTCACGCGGAGAATCGTCTCGGTCGTGTGTCCCCCCTCTTCCGAGCTCTTTTTCAGAACCGTCGTCGGCTGGTGCAGGATCTTATTGACGATGCGTTTCGTCACAAGATCAAGCAGCTCGCGATCTTCCTCCTTGAAGCGGTTCACGTTCTTTTCGACTTCCAGCTTCCGGATGGACTCGAGAGTCTCACGGAACTCTTGAATCGTCGGTCCGACCTCCAGCGAATTGTGCCAGCGGAAGAAGTCGATCATCTCCTCACGGATGATGGTCGTCACCTTCGGTATCTCTGCCCTCCGTTTGTCGAGGTTCCTGTCGACGATGGCGCCGAGGGAGTCGATATCATACAGAAAAACATTCTCTATTTTCTTTGACGCCGGATTGACGTTCCGCGGAACTCCGATATCGATGATGAAAAGGGGGTTGTGCGAACGCTGCTTCATCACCTTCTGGACGTCATCGGGCCGGACGATGTACGACGGGCTGTTGACCGATGTAATAACGATATCAACCGAGCGGAGCGCGTCGAGGATCTGCTCGTAGTCCACGACCGACCCCCCCATCGCCGCCACCAGTGCGTCCGCTCTCTCGCGCGTGCGGTTCGCCACCCGGACCTGGCCAATGCCCTTCCCGAGGAGATGCTTCAGTGTGAGCTCGCCGGTTTCGCCGGCGCCAATAAGGAGGACCGATTTCTTCGAGAGGTCGGCGAAGATCTTGCCAGCGAGTTCGACGGCCGCGTAACTGACCGACACCGCCCCCTCGCAGATGGAGGTCTCGGTGCGTACACGCTTTCCAACATGGAGAGTTGCCTGCATGAGGCGGTTCATCACCGGACCCATGGTCTCCATTTCCCGCGCCATCGCGAACGCTTCTTTCACCTGATTCAGAATCTGGATGTCACCGATGATCATCGAGTCGATGCCCGACACCACTCTGAAGAGGTGGTTGATCGCCCCCCCGGCGGTGACACCGGTGAAGTGCTCGGCCTGGACGGCGTTGCCCGCCCCTTTGAAGTCGATAAGGAACCGTTTCAGCGAGGATTCATCCACTCCTTCCGCGGGAGCAAGCCCGTAGAGTTCGGTGCGGTTGCAGGTGGAAACCAGCACGCACTCCTGGAAGTGCCTCTCTTTCAGCCGGCCAAGCGCCGTCTTGATCTCGTCGTTCGACAGCCACATCCGTTCGCGTGTCTCGACGGAAGCCGTGTGGTGACTGATGCTGATGGAAAGGAGGTCCATGTTTCAGTGAAACCTGTGGAAACCGGTCATGAAGAGATTGATGACGGTCATCGAAAGGAAGACGAACCCGAACGCCACCAGCGAGATGATCATGGTCTTCCTCCCCTGCCAGCCCAGGAGCCTCTTCGCACTCAGGCCGATGGCGTACAGGATCCAGATGACAAGCGTGCCGATCAGTTTCGGATCCCAGTAGGAAAAATCGCTGAACACGCGCGGCAGCCAGATGAGCCCGATCACGATCGCGACGGTCAACGTGATGAAACCGAACACTTCGGCCTTGTGGCTCATCGTTTCGAGCATTTCCAGGTTCGGGAGACGGTTATAGATCAGACCGAAACGGGAGGACTTGATCTCATGATACAACATGAGATACAGCAGACCGTAGACGGCCGACAGGGAGATGGCCGTGTACCCCAGGAGCGCCGCGGAGACGTGGAAACCAAGGACAAGGCTGTGCAGATACTCGGGAATCGCGATCAGGTTGGAGACGAAGAAAGACGATACGGTCTGGAATGCGAAGGCGAGCAGAAGAATAAAGAATCCCGTTGTGCTCGCCTTCGTCCGCAATTCGATGTAGGTGTAGCCGATCGCGATCGATACTGCCAGCAATGTCATGATTTCGAACACGCTGGTGATCGGCGGATGGTCAAAAGCGAATGTGCGAAAGGCCAGATACGCGAGGTGGATCAGGACGGTCAGGATCAGCGCCCCCGTCTTGACCCGGTCTGCTGTCGGGGAGTTGCCGAAGAACGAAAATCCGTACAGGACCACCAATCCGGCGTAGAGGACCGGCATCAGTACGACCAGAACGTCGACCGTTGCGACTATATTCATTGTGTGCGGGGCCTCAAGACAATTGTATCGCGATAAATATAAGGAAAAACAACGACAAACTAAACCGGCAGAGTAGCCTGAAAAGGCAGGAGCCACGGCGACTCTTCAGTCGCCGTGGCTCCGGAGAAGGAGAAGGTCTGTCTACTCTTCGAGCGTTGTCAGGTCCTTGGGCTCCTGTCCGAGGGCGCGGGCCTTCAGCACCCGTCGCATGATCTTCCCGCTTCTGGTCTTGGGGAGGGAGTCGACAAATTCGATGTGATCGGGCTTGGCAATCGGCCCCATCTCGTGCGCGACATGGTTGCGGAGTTCTTCGACCAGCTTCTCGTGCACGGCCACGCCCGTCTTGAGGATGACGTAGGTGTGGATTGCGTGTCCCTTGACATCGTGGGGCAGCCCGATCGCAGCCGCCTCGGCGACGGCCGGGTGACTCACCAACGCGCTTTCGATCTCCGCCGTACCGAGGCGATAACCGGAGACTTTGAGAACGTCGTCGACACGCCCGATCACCCAGAAGTAGCCGTCTTCATCGCGTTTCGCCGAGTCGCCGGTCATGTAGACCCCGGGGTATTTCGACCAGTACTGGCTTACATATCGCTCAGGATCCTTGTAGATCGTCCGCATCATGGCCGGCCACGGCGTTTTGATCACGAGGAAACCCTCCTCGTTCGGTCCCACCGGCGTGCCGTCCTCGCTGTAGATGTCCATCTTCACCCCGGGAAACGGCCGTGTCCCCGATCCCGGCTTGAGCGGGACGCTCGGCATCGGGGTGATCATGAACATCCCGGTCTCCGTCTGCCACCAGGTATCCATGATGGGGCATCGCCCCTTGCCAATGACCCGGTGATACCATTTCCATGCCTCCGGGTTGATCGGTTCCCCGACGGAACCGAGCAGGCGAAGTGACGAGAGATCGTGGCGGTTGGGCCATGCTTCGCCGAAGCGCATCAGCCCGCGTATGGCTGTCGGGGCCGTGTAGAGGATGTTGATGCCGTACTTCTCGATCATCGCCCACCACCGGTTCGGGTAGGGATAGGTCGGCGCCCCCTCGTACATGAATGATGTGACACCGTTGAGGAGCGGACCGTAAACAATGTAGCTGTGGCCGGTGACCCACCCCGGATCGGCGGCGCACCAGTAACGGTCTTCGTCATGTATGTCGAAAACGTACTTCAGCGTCGTATAGGTGCCGACCATGTATCCCCCATGGGTATGGAGGATCGCTTTGGGTTTGCCCGTCGTGCCCGAGGTGTAAAGAAGGAAGAGGGGATCCTCGGCTTCCATGATCTCGATATGACATGAGTTGCCAGCGATGGGAAGCGCCATGAGCTCATGGTACCACATGTCCCGCCCCTGTTCCATGTTCACCTGCTCGCCGGTCCTCTTCACGACGAGAACGCTCTCGACGGTCGCTGCCCGCTGCAGGGCTTCATCGGCAATCTGTTTCAGCGGTACAACCTTGCCGCGCTGGTAGGCGCCGTCACAGGTGATCAGCACTTTCGACTGGCTGTCTTCGATGCGCTCGGCCAGGGCTTCCACCGTGAAGCCGCCATAAACCACCGAGTGGACCGCGCCGATACGCGCGCAGGCAAGCATGGCGATCGGCAGCTCGGGGATCCGCCCCATATAGATCGTGATCCGGTCCCCCTTCTGGACTCCGAGGCTGCGGAGAACATTCGCGAACCTGCACACTTCACGGCGGAGGGCGAAATATGAAAAGGACCTGAATTCCCCCTTCTCTCCCTCCCACATCAGCGCCAGCTTGTTGCGCCGGGCGGTGACGGTGTGGCGGTCAAGACAGTTGTAGGCGATGTTCGTCTTCCCACCGACAAACCACTGGAAGAATGGCTTCTTCGAATCGTCCAGCACTTTGTCCCAGTGCTCGAACCAATGAAGTTCGTTGGCTTCGGCGGCCCAGAAACCCGGGAGATCCTTCTCCGCGGATGCCGCCATCGCCTCCCAATCCTTGACGTGGGCGTGACGGATGACCTCTTCGGGTGGATAGAAAACCTCGCCTGTCAGCTTTTTTCCAGCCATGGCCCTCCTCCTGACGTGGGGTGTGTTGTTCAGCCTGATCTGCTCGAAACGCGGAGACCCGCGGGCGATCCAATATTGAAAAGGGGGGAAAGAGAATCAAGAGAAAAACAACCTTTCGGTTTGACCTCCACCTTGACGTGTCGTATCTTCCGGTATGGAGATCGAAGCCACCTATATCTGCGTCTACTGCTTCCAGGTCATCGAAACCGTCGTGGATGTGTCGGGCGCTCCCTCGCAGGAATACATAGAAGATTGCCAGGTCTGTTGCCGACCCAACCTGCTCAGGGTGACGGTCGAACCATCCCTGGAGAACGCCGAGATCGAGGCGGACGTGCCTTGACGATCCCCGGGGAGGGACGGAGAAGAGAGAGAATCAATCGCTCCAATGACACTTTCGGGACCATGCCAGCATCTCACCTTTTGAAGACCTCCTCTCCACGAACCCTGCCGGAGGAATTGATCATCGCCGAGGCGCGGAGGGGAGACAGGAAAGCCTTTGCCGAGCTTGTGCGGCGATATGAAGAGACCGTCTACCGGTTCTCCTACAAGCTGTGCAGGGACCGGGAGAAGGCCGAGGAAACGCTCCAGGATACATTTATCAACGTCTTCAGGAAGCTCAACAGCTTCGACGGGAAATCAAAATTCTCCACATGGCTCTACACGATCGTCGTCAACAACTGCCGGATGAGACACCGTCGGCGGAAAATACGTGAGATCGAGGAGTCGCTGGAATCCCTGGACAATCCGCCTGCGTCCGTCGACGGTCACTTTTCAAAGGAGATAGCACGGTGGGAAGAGACGCCGGCGGACCTTATGCTCGGGAAGGAACTTAAGGAGCAGCTCGACGCTGCCATTCAGAAATTGCCGGATGAGTACAGAGTGGTATTCGTTCTGAGAGACATCGACGGAAGATCGACGGAGGAGACGGCAGCCATCGTCGGCATCTCGCAGGAAGCGGCCAAATCGCGTCTGCGCCGGGCCCGCGCATACCTGCGGGAACAGCTCGACCCTTATATGAGCACCCCTCAGGGAGGACGACGATGAAATGCCGTGACGTCTACCTTCACATTTGCGAGAATCTCGACCAGGGGGCCGATTCGCCCCGCTGCAGGCAGATCAGACGACATCTGGAGGCGTGTTCTGACTGCGCCTCCTACCTGGATTCGCTCAAGAAAACCGTTGACCTCTATCGCGCCCTCCCGGATCCCCGCATCCCGCGGGGGGCCCACCTGCGACTCTTCAAGATCATCAAGACGATCAACCGGGGGGAGACGTCCTCTCCGCGCAGGCTGAAGAAAACCGCGGACGGAAAGGCAGGACACGGGGCGAAGACTCCGGGGAAAAGAAGGAACAACTGACACCCCCCCCTGTTCCCCGACGCCCCCGGCGTCCCCGGCGGTTATTCGTTCAAACGTGCCGGACCTCACCGCCTCTGAGTTTGCTCTTACGATACCCGTAGAAGAAGTAGAGGACCATGCCGATCAGGAGCCAGACACCAAACCTCATCCACGTCACCGCCGGCAATCCCGCCATCAGATAAAGACATGAGAGTATCCCGAGGATCGGAACGAGTGGGACCAGCGGCGTCCGGAACGCCCTCGGCCGGTCCGGATCCTTTCGCCGCAGTATGATGATGCCGGCGCACACCAGGACGAACGCAAACAGCGTTCCGATGTTCGTCAATTCGACAATCTCATTGATGTTTGCCACGGCTGAAATGGTGGCCACGGCGACACCTGTCCATATGGTCGTGATGTGCGGAGTCCGGTGCTTCGGATGCACCTGAGCAAAGTAATCAGGTAGGAGGCCATCCCTCGACATCGAGAAGAATATACGGGGCTGTCCGTACTGAAACACGAGCAGAACGGCGCTCATGGAAACGACCGCACCAAAGGCAACGATCCCAGCCGATATATCAGCGCCCACGTACGCAAACGCCGCTGCGAGCGGATCGGCCACCCCCAGTTTCTGCCAGGGAACCATGCCGGTCAGTACCAAGGCCACCGCCACATAGATGATGGTACAGATGATCAGTGAACCGATGATGCCGATCGGGAGATCGCGCGAGGGCTTGCGGCATTCCTCCGCCGCCGTCGATATCGCATCGAAGCCGATGTACGCAAAGAAGATCAGGCTTGCGCCGACCCAGACCCCGGAGAATCCGTTCGGCATGAAGGGATGCCAGTTCTCGGGCCTGACATACTTCGCCCCCGCGTAGACAAAGAAGAAGAGGATAACGATCTTCACTGCGACCATGATGTTGTTCGCGCGCGCGGATTCTTTTACGCCGACCACCAGCAACCAGGTGATCAGCATGACGATGCCGACAGCAAGCGCATTGAAGATAACGGGGATCCCGAGAATGCTCGGATGTGTGTTCCATGCCTCATGGGCGAGCATGATGGCAGGATCCGTCTGACCGGCCTGCACCACTGCCTCCGCGGCCTGATGGGCCGAGCGGTAGTCAACGGCCAGCCAGGCCGGGATATGGAGTCCGAGCCCAGCACAAAGCTGTTGAAAGTAGGCGGCCCACGCGATCGCGACGGCGACGTTCCCGACGGCGTATTCGATGATGAGATCCCATCCGATGATCCACGCAACCAGTTCGCCCAGTGTCGCGTAAGAATACGTGTATGCGCTCCCCGAGATCGGCACCAGCGAGGCAAACTCCGCATAGCAGAGCCCGCAGAATGCACATGCGACCGCCGTCAGTATGAAGGAAAGAACGATGGCCGGCCCCGCCCCGGCCCGTATCGCATCCCCTGCGACGGCCGTCCCGATGGTCGCAAAGATGCCCGACCCGATGATCGCACCGATGCCCAGCATGACGATGTCGACGGGTCCCAGGACGCGCTTGAGCTGGCGCTCCGGAGCCGCGACATCTTTCATGAGCGCGTCGAGACTCTTGGTCCTGAAGAGCTGTCGGAGCATCACTCCCTTTCTTTCGGTTGCGGTAATTTCTTTGAGCATAACCAAAGAGGGACTGATAATCAAGGAATCTCTTGACAAAGCGAACGGTCTATCGTATATTTACGATAGAACATCGTGCACACCACATGAATAACAAAGGCGCAACGGTCCGCGTCATGCGGCCATCGGCCTCCGACCTCCCGGCGGTCCTCGCACTCCTCAGGCACGCCTCGTTGCCGGAAGCGGGGGTCGAGGATCACTATGACTCCTTCCTGGTGGCAGAGCGCCGGGGTGAAATTGTCGGTGCGATCGGCCTGGAACTCTACGACGACACCGCGCTCCTCCGCTCTGCTGTCGTCGACGGGAATCTTCGAAACATGGGAATCGGCTCAATGCTCTATGATCAGCTCCTTCGGACCGCCGGATCCGCCGGCGTGAAGCGGCTCATTCTGTTCACCGGAACAGCCGGGGAGTACTTCAGGAAGAAGGGATTCGTGACAATCGACGCCGCGACGGTGACCGGCCCCATTCGTTCTTCGGCCGAATTCACCGGCGCTTGTCCCTCCAGCGCGGCCTGCATGGAGAAATTCCTATGACCCGCATCCTTGTCCTCTGTACCGGCAATTCGTGCCGCAGCCAGATGGCCGAAGGCTTTCTCCGCTCATTCGACCCCGGGTTTGAGGTGTATTCCGCGGGAACGGCCCCCGCAACGCATGTCCATCCCGCAGCCGTCGCCGTCATGAAGGAAGCGGGGATTGATATCTCTTCCGCAGTTCCGAAGGGGGTCGACGTCTTCCTTGCGGAGTCATTCGACTATGTCATCACCGTGTGCGACCGGGCGCACGAGACGTGCCCGTTGTTTTCGGGACGGGTAGGGCACCGCATTCATATCGGGTTTGACGATCCCGCAATGGCCACGGGGACTCAGGAGCACATTCTGTCGGAATTTCGAGGCGTCCGTGATGAAATTCGCGACCGCCTGCAGTCATTTTCCCTCTCTCTCCGCGGGTAACCATCCGCACCCATCGACCTCCCTTTCCAGGGAGCCTCCGGAACGGGCTGCAAGGTGAAATCCCGGCCTCCGCGCAAGCCGGTCAGCGTTGCGCTTCAATTCAGGAAGCTGTACTTTGAAACAGGGAAGAAGGGGTTCGTCTGAACCAGAGCGGAGAATGTGGCATGACGTGGTACGAACGATGGAAACCTGCTACCTCAAAGCGTGGGTTATTGGTAATCGCGGGGTCGGTATGGGGGGGGGCGGGGTTGCTGCTTCTCGTAAGGGGGTATCTGTTTCTCCCGGACACGCTGGGTGACCATATCGTCCTGGTCAACCTTGCGGTCTTCATCGGCATCCTCTTCTTCCGGTTCCTGTTCCGATCGCTGGCAGACAGGAACATCGGGAGGATCCGTGCCCTCGTGAACGAACGCCCCTGTCTCTTCTCGTTCCAATCGTGGAGCAGTTATGGGATCATGACGATGATGATCGGTCTGGGTGTTGCCGTGCGCGCGGCCGCGTTGGTCGCCCTCCCGGGGCTCGGCACGGGCTACATCGCGATGGGGGTCCCGCTGGTGATGTCTTCCGCCAGACTCCTCAGGGAAGGGGGACGGAGCCCTCATCCTACCTTCGGCGGACCCGGCTCGGACTTGCACTCGAGATAGTCCCGGCAGATCTTTTTCATCGCGGTGTTCGCCGAGTTGAACGCCCAGATGATCGACCCCCCCTTGGTCCCCGCACTCAGGTCGCCGATAAGGAACATCCCCGGCACGTTCGTCTCCCCCCCCTCCTTCACGTACGGCTCGTCGCCGTCAAACTCAATGCCGATTGTCTTGAGGAAGTTGCGCGGCGTGGTCCCACCGAGCGTGTACACGACATAATCAAATGAACGCCCCCCGTACCCGGATTCTTTGTACTGCACCTCGGGCCTCCCCCCGGCATCCCTCACCGAGGCGATGTTCGATCCGTACTGAATGTCCACCTGCCCCCGCTCGCCCAGCGCGAGTATGCTCTTTCTGTTGATGTCGTTCATCCGGGTGAAGTCGCGTCCCCGGTAGCTCAGGACAACCCTGTTCCTCTTCTGCACGAGGTACTGGCAGTACTCTGAAGCACTATCGCCTCCTCCGACCACGAGCACGTCCGCGTCGGCCACATCGACCGTCGTCATGTCGTAAAGGATTCTGTCCTTCAGAGAGGGGGGAAGTTTGTACTCCGGCTTGTTGGGTTTGCCCAGGATGCCGATCGCGATCACAACGACCTTGGCGTCGTACTCCCCCTTGTCGGTGTACAGGGAGAAGCGCTGCTCGTCCGTGGCCTTGTGAATCCTGTAGACCGTTTCGGCGTACCGCACCTGTATGGCGTTGTCCCGGATGGTCTGGTCGAGGTAGGAGATCGTCTCGTGTTTCGATGAATCGACGATGCACATGACGCCCGTGCACACCACATCGAAACCCTTGTAGTTCGCGGTGACAAGTTTGTTGTCGGGATAGTATTTCTTGAGCGAGAAGGAATGCTCCGCCGCCCGCTCCAGGATGAGAATCTTCTCAGCGTCTATGCCGGCTGAACGGGCCTCCGTCGCCATACTGATCCCCGCGGGACCAGCTCCGATGATGATCATGTCAATCATGTCAGGAGGTTCCTTCTTGTTCCCGGATTGTCCAGCCCGATGATGTCGCTGGTCCTTCGAAGAGCGTCACGGAATACTCCTTTCGGCTTTCCGAATATGTATTCATCGAACTCATCACACCGTCAAGGCCAACAGCGCACGGACGCGAGAAACCAGGTGTTCGTCGGTCGTGAACTTCGATTCCCTGCACAGAATCTGCGCAATGGGACCTGCATTGAGGGATTTGTGCCGCTCGCGATGATTGCGTTAAATGTCCCTGAGCACAGAAGCAATGCTGCAATATATCATGCCGCAAGCCAGATGTCAATATCGACAACCCGTTCAGAAGTGACTCAGAAGAGTTCGAGTCTCATCCCCCGCAAGGGCTCCGCCGTCGTTCGTGACCTGCGAGCCGGGGCCGCGAATTCTGAATCCGGCCTGCCCGGCGTGGTCGACTGATGACGGAGTGGCAGCCCAGATTTCTGAAATCAGCATTCGCCACGTAAGAGCGTCTCTCGGTCTTTTTCGTCTTTTCAGGACACGGCAGGTCATCAAGAACTTCGCCGACGGGGAAGCGGCGCAGATGAAGGGCAAGGACCCTGATTTCGCGCAACGGGACCTTGTGGAGGCGATTGAAAAGAAGGATTTCCCGAAATGGGCGTTCAAGATCCAGGTGATGACCGATCAACAGGCCAAAGAGTTTACGTTCAACCCCTTCGACCTGACCAAGATCTGGCCGCACAAGGATTTTCCGCTGATCGGTGTGGGCATGATGGAGATCAATGAAATCCCCAAGAACTACTTTGCTGGCGTAGAACAATCCGCTTTCGCACCGGCCCACGTGGTCGACGGCGTCAGCTATTCTCCTGACAAGATGTTACAGGGCCGTCTGCTCTCGTATCCGGACGCGCATCGATATCGCCTGGGGGCGAACTATGAACAGATACCCGTCAACAAGTGGCCGTATATGGTGGCAAACTACCAGCGTGACGGATCCATGCGCGTGGATGGCAACGGAGGAGCTGATCCAAACTACTCCCCGAACAGCTTTGACGACATCTACCCGGACGAAAAATACAAAGAACCGCCGATCCAGCTTGACAGCACGGTTGCCGACCGGTTTGACCGCAACGGGCCGCATGACAACGACCATTACACGCAGCCGGGCTGGTTGTTCAACAAGGCGATGAACGATTACGACCGGCATAACCTCGCGTCGAACATCGTTGGCGCGATGGGGGGAATCAGCGATCCGAAGAAAGATCTCATCATTCACCGCCAGCTGTGCCATTTTTTCAGGGCTGACGTGAAACTCGGGACGGCTGTGGCAAAAGGGCTGGGTGTGAATGTGGAAGCGATCATGAGCGAATTGAAGCACGACCCTGTCACGATCTGAGCATACTTTCGGGGGGAGAACATCGCGTTCTCCCCTCTTTCCCCTTCCTCATACCGCACGCATCGCCAGGAGGATGGTCCCCCCCGCCGGCGTTCCTGGGGAGCCTTTGGTCATGTCGTCCGCCAGGGGACCAAATCCGGAACCGACTTACGGATTCATCCGTATCTCGACCAGCACCTCGTTCCTCCTCATGAACCCGGGCGTCCATGGTGCGTCATAGCGCGCCACAACGGGCGTGCCGATCACGACGAGGTTGCGTTCCCGAAGCCATGTCAGCAGTTCCTCCGTATGCTCCTCGAACCGCTCCCTGCTCCAGCTGCCGGAGAATTTGATCGCCGCCATGGTGCGTCCGGGAACCCGTCTGATCGACACACTCGGATCGACTGGCTCCGGCAACGTTTCCAGCGTATAGCGTGACGGCATCATGAACGTCATCACCATGCCCTCGGCGCGCCGCTGAGTCTCCACAGGCGCGGTCATAGCGATCTTCTCGGAACGGGCGGTGGTCACCGGTGCCGTCATGGGGATGGACTCCTTCGCGCTGTTCCCCCCGAAGATGAAGCCCGCCAGCCGGCGAAACCCGATCGTTATGCCGGTTTCCAGTTCCGCATCCTCCACAACAGTCTCCGCCACGATGCAGGGCTGGTAGCGACGCAATTCGAATCGGTCATCTGTCCGGAGGACCGTGTACCGTGGTTGTTCAATGGCCAATGTGCGATCTCCGGTGAAAAAGTGCAGCCCCCACCTGGTGCGTGTGGGGGCTGTGTCGGTCTTCAGGGTTCACTACCTGCGGCGATGGGATCAGTTGTTCTGGATGATTTGAGCACCAAGAGCCTGGGCGGCAGTACCGCCGACAAAGCCCTTTGCAAAGACGGTGTAAATCTTGCCTGCCGTTAAGGTAATGTTGGGGAGCGAAAGGACCACCGTCGAGGTTCCCGCCAATCGTACTTCGAGGTTGTACGTCGCAGCATTGAGCGGGGTGAACGAGGTGAAGCTCTTGAAGGTCTTGTTGCCGAACAGAACGCCGCCACCGGTCACTGCCACATCAACCGCAGGCGCGTTCGGCGAGAGATGAACGAACCGGACGTGCGCTTTGCCCGTGGCGGGGGTAGTCAGCGTATCGCTCAGAAGTACCGGAGCGATCTTGCTCACCGAATCGGCAGCAAAGACGGTATAGCTGAGACCGGCACCGACAGGGACATCTGCACCGATCACTGTTGTGCTTGTGCCTGTCACATTGACTTTGACATTCCTCGTGCCGGCATTCACCGCCAGGTATCCTGTGTTGTTGGGAAAGGTCAGGGGCGTGCCGACCTTTGCGTTGTCGAGGAGCAGATCCACACCCGGAGCGTTGGGAGAGGCATGAACAACCATGACGCTCGCTGTAGGGGTAGCGGCAGGAGATGTCGGCGATGCGTCATCATTCTTGCAGCCCGGGACCATTATCAACGCCAATCCGGCCAAAAGAAGCGAAGAGAATAGGGTTTTCATAGATAACTCCTTTAATTTGAATGTATTATGAGTATAGTGGAATTTGTGTTGCGCTACTCATAACGCATCGAAAAGGACGATAGTTCCGTTTTGGTCGTTTTATCTTGCACGAGGACAAGATGGTGGGTTTTTGCTCTAAGGCATTGTAAAATAATGACTTGTAGATATCGAAAGCCTGACCTGACGTGGCACAAGAGAGGTTTCGACCCCGATTCTTTGTTCTTTTCGGATGCGGGAAATATTCAAAAATATTCTCATCGCAGGAGGAATTCCAACTGACGAAGAAGCGATGCACTGAAGCCCAGATTGCCTTCACGCTTCGCCATGCAGCGAGCGGGACACCCGCGAGGAGGAGATCGTCCGGAAAATCGGCGTGAGCCAACAAACCCATTGCCGACAGAGGAAGCAGCTTGCCGAGAAGGGGGTCGCGGAGATATATCGGGTGAAGAAGCTCGGGGAGGAGAACCGGCGCTTGAAACGGCTGGTTGCCGGCCTGACACAGGACAAATGGATCCTGTCTCTGACCAGCTATTCGACGGAAGACGATAGCGAGCGTTGCTCATCGTGGAGAACCCGACGCGAGAATGCATCGCGCGCGAGGCAAATTCAGGGATCCCTGGGACGATTCGCTTTTCTCATTTCCCCTTCCTACGTTTCGTCACGTTCTTGTGCAGGTCCCAGTACTGTCCAACTACAAGTTAAATAATGACAACTGATTAGGATTGTACTCGTTGTCGATCAG
>Ga0315273_10004965_pt1 | contig 16407 bp, 16 predicted proteins | sample YL17G02_0_MG_FD_205753 | JGI IMG/M metagenome (GOLD analysis project Ga0315273, IMG submission 205753) | Sediment microbial communities from Yellowstone Lake, YNP, Wyoming, USA - YL17G02_0 | ecosystem: Environmental > Aquatic > Freshwater > Lake > Sediment | place: USA: Wyoming | collected... | reverse complement strand
CACCCATCAGCCGCACTACCACCGGCATCTCAAGGATATTCTCACGATCCTTGAAAAGAGCGGCCTTGCGCCGGGCGTCCGTGAACGGGCTGCGAACATCTTCACCGTCCTGGCCGGGGCCGAAGCCCGTGTCCATCATACGACCATCGAACGCGTACATTTTCATGAAGTGGGGGCACTGGATTCGATCGTCGACATCGTGGGAACGGCCATTTGCCTGGAGCGGTTCGGCATTGAACGCGTGTACTCTTCCCCCGTCCGCCTGGGCAGCGGAGGTATCATCACGACCCAGCACGGACAGATGCCGACGCCGGCGCCGGCCACACTGGAGATTCTGAAAGAGTATCCTGTCGTCCTCACCGCCATTCCCGCGGAGCTCACCACTCCTACCGGCGCGGCAATAATAAAGAGTCAATCCTTCGGGGTCCTGGATGATGAAATCGTCCGCGCGGAAGCCATCGGCTATGGTGCCGGCACACGCGAGATCGAAGGACTTCCCAATCTCCTGCGTCTCGTCATCGGTACGCTGCAACAGCACGACGATCGTGACGAGTCCATGATTATCGAATCAAATATCGACGACATGAATCCGCAACTGCATCCATACCTGATCGAACGGTTGCTCGCAGCGGGGGCGCACGACGCCTACCTTGTGCCGATTATCATGAAGAAGGGACGTCCGGGAATACTGCTCTCGGCGATCACTGACAGGACACACGCGGACGATGTAATAGCGTTGATTTTCCGGGAAACAACATCTATCGGCCTCCGCATTCATGCGGTCGGGCGCCGCAAGTTGCGTCGTCGGGAAATGGTGCTGCCCACCTCGTTCGGGCCGGTCCGTGTAAAAGCTGTCGAGCGGGACGGGGGGACGGTCGTTACCGCGGAATTTGAGGAATGCAAGCGCCTGGCTCAAGAACGCAACATGCCACTCGCACAGGTCATGCGGGTGCTCAACGAAGAACTCCGCTCCCAGTCGTCGTCCATTTTGGAGAACCACCCATGAAGGTAAAGACTCTGTTATTCGCGCCCGTGTTCCTGGGCCTTCTGATGCTCTCCTGTTCAACCCAGAAGAAGGAAGATCCTGCCATGACCTCGCTCGAAGCCCGGATCAGACGGTTTGCTCCTACGGAAATCTCCGGTGATACATTGCGGTTATCCGCCGGCGACCGCGGGGCGTTGCGCAAACTTGTGATCGCAGCCCGTTACATGGACAGTCTCTATCGTCGACAGGTGTGGAGCGGCAACGAGGCGCTCTTGAAAAGACTCAAAGCGGACACATCAACCCTCGGCGCCTTGCGCCTCGCGTACTTCCAGATCAATCAGGGGCCCTGGTCCACACTCGACCACAACGCGCCGTTTCTCGAGGGCGTACCGGATCCGCGCCCACTCAACGCCAACTACTATCCCGACGATATGTCCACGGTGGAGTTTCAGTCGTGGCTCTCAGGGCTTGCCGAACCCGAACAGAAAAAGGCGACCGGATTTTTCACGACCATCAGGCGTGACGCACAGGCCAAGCTCTATGCAGTACCGTACAACGAAGAGTATGCAAATCTGCTTCATCCCGCCGCGACATTGCTGCGCGAGGCGGCTATGCTCACCGACAATGTCAGTCTCCGGACGTTCCTCTCCAAACGGGCCGATGCATTCCTGAGCAATGATTATTATGAGAGCGATGTGGCGTGGATGGACCTGGACAGTCCGATTGAAGTAACCATCGGACCATATGAAGTCTATATGGACGGCCTCTTCAATTACAAGGCTGCGTTCGAGGCGTTTGTCACGCTGCGCAATGATGCCGAGACGGCCAAACTGAAAAAGTATTCCTCGCTCCTTCAGGAGATCGAGAACCACCTCCCGATCGAAGCCAGGTACCGTAATCCGTCGCTCGGGTCCATGGCGCCGATCCGCGTGGTGGACGAAGTGGCAGTCGGCGGAGAAGCGCGGGCAGGCGTGCAAACGGCGGCTTTCAACCTCCCAAACGACGAAAAAATCACCGCCGAAAAAGGGAGCAAACGGGTGATGCTGAAGAACGTCCAGGAGGCGAAATTCCAGAAGATCCTGACGCCGATCGCCGCCCTGATCCTTGACCCGGCGCAGCAATCCTCGATTGGCTTTGAAGCGTTTTTTGCGCACATCCTTGCGCACGAGTTGATGCACGGTCTCGGTCCGCATACGATCATGCTCAACGGGAAAACCACCACTGTGCGGCAGGCAATGAAAGAACTCGGTTCTGCGCTCGAAGAAGCCAAAGCCGACATTTCGGGGCTCTTTGCGCTACAGTACCTGATCGACCGCGGTGTTGTGGAGAAGTCCGCCGAAGAACACATGTATACTACCTACCTGGCCGGTGTTTTCCGGTCTGTCCGGTTCGGCATCAATGAAGCACACGGCAAGGGGATGGCATTACAGTTCAACTACCTGACCGATGTCGGGGCGTTTGTATACGACAGCGCCGCCGGCACGTTCAGAGTTGATGAAACGCGCATCAAAGGGGCGGTACGCGACCTCACCGGCATGATTATGAGCCTGCAGGCACAGGGTGATTATGAGGGGGCGAAGGAACTGTTCAATCGCTACGCTGTGCTCAGACCGCCCATGGTGCATGCACTGGAGCGGATGAAGGACATCCCTGTGGACATTGTTCCGCGTTTCTCTCAGGCGGAGTGAAAAGGGGACTCTCCATGGATTCTTTGAGCAACCGTATTGTCTGCATCACCGGCGCCTCGAGCGGTATCGGCGCCTCATGTGCACGCGCATTTGCCGGACAGGGTGCGGCGCTGCTCCTGTCGGCCCGCCGGAGGGAGCGTGTCGATGCCATTGCGGCAGAACTTCGGGCCGCCCACGGGATACGCACACAGACATTCACTCTCGACGTCCGCAATCGTGATGCGGTCAAAGCGGCATTTGCCGCCTTACCCCCGGAATGGCAAGCCATCGACATCCTCATCAATAATGCGGGCCTCGCACGCGGGTTCCACAAACTTCACGAAGGCATTGTACAGGATTGGGAAGAGATGATCGACACCAATATCAAGGGCCTGTTGTATGTCTCGCGAACTGTCGTGCCCGGTATGGTCGAGAGGAAGCGGGGACACGTGATCAATATCGGCTCCATCGCGGGCCATGATGTCTATCCCAACGGGAACGTTTATTGCGCGACCAAACACGCCGTTGTCGCTCTCAGCAAGGGTCTCACGATGGATCTGCTCGGCACGGGCGTACGGGTCTCTTCGGTGGATCCGGGATTGGTGGAAACCGAGTTCAGCCTTGTCCGCTTTCACGGCGACGCCGAACGGGCATCAACTACATACCAGAACATGCGGCCATTGCGTCCCGAAGACATCGCCGACGTGGCCCTGTTCTGCGCCACACGTCCGGCGCACGTCGACATCAGCCAGGTCACGGTCATGCCGACCGACCAGGCATCGGTACATCATGTGTTCCGGGGATGAGCAGGAGAATCGGAACATCGGATGAAATGCGAGGATGAATACAGATGACCGATCCGTTGCTCTTCACGGACACGAACCTAGCGGCGCAGCTTGAGATCGCGGAGTTTTCTCTCGGGTACTATACGCTGAAGTTCTACACCGAGAAGGGCAAGCCGGTCAACAAGGTCACCGACACGGTGTCTGCATTCTATTTGTATCCTTCGGGCGGAACCCTTCGGGATGCGAGATTCAACCTCGTCTTCTACGATTCCCGCTTCGACACCTACCGCGGGTTCAAACCGCCACATGTGAATCGTCGGAATCCATAGACCGGACAACCACCATCATGCCGGACCCTCTCATCCAGGAAGACATTCCGCTGGCGGGCCAGACCACGCTGGGCCTCGGCGGTCCGGCGCGATTTTTCATTTCCTGTGAAACGGAAGAAGACATGCGCTATGCACTCGCATTTGCGGAGCGCAACCGGCTGCCTCTTTTTGTGCTGGGCGGCGGGAGCAATGTCATCATCGCCGATACCGGTTTTGATGGCGTTGTACTCCGGGTAGCGATGCGGGGATGGGAATTGCGGGACGATGGCGAGAACGAACTCTTGAGGGTGGCAGCCGGTGAACCGTGGGATCATGTTGTGGGGTTTTGTGTCCAGCGGGGCCTTGGCGGCCTTGAATGCCTCTCCGGCATTCCGGGCACGGCGGGTGCAACGCCGATTCAGAATGTCGGGGCATACGGACAGGATGTTGCCGGGGCAATTCACCAGGTCCGCGTGATTCACCGCCCCACGGGGGCTCTTCTCACCTTTGCCGGCAGCGATTGCGGCTTCGGATACCGATCAAGTCGTTTCAAAACGAGCGATGCAGGAACGTACATCATTACGGGCGTCTCCTTTCGTCTCCGGAAGAATGCCTGGCCTCACATCCGCTATCCTGAGCTGGAGCGGCTGTTTGTCCGGGAAGGGTATCCTGAAGATGCGCCCCCGGGAGCACCCGCGCTCGGGCGCGTGCGCAATGCCGTCCTCTCGCTCCGGCGCGGCAAAGGCATGGTGGTCGACCCGGCCGACCCCGACACGAAGTCCGTTGGCTCGTTTTTCATGAACCCGATTATCACAGAGGAGGCCTTCGCGGCCATCGTCGAGCAGTGGCATGCCACCGGACATTCCACCGAGGTTCCGGCGTTTCCGGCTGGACGCGCCAGGAAGATTCCCGCGGCGTGGCTCGTTGAGCAGGCCGGGTTCGTCAGGGGAATGGTGCGCGGCAGTGTAGGAATTTCGGAAAAGCATGCGCTGGCGTTGGTGAACCGAGCCGGCACAGCGGCGGAGTTGCTCGCATTTGCGCGCGAAATCCAGGCTGGTGTTTTCCGCCGGTTCAGCGTGGTTCTGGAAATGGAACCGGTCGTCGTCGGCACCATGAAGTCCCAGCGGGGAGAATCTCCGGCATGATCAAGGCGGTGATTTTCGATTTCGGAAATGTGATCTGCACATTCGACCTTCGCAAGTTTCTCGATCGTGCCCTGCAGTACACCGACCACACCATACTCGAGATGATGGGGAATATGCCCGCCCTGTCACGGGCATCTATTCAGTATGAAAGCGGCCTCATGAATTCGGAAGAATACTTCCGGGAAATTTCGCGCATAGGAAACTTGCGGATGCCCCGTGAGGAGTTCATCCAGGCCTACTCGGCGATTTTTACGCCGATCCCGGACGTCTTCACATTGATCAAAAGTCTGAAGAGCTCGTACAGGCTCGGTCTCCTTTCCAATACAAATGAGTGGCATTTTGTTCGAAGCATCCGCCCTCTCGATATCTTCCCGCTGTTCGATGCCGTGACGCTCTCGTATGAAGTCAGGGCGATGAAACCCGCACCGGCAATGTACGGGGACATGCTGCAGAAGCTCTCCCTTCCGTCAGCCGAATGTGTGTATATAGACGATCTGCCCAAAAATGTGGATGCCGCTTCCCGCCTTGGTATGCACGCGCTGCTGTTCACATCACCGGAGGCTTTGCGGGCGGACCTCCGGCGGGCCGGCATCGCCGTGTAAGATCACCTGGAACTCCCCACCGCAGCACATGTTGTGGGATTGCAGGGGCACTGTCTCTCGAAAGGACCAATCATGGCAGGAATTTCCATCGGTATTGGTGTAGCTCTCACGCTCCTCGGCATCGTCGGATACATCGCAAGCAGTGCGGCCAGCGTAACAGCGTTGATCCCTGCGGCGTTCGGTGTTCTGTTGACCGTCCTCGGGATACTGGCCCGGAATGAACGTCTGCGGAAGCATGTGATGCACACCGCGGCGCTTCTGGCAGTCATCGGCTTTGCGGCTACTCTATCCGGGTTTGTCAAACTGTTTACCCTTATCGGCGGGGGAACCGTTGAACGGCCGTCCGCTGTTATCGCACAATCTCTCATGGCCGTCCTCTGTGCCGTCTTCGTGGCTATGGCCGTCCGCTCGTTCATTCTTGCACGCCGGGCAAAATAACCTATGCCACCGACAATGGTGTTGAAGCCAACCGTGATCCAGGCCGCCGGGAATAAGCCGAAGATCATCCAGGAATTCATCGGACGCGTGAATTCCGGCGAGACCGGCGTTAGCATTGCGCACATGGTAAGTCCGGAGGGATGGCTCGAACCGGGGCAAACCCCGGCTTTTGGCGAATACACGCTCGTCATCCGGGGCATGCTGCGTCTCAACCACCGGAGCGGAACGATGGATATCCAGGCCGGGCAAGCGGTTGTCACTCACCCGGGCGAGTGGGTGCAATATGGTTCTCCGGCACCGGGCGGCGCGGAGTATATCGCCGTCTGTATCCCGGCCTTCTCACCGGAGACAGTCCACCGGGACGCTTGACCCGCTCCGGAGCCGCATTCCGCTGCAAACAACCCGCTGGAAACTTCCGCCGGATACCTCAGGCGGGGAGACTTTCCGTGCGGTGTTGCAATCGTTGAGCAATCTGTGGATATTGCAGATATGCCGCGCTACGCTGATGTTGCCATCCCTACCGGTGTTGACAAGACCTTCACGTACATCATCCCTGAAACGCTGACAGATTCTGCGCGTGTGGGGATGCGGGTGCTGGTCCCGTTCGGCCGTAAATATCTTACCGGTATCATCGTTGGACTCCCCGTTCAGTCTTCACACCCTTCGCTCCGGCCTCTTGCCGATGTGCTGGATGTCCGTCCGGCTTTCTCCGACCACATGCTCCAGCTGTGCCGCTGGATCGCCGACTATTATATTGCACCGTTAGGAGAGGTGCTTCGAGCCGCCGTGCCGCACGGTTTCGGCACGAGCAGCAAACGCACCGTCCGTTTGCTGCTCGCGCCGGCCGATGCGCGATACGCCGAGTTCCGCCGCCGCGCGCCCAAACGCGCACGGATTATCGAACTGCTCGTCACACGCGGCACTCTCACCGCCGCCCAGCTGCGGAAGGCGACAGGCCTCGCAACCATCAATGGAATCCTGAACGACATGGAGCGGGAGGGACTGGTCGCAACGGAAGAACTCCTGCCGCGACCGAATGTCCGCATAAAGACGCGCACCTTCGTGGAGATCGCCAAGATGGACGCCGCCGCAGTACAGCGCACCCTTGAGAATCTGCCGCCGCGCCGCAAGAAAGCCCGGGAGTTCCTGACTTCACTCCTCCTGCTGCACGCCCAGCAGGTCCCGGAAGTGGATTTCCTTGAATTGCTCAAACGCACTCAGGTCTCCTCCATGCTGGTGAAACCCTTCGTGGAGGGGGGACTCCTTCCCACCTCCCGTCACGAGGTGACCCGCCAGCAGGAGTACGGCACCGAAGCGAAAACCCTTACCATCACGTTGAATGCCGCGCAGCAACGGGTGTACGAACGTGTGTGCGCGGCGGTGGACGAGAATACGCATCGGACCTTTCTCCTGCACGGGGTGACAGGCAGCGGGAAGACGCAGGTGTATATCGAGGCCATCCGGCATTGTGTGGATGCCGGCAAGTCCGCGATTGTCCTTGTCCCGGAAATCGCGCTTACGCCGCAGATCGTACGCCGGTTCAAAACCCACTTCGCCGATCGCGCACTTGTCGTCCACAGCCGGATGTCCCCCGGTGAACGGTATGACGTCTGGCGCCTTGCGGTCTCAGGCGCATGCAAGGTGGTCATCGGTCCCCGCTCTGCCATCTTCGCGCCGCTGGCAGACCTGGGCTTGATTGTCGTTGATGAAGAGCATGAGGGGTCGTACAAACAATTCGATGCGATGCCGCGGTACCATGCACGCGATGTGGCTATTGTGCGGGGTCGCGACTGCGGTGCCGTGGTCTTGCTCGGCTCGGCGACTCCCTCTGTGGAATCTTTTGCGAACGCCCGGGATGGAAAGTTTGAACTTCTGGAAATGCCGACCCGGGTGGACGATGCGGTGCTTCCTTCTGTCACGATCGTGGACATGACCGTTGAACGCAAACGCGCCTATGCCGCGCAACGGGAGGCTCTCCCTCAGGAAGAACGCCGGCAGCTCAAAGACTTCCGCCAATCTTCCCTCTCCTGTCTCCTGCGCGAGAAAATCGCCGACCGGCTCTCGAAGAAAGAGGGGATTATTCTCCTGCAGAACCGCCGCGGGTTCGCGTCGTTTGTGGAATGTCCGGACTGCGGGTACGTGGAGATGTGCGACAACTGCCAGGTATCACTCACCTATCACCTGAGCAAAAAGCACCTGCGATGCCACTACTGCGGTCACATCCGCGCACCGCACAGCCAATGTCCAACGTGCGCGAGTGCCGACATTAGACTGCAGGGTGTGGGGACCCAGCGCGTGGAAGAGGAGATCGGGCGGGCGTTCCCGGAGGCCCGCATTCTGCGAATGGATCTGGATACGACCACGGGCCGGGGTGCACACGATCGGCTCCTCAAAAAGTTCGGTGCACGGGAGGCTGATATCCTGCTCGGCACCCAGATGGTTGCAAAGGGTCTGGATTTCCCGCATGTCACGCTGGTCGGGGTGATCAGCGCCGATACCCAGATGCTGCTGCCGGATTTCCGGTCGTCCGAGCGCACGTTTCAATTGCTCACCCAGGTTGCCGGCCGTGCCGGCCGGAGCACATTGGCAGGAGAGGTGATTATCCAGACAGCGCAACCGTCGCACCGCACGCTTGTGCATATTCTGGAACACGACTATCCGGCGTTTTTCGCCGAGGAGCTTCTCAACCGGCAGGAAGTTGACTATCCTCCCCTCTCACGGCTTGTCCTGATCGAGACGCGTTCACCGGAGGAGGCCGGTGCACGCGCCCTCGCCGAACAGGTTGCCGAGCACCTGAAACGGGATACTCCCCCCTTCACGCTCCTCGGCCCGACGCCCGCCGTTATCGGCAGAATCAAGGGCCAGTACCGCTGGCATCTCCTCCTGAAAACATCAAAGTCCGTGGACCCCTCCGGGGTGTTGACCCACGCCCGTTTGCGTCAGGCCATCACGCAACTGACAGCCAGAGCTCGTTCTACCCAGCTGATCATCGACGTCGATCCGGTGAGCGTCATGTGACGCTTTTGTTCGCTCGTATCGCCCGGTTTGTGAAAGCCGCGCTTGACGAAGGGCGGAATGGGAAGCATGTCAGCACCCCGACGACGAAACCGTATGGACGCAGGGTGAAGTCCGGGAAACACAAAGGATCTCCGACAATGCACACACCTCGAGACACTTCCCTTCTTGCCGCCTCCGCCGAGGAATACGTTCGCCTGGTCCTGGCGGTGGGGATGCACGACGCAGACTACGTTGACGCGTACTACGGTCCTCCGGAGTGGAAGACCGAGACAACGACCGCCTCTCTTTCCCTGGAAACAATAGAGGAACGCGCCGGAAGACTCTTTGCGGCCCTGGAGGCATACGGTAACACGGCGGCGGACGAGATCGGAACACTCCGCCATCGTTACCTGATCGGGCAGACACGTGCCCTGATGGCGCGTGTGCAGATGTTGTGCGGAAAGAAGTTTTCTTTCGACGAGGAATCGCGTGCGCTGTACGACGCCGTTGCACCGACCCATTCTGAAGATTACTTTGAGGGCTTACTGGAGGATGTGGGAGCGCTGCTGCCCGGAGGCGGGGATATTCCGGAACGGTGTGAGGCGTACAAGGTGAAATTCATCATTCCCCGCGACAGATTGGACCGGGTTTTTTCCGCCGCCATTGCGGAGGGGCGATCGCGGTCGGCGGCGCACATTCCGCTTCCTCGAGACGAGCAATTTACCGTCGAGTATGTCACCGGCAAGCCCTGGAGCGGATACAACTGGTACAAGGGTAGCGGTCGGAGTCTCATCCAGATGAATGTGGATTTCCCGATCAGCATCGACCGCGCAATTGACCTCGCGTGTCATGAGGGATATCCGGGCCATCATGTGTACAACAGTCTCCTCGAGCAGAACCTGGTGCGCTCGCGGGGATGGGTGGAATTCTCGGTCTATGCACTTTTCAGTCCGCAATCGCTCATCGCCGAAGGCACTGCAAATTTCGGGATCGACATGGCATTTCCTGAGGAGGACCGGGTGGTTTTTGAGCGGGATGTCTTGTTTCCTCTTGCGGGCCTTGACCCAGGCAGTGTCGAGCAGTACTATCGCGTTCACGGACTGGTACAGCGGTTGGCATATGCCGGGAACGAGGCGGCGCGCCGGTATCTTAACGGCGCGATCCCGAGGCAGGACGCGGCACGATGGCTGGTACGGTATGCGTTAATGTCGCCCGACCGCGCGGTGCAGCGTACGCAGTTCTTTGATGCCTACCGGAGTTACGTGATCAACTACAATCTGGGCCAGGATATGGTCAAACGGTACATTGAAGCACAGGGCGGGACGCCGGACCAGCCCCTAAAACGATGGGCGCTCTTCACGCACCTCATCTCCACTCCCCAGGTCCCTTCGCTTCTAACGTGATGCAAACAAGTCTGCCTGTCCTGTATCGTGCGGGGGGCGTACCGGGGATGCCGGCCGGCCGCACCGGGGGGGGGGCGGGCACCAGAGCTCTTTGAGTTTCACGGCGTCATAGCCAAATGGAAAGAGTAGTGTTTCCGCGGCCTTCAGGGCCATTTCGGTATACTTGCCGATGTCGTACCCGTCATCCAGGGCATAGAGCGCCACGGCTTTGGCTTTTTCCGGATTACGTTTTCCGGTCGCGTCCACGATGATATACTCGATTGTTTCTCCGGGAGCCAGGTGCACCCCTGCTTCCTCCAGCGCTTGTGCGACAATGGCGTTCGCGCTCCGGTTTGTATACTCGTCAGCCTCCTGCGACAGATGGCGCCGTACCACCAGTTCGAGGGGATCGACGGTACCGGACTGCAGCAGATCGACATATTCCTTTGCCTTCGCCAGGGCTGCGGGGAGGAGCGTCTCGAGGTCGCGCACGGTTTTCCCCTCCCCAAGGATTTTCAACATTTCTCCCTGCAACCGTTTGATGAAGACCGGCGTATCGCGCCGGCGCATTTCGATGCCCCGGATCTTGATTTCGTTGTTCGTGTACCATCCCACGTACCGGTTGGCGGTCGGGATATGCGGATCCATCTTTGACGACGGGAAGAGGATCCAGTGGTAGATCCCCTCCAGCGAGATGTCGATGCCGACGGTACTGCTGACCTCCCTGGCCAGAGCCTCGTACTGCGCTTCAGTGGCCCCGGACTTTTCGAGCCACATGCAGTCCACGATAGCGTGGACAAAGTGGAACCCGTGTCCTTCGGCGATTTCCTTTGCGCGGAGGATGGCATCGCGCGAGAATGCGTTCACCGATTCGTGTGCTTCGATGCGGCCGAAACGCGCGTTTTTGTATCCCAGATAGCCGAAGCAGGTCACGAGCATCCACTTGAGCGCGTTCTGGCGCCGGTCGTACAGTTTCCACCGTTCATCACCGAGGGCTTTGAGCCGCTTCTTCTCTTTCTTATAGATCCCCCGCTTATGCACCACGGTCCGGAGCGTGGCCGGCACGATCCCTTCACGTTTCTCACAGATGGTATACCGGAGCTCGGGCACTGCGGTGTTGTGGCAGCAGTGGCAGTTGACGGTTTCGGGAGAAACGTTGTATTTCACCATGATGGAGGGATACATCGAAACAAAATCCAGTTCCGCCACCTGTTCGTGGTAGCCCATTTCGGGTTGAAAGATCAGTCCGCCGCGGTCCGCCAGCAGCAGCACGTCGGCCGATTTGAAATCTTCCGGTTCACGTTTCCTGGCCGGGATAAGATAGCCATTGCGGTATGCCCAGGAGAGCTGCATGGATGAGAGGGCGGTGCCGATGGTGGCGCGTGACTGGTACTGTACGGGAAGCTGAGTGAGCCGCGCAATTTCCGCAACGCCGTCCAGGCTTGCTTCGCCCATCATGAAGGAATTTTCTGTATCGAGGTGCCAGCGGCCGGCCAGTTCGAAGGCACCGTCTTTGTGCACGATTTTTCCGTACGCGAAATAGCTGGAGGCGCCGGTGGTACTATAGCCGGCTGTGGCATCGCGGTTCAGAGAGAGAGGTGCATGATGTTCGGCGGCGAGTCGCGTGAGCATCGGCATGAGCACGGCGTCGCCGTACTCCGTCAGGATGATATCCGGATCGCAGCGGAGCAGATGCCGTTCGAGTGCCTGGAGAACGTCCGCGGGCTCATGTCCTTCGAGCGCGTATGTGGTTCCTTCATAGTGCACTTCCAGCTGGAGCCGCCGCCGGAATTTCGGTGACACCACGTCCGGGCAATTGTTGAGCGTGAGCGTTGCCAGAGGCGGGAGGGTATACTCCAGCGCATCGGAAGCATCCTGCAGCGTCCATCCGGTAAGCCGGCCATCCGGGTTCATGGTATAGTCGCCGAAGGCAAGCGGAAAGAGCCGTGTTTCGTAGAGATAGAGCTGGGCGGGCGGGATGTCGGAATCAAAGAATACGAAGTGGGGAAAGTGACGTTCGAGCCGTTGCACGACGGTCTTAAAGTGCTGGGTGCTCCCAACACAGACACGGAGTATGTCCCGGTCCCGGTTTGTGTAAATGTCGCGGCGTGTTTCGCGGCGGAGGTGAATGGGGAACGGAAACGCGCGTACGAGCGCGGCAACGCGCTCCGTTTCCCGTTCGTCCACGTGCAGGGAGAACGACGGGATAAACCTGTCGTATGCGCGGACTTTGCGTCCCTCGCGGTCGATGAACCAGAGGGTAATTCCCTGGGGCGAGGGATACAGATCGAACAACCATCCGGTGAGCATCACGGCGCATCACCCCGCACTGTCGCGCCAGGCGGCACAGGTGCACCATCATCGTCTATGCTGTTCTCGACACCTTCGCACCTGCCAACCTCACAGAAACGATCCGGGCGGACGGATCTCTGCACAAGAGTCACCGGTGTTCCACCCTGGCCACCAGGGTTTCCAGCACGGCGATGCGGCGTTGCTGGGCAACCAGCATGGCCATAATGATACTTTCGAAGGGAATGGGACGTGCGGCGTAAGCGCTGCCGGCGAGTTGCAGCCGTGCTGCGCGGAACAATTCATCGAGCGCATCCTGATCCTCTTTCCGGAGCCCCCGCCGGAATTTCCCCCAGCTTTCCATTTCTTGCTGGAGAACCATCGTAAATGTGGGTACGGTCCGTCCCATCGTTGTTTTCCCGAAAGAAGTTCACCTTCGACCGGACAACATTCTGCCCTCTGTTCGTTTTCTCTGAATCACCTCTTGATCCATCCGGTACACCCGGTCCATCGCTGCGGCAAGACGGGGGAAGAGCCCGGCCCGGGCGGTGCACGCCGGGCGCAGATCGGTCGATGCCACCAGCACCGATATCCCCTCGGCGCGCAGCTGTTGCAGCGCCGTGATGCTCCGTTCCAACGCTCCACGCACTTCAAAGAGCGGCGCCTGTTCGTCATAGAACGTATCAAGCAATCCGAAGATCAGGACTACCGGCGACTGCTTTGTACGCACGAATGCCAGAAGCCGTTCGGTGATCACCGCTTCCATCTGGTAGCAGGTGAACGCGCGTGAGACAAAGATGTTGCGCAACAGTTCTTCGGGCGTGCACCGTCCTCCCGCCGTACGCCGGGCAAATTCCGCAAGTCCGTACAGATCAAACCGGTTGCTCCCATCCACCAGCGTCACCGGCACGCCGCTCAGCAATACATGGCCGGCCGCCACAAGAGACAGCCGGAAGACCCCCGGATCGCCGTGCACGCAAAACAATTTGCCCGGCGGCGGGGAGCGAAAGTGCTGAAGCAACGCCGTAGTTTCCATGGTCTTTCAATTGCCCCGATACCGGGGACGCCAGCCATATTCAGGAAAGACTGATGCGGCGTTCCGGCGATGCACATCATCCCACCAATCCGTACCCGCGCGCAGCGCATTCGCCGCACAATCCCTCCGGATCCGCCGTACGCCGCACGGAGCACTCGCGGCAAACCGTCAGGTGCGCCTCCAGGCACGCCCGGCAATGAAATTCGCCGTACAGGGCCTCGTCCACGAGACCGTAAAACTCCGCCACCTCGCGTACGCCCATCGGGCGCTCACACACGCAACAACACCCGCGCTGTACAATGTCCATATTCGCTCCTGCCATCAGTGATACAGGTTGCCCTGCGCCTTTCCAGGATACGACATTTTTGTCGCTTTGTCAAGAACAAAAACAACAAATTTGTCGCCTCTCCGTCTTTGATTCTCACCGGAGGTTTTCCTATCTTTCGCGCACACCCCACCACCGACGAAGGATCGCCATGGAAGAACACGCCACCCCGGAAACGGTTAAACCGTTTTCCTTCACCGAAAAACTTGCAGGTATCTTCGCCGCACCCGGCGAACTCTTCGAGAATGTCCGGCAAACCGGCAAAACCACCGGCAACTGGATTGTCCCCTCCATCATCTTCATCATCGTGGCTATCCTGATGGGCCAGCTGATGCTGACCAATGCTTCACTGGTCGACCAGCTCGGCAGCATCATGCGCAAGGGTATCGATGAGGCGGTCGTCAAAGGGAACATGACTGCAGAACAGGCGGAACGGGCCGGAGATTTTATGAAACCGGACTCCATGATCTTCCGCATTCAGCAGGTGGCGGGTATCGTCATCATCACGCCGATCGCCCTCTTCCTCCTCTCTCTCGTCTACTGGCTGCTCGGCAAATGGGGCATGAACGCCAGTGCACCCTATATGAAGGTTGTGGAGATTGTGGGCCTGACGATGTTCATTACATGCCTGGAGAGTATCGTCACCACACTCCTCATGTTCGCCATGGACTCGCTCTTCGCCACCCCCAGTCTGGGGTTGTTTGTTGCGGACTTCGACATCCAGAACAAACTCCACGCCGCACTGACGAAGGTAAATGTCTTTACCATCTGGGACCTCGCCATCGTGAGTATCGGCCTTTCAAAACTCTTCCGGCGCGATCTGCCCAAAGTGCTCGTCCTCGTGTTTGCACTCTGGCTCGTCTGGTCGGTGTTCACCGTGATGACAGGCATCCGGCTGGGCTGAGGAACACAGGGAACCTCGTGGCGAAAGCACACACAACCATCCGTGGCGCACCGCTGCCGCTGTTCGCGCAGGGGGAGGATGAGCCACCCGCATCGGCCTACGTCCGCGCCAATGCCCCAAGGCTACAGCGGTGGGCGGAACGCGGCATCTTCTTCGGCAGTTCGTCCTGGAAATACCCCGGATGGAAAGGCATCGTCTACAACCGCCACTACCCTTCGCAACGCGCCTTCGAACAGACATGCATCGCCGAATACGCCACGGTATTCCCCACCGTGTGCGCCGACTTTGCCCTCTACGATTTTCCCGGCGCCCGTTTGCTGCAGGCCATCTATGAAGCAACGCCAGAAGAATTCACGGTCTCGTTCAAGGTCACCGATCGTATCACCGTACAACGGTATCCGAAGCTGCCGCGCTACGGAGCCAATGCCGGACAGGACAATCCGGATTTTCTGAACGCGACGCTCTTCGAGGACGCCTTCCTCCGCCCACTCGAAACGCTGAAACAAAAACGCGGCGCGGTCATCTTCGAGTTCTCCACCTTCTCTCCGGCCTCCGGCATCACCGCAGCGGTGTTTCTCGATGTGCTCGGGAAATTTCTGGCCGGATTGCCCGGGGGGTTCGCCTTTTGCGTCGAGATACGCAATCGGGAGTTCCTGACCGCGGAGTACCTGGCGATGCTGGCATCGTACGGCGTTGCGCATGTGCTCAACAACTGGACACGCATGCCCCCGGTACTCGAGCAGATACGGATGAGGAATGTGCTCCCGGCCTCCTTTACTGTTGTCCGCGCATTGCTGAAACCGGGACGCACCTACCGGGAAGCCGTGGAACGGTTTCAGCCGTACGAGAGCCTCAAAGAAGAGAACCCCGAATTGCGGCTCGGTCTCGCCGAGACAGTTACCCGGTGTGTGGCCGCAGGGAAAAAAGCGTACGTGTATGTGAACAATCGCGCTGAAGGCAATTCCCCAAAAACTATCGAGGCGATCCTTGACATCCTTGACTCCTATCCCGTCGAGAAACTTTGACCAGCAGGAGGCCCCTCAGGAGGTGCCTCCGGAGCAGCGCGCGAAATCCCTGATTCATCCGCTCGCCGCATTGCTTCTGATGGTGATCGACGCGCTGTGGACCATGGCCGATTGGGCGGTGATGGCCTGGATTTTTACCATTCCCCTCTCGTTCTTCGCGGTCTTCCTCCCCACCTTCTTCATTCAGAAACACATGAACAATGACAGCGTGGGAAAGGCAATGGCTGTGTCCGCTTTTCTTGGCATTCTTGCAGCGGTCCCGACACCCATCATGGGCACCACCGTGGGAGCGATTGCCCTGGGCCTCTCCGGGCTCCGGTCGCTCCGGTGGGGGAAATAACCGGATGACATCCACGCATGGCGATAACCATACCGGAAGGCCCCGGAGGGCGAACGTACTACTCATCGCAGGGATCGTTCTTGCCCTCCTTCTTGCGGGCGCCGGGGGGACCGCGTACTTCCTTGTGGTCAAAGCTCCTGCCGATCTTGCGCGGCGTACCGCCGAAAGTATTCGCGAGG
>Ga0315273_10004963_pt1 | contig 16408 bp, 15 predicted proteins | sample YL17G02_0_MG_FD_205753 | JGI IMG/M metagenome (GOLD analysis project Ga0315273, IMG submission 205753) | Sediment microbial communities from Yellowstone Lake, YNP, Wyoming, USA - YL17G02_0 | ecosystem: Environmental > Aquatic > Freshwater > Lake > Sediment | place: USA: Wyoming | collected... | reverse complement strand
GCAGCGATTGCCGCCGATGTGTTCGCGGTACCAGATCCACGCCTCGGGATTGATCGGCTCGCCAACGCTGCCGAGCAGGCGCAGCTGGGAGAGATCGTGCCGGGCCGGGTGGTCGGTGCCCCACTTCATGAAGGCGCGGATCGCCGTTGGCGCCGTGTAGAACACGGTGACACCATAGCGCGCGCAGATTTTCCAGAAGCGATCCCGCTCCGGCCAGTCGGGCGCGCCCTCATACATGAGCACGGTGGCGCCGTTGGCGAGCGGTCCGTACACCACGTACGAGTGCCCGGTCACCCACCCGATGTCGGCGGTGCACCAGAACACGTCGTCGTCCTTCAGGTCGAAGACGTATTTCGTCGTCGCGGCGACCTGGGTCAGGTATCCGCCCGTGGTGTGCACGATGCCCTTCGGCTTCCCGGTTGTGCCCGACGTATAGAGGATGAAGAGGATGTCTTCGGACTCCATCGGCTCCGCCGGGCAGGCGGGGGATGCCTGCTCCAGCAAGCGGTGCCACCAGTGGTCCCGCCCCTCGCGCATGCTGGCGAAGGCCTCATCTCCCTCGCCGCCCGGTCGGCGGCGGACGACGACGACGTGCCTGATGGTGGGACAGCCGGCAATGGCCTCGTCGGCGAAGCGCTTGAGGGGGACCACGCTGCCGCGACGGTAGCCGCCGTCGGCGGTGATGAGCACCGTGGCCTCGGCGTCATTGATGCGATCGCGCAGCGCCTCCGCCGCGAAACCGCCGAACACCACGGAGTGCACGGCGCCGATGCGTGCGCACGCCAGCATCGCGATCGCGGCCTCGGGGATCATTGGCAGGTAGATCGCGACCCGGTCGCCCTTGCTGACACCGAGCGCCTTGAGCGCGCTGGCGCACCGGCCCACCTCCTGGCCCAGCTCCCAGTAGGTGTACACGCGCCGGTCGCCCGGCTCGCCCTCCCAGATAATCGCGGCCTTGTTGCGCCGCGCGCTGGTCAGGTGCCGGTCGACACAATTGGCGGCGACGTTGAGCTGGCCGCCGCTGAACCACCTCGCGTGCGGGGGTGTCCATTCGAGCACCGTCTGCCATGCCTTGGTCCAGGCCAGGGACCGGGCCTGTTCCGCCCAGAACGCCAGACGATCCCGCGCGGCGTCGTCGTAGAGCGCCTTGGTGCCGTTGGCCCCGCTCGCGAATATCGGCGGGGGCGGGAAGCGGCGCTGTTCACTGAGCAGCGTATCGAGCTGAGAAGACATGGAGGGCGTCTCTGGCGAAGGTAGAAACGCGAACGTGCAACTTTCCGCATGCGGTCGTGCAGGGTGTTGCTTGGCGGACTGCCGGAGCAATCCGCGAAACCCCGCGCAGCCGGCGTCGCAGGTACAGCCAAGTCCAGAGAATATAGGCACATGGTAAACGTGGCATCAGTCTCGCTATGACCTATGGTGGGACGCAGCGACGTCCTGACACCAGAACCTGATCCGCCCGATAAGAGCACACCCGGAGTGATCCGGGGCCGCAAAACCAGAGGTCTCGACCGTACCGCACTTCGGCGGTTCGCGAGATAGCTCGGTGCCGAAGGTGGAGAAATGCTGCGGGCAACCGCGGGTTTCCTTATCGGGTGTGGGAGCAGCATCATGCGATCCACACCTCAGTACGTACGTGAGATGTCCGCGCCCGAGACCCTGGGTCTCGACACCCGAGTCGCATTCCGCACTGGAGCATTTGAACTCCTGGAGTCGATGCCGGAAGGTGAAGGTCGACTGGTCGTCGATCTCGCCGCTACCGGACACGTGGACTCCGCTGGCCTCGGCGCCCTGATGCTGGTGCAACGCCGGGCCGCTGAACGCCGGCACGCCGTCGTCCTCGAGAATCCGAGTGACGAGCTCCGCTTCCTGCTCAACATCACGAAGCTCAACATGCTCTTCGAGTTCGAGCCCGCAGGGGTCTGAAAAAGGGCGCCGCAGCGCAAGCTGCGTCGTCCTGATGGCAGGTCGGATCGAGGTCTGGCAACGCCCCGCTCCGGCCTGTCGTCGTTTCCCGGTGTGAGGGCGCGAGGGCGTGAGTATAGACTGTACGCTGACGGATCGTTAGTCTCCCCGCCGTGCCAGTCTCCAGTCCTTCAGATCGCGAGCCCATCCTGCTCCAGGCCACCGGCCTGCGCCGCAGCTTTGGCGAGCGGGTGGTGCTGACCGGTGTCGACCTCATCCTCGCCGAGGGTGAGACCATCGCGGTGACCGGACCCAACGGTGTCGGGAAGACGACGCTGCTGCGGGTCCTGGCGGGGCTGCTGCGGCCTTCGGCGGGTGAAGTCCTGCTCGATGGGCGGCCGGTGCGTACCGCCGATCCCCGGAGTCGGGCGGCGATCGGGCTCCTCTCGCATCGCGCGATGCTGTACGACGACCTGACCCTGCAGGAAAACCTCGAGTTCGTGGCGCGACTGCACGGACTGCGTGATCCGCGGAAGGTCGCGCGCGATTCGCTGGAGCAGGTGGAGCTCCTCGCCCGGGCCGGCGATTCCCCGCGCACGCTCAGCCGGGGCCTGATCCAGCGGGCGGCGCTTGCGCGCGCGCTGCTGCATGCGCCGAGACTGCTCCTGCTGGACGAGCCGTTCACCGGCCTCGACCGCGCGGCGGCGGGGCGGCTCAGGGCGCTGCTCGCCGCGCGCCGTCCGGCGGGGCTTGGCACCATCATCGTCACCCACCAGCTGGACGAGGCGCGGGACATTGCGTCGCGCGTGCTCGCGCTGCAGGCGGGCAGCATCGGGAGCGTGGCCGCGTGAGCTCTCCCCCGCCCGGCGCGCTCACCGCCGCCTTCATCATCGCCGGGAAGGACCTGCGGTCCGAGCTCCGGCGCCGCACGGCGCTGGTGTCGGCGGTGGTGTTCGCCGCCCTCATCCTCGTGATCTTCAACTTCGCGCGCGATCCGACGTCGCTCCGCGCGGAACAGCTTGCGCCCAGCGCGTTCTGGATCACCTGCGCGTTTGCCGCGGTGATGGCGCTCTCGCGCGCGTTCGCCGTGGAGCTCGAGCACGGAGCCCTCGACGGCCTGCTCCTCGCCCCGGTGCCACGCGAGGCGCTGTTCCTCGGAAAGTTCCTCGGCAACCTCGTCTTCGTGCTCGTCGTGGAGGGCATCACCCTGCCGCTCTTCGTGCTATTCTTCAACGTGAGCTTGAGGGGGGCGCTGCCGGGTATCATGCTGGTGGCGGTGCTGGCGACGGTGGGGTTCGTGGCCGTGGGCACCGTGTTCAGCGCGCTCACGGCTCGGGTGCGGTTCAATGAGCTGATGCTGCCGGTGCTGCTGCTCCCGTTCATGCTGCCGCCGCTCGCCGGAGCGGCACAGGTCACTGCGGCGCTGCTCAACGGGCGCCCAATCCTCGAGAGCGCCGGCTGGCTCCGCCTCCTCCTGGTCTATGACATCACCTTTGTCACCCTCAGCCTCCTCATCTTTCCCGCCCTCTTTGACGAGTAGCGATCCGCGCGCCGCCGCGCGCCGCGCGCTGCGCACCGGGCGCGTGCTCACCAGCATCGGCCTGCTCGGCGTCTTCGCCGCGTACGTGCGCGCCATCGCGTTCACCGCGGTGGAGGGCACCCAGGGGCCGGCGCAGAAGATCATGTACGTGCACGTGCCGTCGGCCTGGTGCGCCTTCCTGGCCTTCGGGATCGTGGGCATCTGCAGCGGGCTCTACCTGTGGCTGGGCGATCGCCGGCTCGACACGTTCTCCGAGGCGTCGGCCGAGGTGGGCGTCGTGCTGACGGCGCTGGTGCTGATGACCGGGCCCATCTGGGGCAAGCCGATCTGGGGCACCTGGTGGCAGTGGGAGCCGCGCCTCACGTCGACGCTGTTCCTGTTCTTCCTGTTCGTGGGCTACCTCACGCTGCGCCGCGCGATGTTCGATCCCGCGGAACGCGCCCGGTACAGCGCGGTGGTGGGCATCCTGGGCGCCATGCTCGTGCCGTTCATCCATCTCAGCGTCTACATGTTCCGCACCATTCATCCGCGGCCGGTGGTGCTCAACCCCGAGGGGCCGACGATGCCCGGCTCTTTCGTGGCGACGCTGCTCTTCTCGCTGGCGGCGTTTACGTTGCTGTACCTGGGGCTGGTGACCACGCGCTACGGGCTGGGACGGCTGCGGGAACTGAGGGAGGCACGTCATGTTTCTGCTGCGTGAACCGCCAGACAACGGGAGCTACATGCTGGCGGCCTATACCATCGTCGCGGTTGTTCTCGTGGCTTACTCGTTGACGCTTATGGTGAGGGCGCGCAATGAAGAACAGCGTGAACAGTAAACGGTGAACGGGGCTGTTGGTCCAGTTCACCGTCTACCGTTCACCGTTCGCGCTGTTTGCTCACCTGCCGTCGTGCCGTCTGAACACGAGCGCCGCATTGATCCCCCCGAAACCGAACGAGTTGCTGAGCAGGTACTCCGGATCGGCGATCCGGCCCTCGCCCGCAATGTACGACAGGTCGCACGCCGGGTCGGGCGTAGTGAGGTTGACCGTCGGCGGCAGCCACCGGCGCTGGCTCGCGAGGGCGCAGATGGCGGCCTCGAACGCGCCGCTCGCCCCGAGGGCGTGGCCGTAGTACCCCTTGGTTCCGCTGATCGCGACGCGCTTCGCATGCTCCCCGAATACCTGCTTGATGGCGCTGGTCTCGGTGGGGTCATTGAGCGGCGTCGATGAGCCGTGCGCGTTGATGTAGCCGATCTCGCCCGGCGCCACATGGGCCTCGCCGAGTGCCAGCGCCATGGCGCGCGCCGCCTGCCGCCCGTCGGGCCGTGGCTGCGTCATGTGATGGGCATCATTGGTGACGCCGTACCCGCACACCTCGGCGTAGACCGGGGCGCCCCGCGCCAGTGCCCGCGCCCGCTCCTCGAGCACCAGCACCGCCGCCCCCTCGGCCATGACGAATCCGTCACGCTCCCGGTCGAATGGGCGGCTCGCGGTGGCGGGATCATCGTTGCGCGTCGACATTGCCCGGATGACGGCGAAGGCCCCGAAGCAGAGCGGCGCGAGCGGCGCCTCGGTGCCGCCGCTCACCATCACGTCGGCATCGCCGCGGGCAATCGCGCGGAACCCGTCACCGATGGCCATGCTGCCCGATGCGCAGCTCATGCCGTTGGTGGTGTTGAAGCCTGACAGCCCGAACTCGATCGCGACGTTGCAGCTCGCCGCCCCACCGAAGACGGCGAGCGCGAGTGAGGGATCCACGGCACGCAGGCCGCCGCGCATGTAGTTGCCGTGCTCCTCCTCGGCGCGGGCCACCCCGGCCAGCGCGGTGCCCATGCTGGAGCCGATGCGTTCGCCGTCCTCCCGGGCCAGGTCGATGGCCGCGTCGGTGAGGGCCAGCCGGGTGGCGGCGACGCCGAACTGCGCGAACCGGTCAAACCGGCGCACGCGCCGGGCCTCGATGTGATCCGCCGGCTGGAAGTCGGGTACCTCGCCGGCCATGCGGGTGCGGAACGGGGATGGATCAAAGCGGGTGATCGGTCCAACCCTCGAGATCCGGCCCTGCAGGCCATCCCAGAACGCATCGCGTCCCGTCCCGATGGGCGTCACGACACCGATGCCGGTGATTACGACTCGCCTGGGGTTCACGTCGTTCCTTTCACTGCTGTTTGTGCCCCTCGACCGCGCGCTTCAGGCCCGCGAGCGTCCGGCTCGCGATGCCGCGCACGAACACCGGGCCGATCACCCAGTCCGCCGCGGGGCGGCGGATCAGCGGCCACGACGGGCCGTTCCACTCGTGCACGATCGAGACCTCCACGCCATCCGCGGTGTCCCGAAGGGTCCACTCCACGTCCATGCCGGTCGTGATACCGCGGACGTGGCGGTACCGCACCGCGCGGCGTGCCGGTTCGATCCACATCTCGGACACCCACCAGGTGGGCCAGCCCACCGGGCCGAACGGCCGGTTGGCGGACATCTCCACCATCCCGCCATCGGGCCGCCGCTCCACGAAGCGTACCCAACGATAGTGGGGCAGCAGTTCCGGCCAGCGTTCCACGTCGGACGCGGCCTGGAAGGCGGCGTCGATCGGTGCGCGGATGATGGCCCGGTCCACCGTGCGCATCAGGTGGGTCGCCAGGCGGCCACGAGACGGAAGCCGGGCCGCCGGTGCACGGTGGCATGCACCCCCGCTTCGCGGAGGATCGCCGAAAGTTCTTGGGGCAGGTACCCCCGGCGTACCGAGGTGACGCCATCGACCCGGGTCGCCTGGTCGAATCGGAGCAACCCGGAGCCGATACGGAAGCCGATGGCTGCGACGTTACTGCGCCGCAGGTCGGCGAGGACGACGCCGACGCGGGCGACCCGGTCCGCCGCGCGGATGACCTCGATCGCGGCCTCGCGCGACAGGTGGTGAATCAGCTGGCTCATCATGACGATGTCCGCGCTCCGCGGACCGAAGGGCAGCGCACCGGCACAGCCCACCACACTCGGCAGCCCGCCGTTTCGGGCGAGTGTCGCGGCGACCCGGCTGCGCTCGAGCCCGATCCCCGCCAGGCGTACACCGCGCCGCCCGGCCCAGCGCGCGGCACTGCGGGGCAGGTCGCCCAGCCCGGTCCCGACATCCAGCAGGGTAAGCGAGAGGCCGGGGGCGCTCCGGGGGATCAGCTGCGCCAGGCCGAAGCGCACCGCCGCCGCACCGCCGAACCACCAGTTCGAGCGGGCGAGGTTCCGGAACGATTCGGTGACGATCACCGGATCCGCGCCAGGGTCGTCCAGCAGCTCACGGCCGATCGGAGAGAGCGCGAGGGTGGCCATGATCAGGCGAGTGCCGCGTAACCGCCGCGGAAGTAGCAGAGCGGGCGCCCGTCCCCGGCGCTGCCCGCCACCACGCGTCCCACCAGGATGGTGTGATCGCCCGCGGGGTGCGTGGCGGCACGCTCACACTCGAGGTGGGCGAGCGCGCCGTCCAGCAGGATGAGCCCGCCGAGACTCTCCTGGTACCCGATGCCGTCGAACCGTGCCTCGCGGTCCTGCGCGAAGCGTCGGCTCAGCGTCTCCTGGTTGCTCGCGAGGATGTTGACCGCGAACGTGGGCGCGGCGATGAGCAGGGCATGCATCGCCGCCTGGTGGTCGATCGACAGCAGCACCAGCGGCGGCTCGAGCGAGACCGACGCGAGACTGTTGGCGGTCATGCCGTGCGGACGGCCGTCCGCATCGCGCGTGGTGATCACGGTGACGCCGGTGGCAAACCGGCCGAGCAGCTGGCGAAACTGTGCCTGGTCGACTGCGTTCTGGCTCACAGCACCATCCGCGCGAGGAAAAAGGGATTGAGGACGGCCCGAGCCGGCAGCACGGCGCCGGTGACGCCCACGAGCGTGTCGGCCATGCCGCGGCGCCGGCCGATGCGCGCTACCGCGTGGTCGAAGAGGCCGGGGACGGTCATCGCGTAGCCGATGAGCCGCTCCACCGCCCACTTGCCGGCGAAGCGCCGCCGCCGCGCGCGGCGATAGTCGGCGAGGGCGCGATCGATGCCGACGGGGTTGCCTCGCGCCCCGGCCATCGTGCGGGCCACCAGTTCGGCGCCGACGAGCGCGGCGCAAATGCCCTCGCCGGTGAACGGGTCGAAGAAATCGGCCGCGTCGCCAACCAGCAGCGCGCCCGGGGTGGTCACGTGGCGCGCGCGGGCGGCAAATGGGCCGGTAACAAGCACCTCGCGCACGATGCCGTGCAATGGCACCCGGCCGCGCACGCCCGGGAAGCGCTCCAGTTCCTCCATGAAGTATGCCTCGACCCTGCCCGCCGCCAACGCCGCCCGCTGCTGCGGCACCACCAGCGCGACGTTGGTGATGCCCCCGCCGATCGCGTTGAGTCCGACGTATCCCTGGCCGCTCACATGCATCTCGGCGCGGTCGGCCATGGCGGGCACGCCGGCGACGTGGGCCACGAACGCGACGCGTGCGGGCCATCCGAGGCGCTGTCCCCCGAGCGCGCGCACCACCCGGGAGCGGAGGCCGTCGGCACCAATCGTGAGGGGCGCCCTGACGTTCCGGAGATCGCCGTCGCGGCCGCGGATGACCGCGCCGGCGACGCGATCGCCCTCCACGACGAGGCGCTCGAATGACGTGGCCTCGAGCACTTCGACCCCGCGCGCCCGGGCGGCGCGGACCAGCGCATGGTCGAGCTCGCGTCGCGCGATCGACAGTCCCTGACCTTCCGGAAAGCGGCCCACGAGCTGCGCGCCGCGTGCCGTGGTGACGCTCGAGCCGCTGAGAGATGCCGCGCCGGCCAAGCAGAGTGCCGCGGTGACGCCGAGCCGGTCCAGCACCCGCACCGCCTCGGGGCTCATGTACTCCGAGCAGGCCTTTTCGCGGGGGAACACCGCGCGATCGATAGCGAGCACGCGCCAGCCGGCCTCGGCAAGCAGGGACGCCGTGGCACTGCCGGCCGGACCGGCGCCGACGACGAGCGCGTCGGCGACCAGGTCAGCCGATCCGGACAAATTCGATACCCCCAAGCAGGAGCCGGCCCGGGTCGAAATCCACGTTGCTGCAGGGGAATCGCACGTCCGCGACGGCGTCTTCGTATCGGACGTACACGAACATGCCGTCGAATCGAAAGGTGCACCGACGCAGGGTGACCAGCGTCTGGTCGGCCACCATGCTGAAGGTGGCAACCTCCCGCGAACAGGTGCCGCCGGCGCCGAAGCGCCACCGCGTGGTGATGCGCTGCAGGTCGGTGGGCAATGTCGCGATCCAGACATTCTCCCAGGTGCCGACCAGAAAGTCCGCGCCCGGAACCGGACCGCCTCCGCCAGAGGTGCCGGGATTGGTGCCAACCGACGGTACCGTACCCGGGTCGAACGCCGAGCCTCCGCCGCAGCCGCTGGTCAGGACGGAGCACAGCAGCGCCACGCCAGCCAGCCGGCCAGGGCGCCGGCGGCGGTGGTCACTGCGTTCACGCCATCGTTGGTAAGCCATGCCAGACCTCCAGTGCGCGTCGTCCGGCTGCCGCACCGGTGCACGCTCCATTCGCTGTAGACGCCGCAGGCCGGGCAGTGAAATCGCCCCTGCAGCGTGGCTCCCAAAACTGAATCCAGCAGCATCCCCGCCGCACCGATCACCGTACCCCACAGTACCAGCCGTGGCATGGCAGCAGTGAAGCCGCCCGCCGCGCTGATCACACCGGCCCCTGCGACGGCGCCGGCGGTGCCGAGCAGCGTCATGCCCCCGTTGCTGCCGGCCGGGACGGGGCGGCCGACAAGCAGGAGCCGCGGTGGGGTGTGGCTCCGCCCACCGATCGCGGTGGCCCAGGTGTCCGCTCCCGCCGATGCCAGGCCGCCGGTGACCACCCAGAGTGCGAGGCCAGGGTCGCCGGCGGCGAGCGCAGCGCCCAGCGCCGCGAAGCCGCCATTGGCCAGGACCTGCCAGGCGTCGCGCCGCTCGCCCTTGGCGTCTTCTTCGGCGGTGACCCCCGCTCCCGGCATCCGGCCGAGCGCGCTGCTGAGGATGAAGAATGCACCGAGCACCGCCGCCCCGGGCCAGCCGCCCCCCTCCAGTATGGCAAACCCGACGAGGGTCGCGGCCACCGCTCCCCCACCAGTGAGGGCCCTCGCCGCCCACCCGCCCGCCGACAGCAGCACCGCCACCAGCACCGATACCAGCGGCTCAGGCCTCATGGGCCCAATGTCCCCGCGACCCGCGGCCCGGCGCAAGCGCCCCTAGAGAGCGGGGGTGGCCGTCGATTACTTTGTGATCGCCATCACATGACATCACGGTCCACCGTTCCCGCCCTGATTCCGCTCAGCCTTCTCCAGGCGCTGCGAAACCTCGACGCCCCGCTCGACGACGGGCTCGAGGATCTGGCCAGCGAGATGGTGGCCAAGCGCTTCGGCCTCAGCGAGACGGTCGCCGCCCAGATCGAGCGTTACGAGGAGGCGGTGGACCGCGGCGACGAGGTGCCCCGTGACGAGGCGCTCGGCGTGCTCCGCCTGGTGGGGCGGCGGGTGGACGCGCAACTCGCCTTCGCCGACGCCGGCCGCCGGGCCGCGCGCCATGCCGCAAAGGCCGCCGGCCGGGGCGCACGCACCCTGATCAGGGTCGCGCCCGGTGGTATGAGCCGGAGGATGGGCTTTCGCGCGGCATCACGGGCGGCCGCCAGAACGGTCAGCGTCGAGTTGCGGGGCGCGGGCCGGGCAGTGGAGGCGCGGGTGCCGGATTCCCTCACCGTTGCCGCGATGCCCGATGGCGAGGCCTGTGGCTTTATCGGGTCGATGCTCGCCGAGCTGCTTCGTCTCCTCGCCGGCATGGAGGGCGCGATGACCCACGACCGCTGCGGTGCCCGCGGGGATGCGGTCTGTGTCTGGCATTGGGCCGATGCGGAGGGATACCGATGATGCTGGCGCTGCCCGACCGGGCCGCGCTCGCCGCTGCCCTCGAGCTGGCGGGTGCCGACGGCTGGCTTCTGTACGACTTTCAGGGGGTCAACCCGGTTCTGGGCCAGGTGCTGGGCATCACCGGTATGGGCAGCCGGCGGCTGTTCGTGTACCTCCCGCGCACCGGAGAGCCCGTTGCGGTGGCGCACCGGATCGAACTGCAGTCGGTGGCAGGATTTCCCGGGCGGGTGCTCCCGTACGCGCGGTGGGAGGAGCTGCACGACGCGCTCCGGAGCGTGGTGGCGGGGAAGCGGGTGGCGATGGAAGTCGCCCCCGATGATGCGGTACCGTACCTCGACCGGGTGCCAAGCGGCGTGGTGCAGCTGCTCGCCAGGCTCGGTGCGACGGTGGTGCCCTCGGCGGCGCTCGTGACCCGCTTCGCGTCCACCTGGAGTGCGGACGATCTCGCCGACCACCTTGCCGCGGCGGTCGTGCTGGCGCGCGTGGCGCAGGAGGCGCTGCAGCGCGCGGTGGTCGCGGGTGGCAGCGGCCTCAGCGAAAGCGCCCTGCAGCAGGAGGTGATCGACGCCATCCATGTGGGTGGCCTCGTGTTCGACCATCCTCCTATTGTCGGGTTCGGGCCGAGTGCCGCCAACCCGCACTACGAGCCACGAGCTGGAGCCGACCGCACGCTGGCCAGGGACGAGGTGGTGTTGCTCGACCTGTGGGGTGGGCGGCGGATGGGGGCGGTGTATGCCGACCAGACGTGGATGGGCTTCAGCGGGTCGCGGCCGCCGGCGGAGGTACAGCGGGTGTGGGAGGCGGTACGCTCGGCCCGGGATGCCGCGATCGAGTTCGTGCAGTCGGGATGGTCGGCCGACCGGCCTATGCACGGGTACGAAGTGGACAGGGCGGCGCGGGCGATCATAACTGAGGCGGGATACGGGGCGGACTTCGTCCACCGGACCGGGCACTCGATCGACCACCGGCTGCACGGGTCGGGTCCCCATCTGGACGACTACGAGACCCATGACGACCGGCAACTCCTGACGGGAACGGGCTTTTCGGTTGAGCCGGGGGTGTACCTGACCGGCCGGTTCGGGGTGCGGAGCGAGGTGAACATGTACCTGGTGCCGGGCGAGGCCTTCGTGACCCCGGCGGGGCCCCAGCGGGAGCTGATTACCGGGGCCTAGGGTGCGGTGCCCGGGGTTGTCGCGTTCCTGAACGTCACTTTCCGGGTATCCACAGGTGTTTCAGGCAGTTACGGTTGGTCACCGGAACGTCACGCTTGGTTCACGGTTGCTTGACACCGACGGTACCGCACTTCATACTTGTCCTCGCACCGTCCCGGCCAGGACGGAGTTCCGTTGCACAACCCCAGCAGTCTCTCGACCCAAGGATGAACGCCTCGCGCGCTAGCGCGAGGCAGCGCAGTGCGCCGCTGAGGCGTATTCGTGTCCCTCAACGAATGCTCCGGAGCGCCCGCTCCAGCGGTGATCGCATTGATGATGCTTCAGAAGCGCGGTTTACGCCCAGGAGGAAGGCTTCTATGACACAAAGCGGAGTCAGCGCCTTCGCCCGACTCGCGAGACGGTTCGCGCTGTCGGCAGTGCTGCTGCTCGCGAGCGCGGGAGCGCTGGCGGCACAGACTGGTAAGATCGAAGGCAAAGTGCGGGATCAGGCCGGTGCGGCGATCCAGAGCGCTCAGGTGTTCATCGTGGGCACCGCATTCAGTGCACTCACGAACGCCCAGGGCTACTACTTCATCAACAACGTGCCAGCCGGCACCGTGGCGCTCCGGGGCGCCTTCATCGGTTTCAAGAAGACCGAGATCGAGGGCGTGAGGCTCCTCGCGGGGCAGACCATCACGCAGGACATCCAGCTCGAGCGGGCGACGGTGACGCTCGACTCCCTGACGGTCACCACCGCGTCGAACGCGCTGGTGCCGCGCGACGAGGTCACGACCAAGCAGCGCATCGACGGCCAGTTCACCGAGAACCTGCCGGTTGACCGCGTCAGCCAGGTGCTGCAGTTGCAGCCGGGTGTCGTCGCGGAGGGCGCCAACGGCTCCGCCATCTCGATCCGCGGCGGCCGGAACGACGAGGCGGCATTCTATATCGACGGCGTCTCGGTCCAGCCGGGCAACCGTGGCAATGGATTCGTGTCGGCCGGTACCAACGCTTCCAACGCGGCCAACGACGGCGGCGGCGTGAGCACGGCCGGCGTCGCGCTCGGGACCAACGGTTTCGAGGAAGTCTCGGTGACGACGGGCGCGGCGGCGGCACAGTACGGCAATGCGCAGGCGGGCATCGTCAACCTCACGTCCCGCACCGGCGGCAGCAAGTTTGCCGGCGCGCTGCGGGCCGAGTCCGACCAGATGTTCGGCACCACGATCGGCATGGGGTTCAACCGGTTCGAGGGCAGCTTGAGCGGCCCGCTCGGGCTCAAGGGGCTGACCTTCGCCGTCAACCTCGTCGGCGAAGGCAATCTGTCGGTCCGCTCCGGCAAGGGCCGGGAGAACGCGCCGGTGTTCGTCACGTCGGGCACGGAAATGACCGTGCAGAACCCGAATGCCGACGGGAGCTTCACGGACGTCGCGATCAACGAGTATTCGATCTATACCGGCGACTGCAACACCTTCGCGAACAGCAGCAACGCCGATATCGCCAAGAACAACGGCGAGAGCTGTCACGGGGCGCGGCTGCCCGCCGCCAGCTTCTCGGCGGCCCAGGTCGGGGGCAACATCAACTTTTCGTATGGCAATGGCTCGCGGTTCCGCGTCGGCGCCGCCGGCAGCCAGAACCAGGGGAAGAACTTCACTTACTTCGGCACGCTGAACCCCGGCGTCGCCGCGAACCAGCAGACCGGCTTCCGGGCGCAGAATGCCGTGTACACGGCCAACTGGACCCAGAACCTGTCCAAGTCGGCTGAGCGCGCGCTGGCGCTCGATGTGAACCTGTCCTACCAGACCGACCGCTTCATCCAGAGCCCGTTTGCGGATGGCGGCCCGGGCGCGGGAACGCTCGGCTTCTACTTCAGCCCGATCCCGCTGCAGTTCGGTTTCGACTACCTCGACCAGACATACCAGGTCGGCGGGGAAACCCTCACCAAGCTCGATTGCTTCATCCGCAACGTGAAGAGCTGCCTCGGCGCGATCGACCTCAACGACCCCGACCAGGTCAACGCGCACGCGGCCCAGGTCACCTTCCGCTCCAACCCGTACGGCCTCGCGCAGCAGTTCCCGGATGGCGGCCTCAGCAACGCCCGGCTTCAGCTGTACAAGGAGAACCGGTACGTCGCGAACGCGACGCTCGACTGGCAGCTCGACCGGTATAACCGCGTCCAGGTCGGCGGCGAGTACTTCAAGTTCGACATGACCAGTTACTCGGCCCAGATCGCCAGCCAGGCGTTCTCCGATTACTGGGAGGCGAAGCCGACGCGCTACGCCGCGTTCATCCAGGACCGCCTGGACATCGGCGACGTGGTGGTGCAGCTCGGCGTGCGGTATGACTACTTCAACACCAACGCGAGCCGGTGGGGGGGCTTCCCGCGCATCTCCACCAACCCGGCGCTCACGCCCGGCCAGGATCCGGCGGAGCTGTATGTCACCGACGAGTCGTTCGACTACATCAGCCCGCGCGTGCAGGTCGCCTTTCCGGTCACCGAGCGGACCAACTTCCGCCTGTCGTACGCCCAGTCGGTGCAGTCGCCCGACTTCGCGCTGGTGCTGAGCGGCATCAACACCGACATCAGCGTCACCAACACGAACAACGTTTATGGCCAGAACGTCGACTACGGCAAGTCGATCATCTTCGAGTTCGGCATCCAGCACGCCTTCAACGACGACATGGTGCTGGACGTCTCGGCCTATAACCGCGACAACCTCGCGAACGCCGCTGGCCGTCTGGTGAGCTCGTTCGATCCGCTCACCACCCAGAACCAGGACCTGCGACTCATCACCAACTCCGACTTCGGCAACACCAAGGGTCTCGACCTGCGGCTGAACCGTCGCTTCGGGCAGCTGTTCAACGGCACGCTGGGGTACAGCTTCCAGAGTGCGCAGAACACCGGCACTGACCCGTTCACCTACATCAACTTCGGTTCCCGCGTGGTGAACCAGGTTACCGGTGGCAACCAGCCGCCCCCGCAGGCCATTGCCCCGGTGGCACTGTCACGGCCGCACCAGCTGGTCGGCAGCCTGGGGCTCACCTTCCCGAACGGGTGGCAGTCCGGTTCGACGATCGGCTCGATCCTCCAGAACTTCCAGATCTTTGCGGTCTTCCGGTTCGCCAGCGGCACGGCCTTCACGGCCTGCGGCGTCGCGGACGGCAACCAATCGGTGCTCTCGGGCCAGGTCTGCAACCGCGGCGGCTTCGTCAGCGGCCTCAACAACCAGCGCCTGCCGACCTTCAAGCAGTTCGACATGCGCTTCGTGAAGGGCTTCAACTTGGGCAGGAGCCAGATGTCCCTGTACCTTGATGCCCGGAACATCCTGGGCTTCACCAACACGCTGACGCAGTTCGTCGTGACCAACAGCATTACCAGCCAGATCGAGCAGCAGCAGAACTTCTCGGCTGACAGCACCCGCAACGCGCAGGAAGGCCTGGGCAACGGCGTCTACGACGAAGGCACGGGCGCCATGAACCTGACGTTCGGTGGCGCGGGCGCCACCGGCTGCGGCGACTGGGTCAATGCGAGCAACGCCGCATCAGTCCCGAACTGCGTCTACCTGATCCGGGCGGAAGAGCGCTACGGCAACGGCGACGGCATCTACACGGTGGAAGAGCAGCTGAACGCATCAAACGCACTGTACTTCGCAAACCAGGCCGCACCGAACTTCTTCTATGGGGCGGGAACCCAGTTGCGGCTCGGCGTGGAGTTCACTTTCTAACGTGGTGCATCTCCGGCTCGGCCGAACCGCTCCCAGGTTCGGTTGGGCTCGGCTGCGCTTCTACTCTGAGAGGACAGCAATGAAAGTCTTGTTGCGTTCGAGAAGCCTCGCGGCGGGAGGACTGCTGGCGCTGGCGTTGGCAGCACTTATTCCCGCGACTGCCGCGGCGAAGCCCGAGCCGGGCGCGCGCCCGCGCGGCTTCCGCCTGTTCGCCCGCACGCTGGGGGCGATGACCGTCAACCGGGTCTACCTGGGCCTCAGCTCGTCCAAGGGCAATATCGGCGTCGACTCGACGAACTCGTCGACCATCGGCGGCGGCTTCTGGCCCAAAGGCACCGGGAACCAGTTCGTCTTCAACTCGGGCCTGCAGATCGCCGGCAAGGTCAGCAACCCCGGCGGCGCCTGGGACGGCGACGTGACCGGCGCCTTCTTCTTCGACCCGAAGGGGACGACGGAGCACGGCGACGGCGTCGAGCCGATCTACAACTTCCAGAACCCGGCCGACGCCACGGCATGGCCGGAGGCGGCGCGAGTGCCGATCGAGATCAACGAGGCCAACAACTTCTACAACCCGGTGCTCCGGGGCCTCGCCTCGGCATCGCAGGGTGACGTCTGGTTCGTGACCTGGGACGGCAACCCGACCCTGAGGGCCGGACGCCCGCACCCGCTCGGCGTCGCCGTCGAATCGCGCGGTCTGGGCTGGAACTACCCGACGGGCAACGAGGACATCGTCTACTTCACCTTCACGTTCTACAACGTGACGGCGAGCGACCCGGGCGCCTACTCGGGGGTCCGCGCGGCGATCCGTCCGACCATGCAGGGACTCGGCGCGAACTTCGTGGCCAGCAACAGCTCGACTTTCCTGGTTCAGCTGCCGGCCGCGGGCTATGCCATCGACAGCCTGTTCTCGGCGTTCGCCGCCGACATGGACGTCTCCAACGCCGGCACGAACTTCTGCTCGGTGAACATTCCGTTCGCGCTCGGCTTCTGCTACGAGCACACCTTCACGTTCGACCCGACGAGCGGTGAGCAGTACGACAACCCGACGATCTGGGGCCCGCCGTTCTTCGGCGGCCCGGGCTTCGTGGGCGTGAAGTACCTCCGGAGCCCCACCGGCGCCGGCGAGATCCAGCTCTTCTCCAACACGATCAACTCGGCCACGGGCTTCCGTGACCCGGCCAACGTGTTCCAGCTCTTCCGCTACCTGTCCGGCAACCTGGACC
>Ga0315273_10004962_pt1 | contig 16409 bp, 16 predicted proteins | sample YL17G02_0_MG_FD_205753 | JGI IMG/M metagenome (GOLD analysis project Ga0315273, IMG submission 205753) | Sediment microbial communities from Yellowstone Lake, YNP, Wyoming, USA - YL17G02_0 | ecosystem: Environmental > Aquatic > Freshwater > Lake > Sediment | place: USA: Wyoming | collected... | reverse complement strand
ACCCGATCGCCGCGTTCTTGCCGTCGGTGAACGCCCGCATCGCCGCCGTGATCAGTTGCTGGGAGTCGGCCGAAGGGATGGTCTTGGCGACGGCTTCGGCACCCTGGTACGACGAGCCGATCTCGATCGCCGCCCGGTTCCCCAGTGCCTGCGCCTCGGACGGCGGCAACCGGTCGAAGGCCGCGGTGAAGTAGCGGCTGTAGGCGATGGCCAGCAGCGTGCCGAGCAGGGCCTGGAACACGGCCCCGCCCAGGTCCTTGGTCAGGTCGACCGATGCCGAGCCCATCCCGGCCTTGCTGATCGGCAACGACGCCGTGATCGACCGCGCCGCCGGCGTGGCGGCGTAGCCGATCCCGATGCCGACGAGCAGATAGGCAATGACCACGCGGGCCGGCGAAACGCCCGGCGACCAGAAGACGAGCATCTCGAGGAACCCGATGCCGATCAGCGCCAGGCCCAGCATGAAGGTCAACCGGGTGCCCCGCGCCTCGATCATCCGGCCCGCCGCCACCGAGGCCGGCAACATCCCGACCGCCAACCCGAGGGTGAGCAGCACCGCCGGGAGCGGCTCGAGGCCCAGCACATTCTGGGTGAACTGCTGACCGATGAACATGCCGCCCACCAGGGCGCCGAAGGCGATCAACCCGGCGACGAACGCCACCCAGAACGTCGGGACCGCCGCCGCCTGCAGATCGAACAGCGGGTTGGCCGCCCGCCGCTCACGGAACACGAACAGGGCTCCCGTGACGAGGGCGACAACCAGCAGCAGGCCGATGACCGGGGTGAAGCCCTGCGGCAACAACACGATGGCCACGACGAACGAGGCGATCATCACCACCGACAATCCGCCACCGGCATGGTCGACCGGGTCGGTGTTCTCGCCGGCGTGGCGGGGCAGCACGAACAGGCTGAGCCCGACGACGAGCACGGCGATGGGCACGGTGATCAGGAAGACCGACCCCCACCAGAAGTGGTCGAGGAGCCAACCGCCGAGGACCGGCCCGAGCACCGATGCTCCGAGGCCGACGCCGGCCCACAAGGCGATCGCGTGCGTCATCTTCGCGCCGGTCCACAGCGACGAGATCAGCGCCAACGTCGTCGGGTAGAGCATGGCCCCGGCGATGCCGACGCCGACCTGGGCGACGATGAGCATGGGCGCCGTGTGGGCGAAGGCCGAGAGCAACGACAACGGCACGCACAGGACCGCCCCGATCAGGAGCAGCCGGCGACGTCCGTACCGGTCGCCGATGGCGCCGAGGTACAGCACGGTCGCGGCGATGCCGAACTGATACGCGTCGGTGATGGCGGTGAGCTGGGTGTCGGTCGCCTGCAGGGCCCGACCGATCGAGGGCAGCGCCACGTTCGAGATCGACGTGTTGATGTTGGCCAGGATCGCCCCGAGGATCAGCGTGGTCAGGATCAGCCCGGCCCTGGCCGGCGACACACCGGGCGGGCCGACCGCCGGAGGACCGGTCAGGGGACCCTGGGGTTCCCGCGACGGGGATGGAGCACCGGCCGACGTCACCTCCGAAGGTTCGCACATGGCACGCTGAGGCGATGGCCGAACCGATCTTCCACATCACGACGACCGGAGAGTGGCAGGCCGCCACCGAAGCCGGGGTCTACAGGGCGGCCGGGTTCGAAGCCGAGGGATTCATCCACGCCTCGACCGCCGTCCAGGTACCGGCCACCGCGGCTCGCTTCTATGCCGACGTCGACGACCTCGTGCTGCTGCAGATCGATCCCGCCGCGGTCGGCGCCGAGGTCAGATGGGAGGAGTCGCACGGCGGCGATCTCTTCCCTCACATCTACGGCCCGCTCGAGGTCGCGGCGGTCGTGCAGGTGCACCCGTTCGGGCCCGAGCCCGACGGCACCTACCGTCGGCCCGCCATCGCCTGACCCCGCCATCGCCTGACCCCGCCATCGCCTGAACCGCCTGACCCGCAGGGCCGGCGGCCGGTAGTGTCGCCGGGATGCTGGCCTGGATGGATCTCGAGATGACGGGCCTCGACCCGTCCCGCCATGTGATCGTCGAGATCGCGACGCTGCTCACCGACGACAACCTCGAGCTCATCGCCGAGGGACCCGACCTGGTGGTGCACGCGACCGAGGCCGAGCTGGCCGAGATGGCCGATGTGGTGGTGCAGATGCACGCCAAGAGCGGCCTGACCGACCAGATCCGGGCGTCGACCATCACATTGACCGAGGCCGGAGCCCAGACGCTGGCCTTCCTACGCGAGCACATCCCGACCGAGCGGTCGGTCCCCCTCTGTGGCAACTCGATCGGCACCGATCGCCGGTTCCTGTCGGTGCACCTGCCCGAGATCGAGGAGTTCCTGCACTACCGATCGGTCGATGTGTCGACCCTCAAGGAGCTGGCCAAGCGCTGGAACCCGACCCTGCTCGGCAAGGCGCCCCGCAAGGCCGAGGGTCATCGGGCGCTCGACGACATCCGTGAGAGCGTGACCGAGCTCCGCTACTACCGCGAGAGCTTCCTGATCCCCGCTGGCGGATCGCTCACCGGCAGCGTGGCCAGCGCCGACTGAGCGATGGCGCCCCCCGGCCCGCAGACGGCGACCGACCACGATCTACGCCGGGCCGTCGAGGCAACACTCACCCGCTTTCACCTGCTCGGCGCCGAGCCCATCGTCGAGGCGCTCGCCTGCTTCTGCGTCGATCGCGTCCGGCCCGACGTGTACGACGCCAACCACGTGCGAGCCCCTCGGGCGGCGAGCGCCGACGAGATCGAACAGCTTCTGGCGCGGATCGACGAGGTCTACGACGGTCAGAACCACCGCCAGGTCGTGTGCGACCTCGACACGCCCGACGCGTTCGAGGCCCGCCTCTGCCTCGACGGATGGCACCTCCAACTGACCCTGCACCAGGTGCTGTCGGGCCCCCTCGAGATCGACGCCCGACCACTCGCCGGGCTCACCATCCGGCCGGTCACGACCGATGCCGACTGGTGGTCGATGACCATGCTGGCCCGGCTCGATCATGTGGAGTCGTGTCAGAGGTTCGACCGCGAGCCGTGGAGTTTCGCCGTCACCTCGGCGATGGTCTCGCTCCGCCGACAGAAGGCGCCCGAGGTGCAGCCCTTCCTGGCCGCGCTCGACGGGCTCGACGTCGGCTACCTGTCGGCCATGCCCGGGCCGGACGGCGTCGGCCTGATCGAGGAACTGTTCGTGCACCCCGAGGCTCGGGGTCGAGGGATCGGCCAGGCCCTGCTCGACTGGTGCGTGGGCGATGCCCGGGCACGCGGGGCCGTCCACGTCGGTCTCGGCGCCCGCCCCGAGGACTGGCCCCGTCACCTGTACGCGAGGATCGGCTTCCGCCCGCTCTTCGTCCAGCGCAGCTGGGAGCGCGACCTCGATCTCTCACCCGAGGGGCCGTGAGCACCCCTCAGGTGTAGTTGACCGGCCGGTCAAGTTAGGGTGACGCCAGCTACGGGCGCACCGAGCCTGACCCAATCCCGGGCAGGCATCGCGCCAGGGGAAGACCATGACCCAACCGACACCGCCGGCCATCTCGGACGCCCCGGACGCCCCGCGGCCCACCCGCCAGGAGCAGGAGCACGCGTCGGACGAGGTGACCGAGGTCGCGCCCGGCATCCTGCGCCTGCAGCTGCCGATCTCGATGCCGGGCCTCGGCCATGTCAACACCTATGCGCTCGAGGACGCAGACGGGTTCACCCTGGTCGATCCCGGACTGCCCGGCGAAGAATCGTGGAAGGCGCTGCTCGCCAAGATGGCGACCGCCGGCATCCCCATGAACCGGGTGCACCATGTGATCGTCACCCACTCGCACCCCGATCACTTCGGCGGGGCGGGCATGCTCGCCGAGGAGAGCGGCGCCGAGCTCGTGGCGTCGAGCTTCTTCCGCCTCGGCTGGGACCGCGGCGACGACGGTGGCGAACCCGACCTGGCCACCAACCCCGTAGACGACATCGACGACGACGACGCCCTGCTCGACCGGTTCACCATGCCGTCACCCTGGGGCGGCACCGGCGGGCGACTCACGGGCGAGGAAGCCGACGTCGTCCTGGCCCGGCGCCGCGAGATGTTCAGCTGGTTCCGTCTCCCGCAGCCGAGCGTGCGAGTCGACGACTCGGATCGACTCCGCCTAGGCGGCCGCGAGTGGATGGGCGTCTACACCCCCGGCCACACCAACGATCATCTCTGTCTGTTCGATCCCGAGGGCGGCGTGCTGTTGTCGGGTGATCACGTACTGCCCACCATCACGCCGCACATCTCGGGCCTCATCGAGGGCGACCCGCTGCGGGCCTACCTCGACTCGCTCGACCGGGTGGCCACCTTCGAGGGCGTCACCACCGTGCTGCCCGCCCACGGCCACCCGTTCTCGGACCTGCCGGGCCGGGTCGCCGCCATCAAGGACCACCACGCCGAGCGGCTCGAGATGCTGCGGGTCGCATCCCATGATCAGGGATGGGCGACGGTGAACAGCCTGATGCAGGCCCTGTTCAAGGAGCGCTCGTGGGGTCACATGGCCGAGAGCGAGACGTTCGCCCACGTCGAGCACCTGCGCCTGCTCGGCGAGGCCGAGCGACGCGAAGAGGCCGGCTACCTGCTGTACCTCGTCGCCTGAGACGGGGCTTCCCGTCCCTTCCGCGACGCCGGTGGCGTCGTCTGGGGGACAGGAAGCCCGCTCGGGCCGATCAGATGTTGTTGCTGAGCGCCATGTAGTGGAAGTGGTTGTCGCGCCCGGCGGTCTCGGGGTTGATGTACACGTGCTTGGTCTGGCGGTAGGCGTCGTAGCCCTGGGTGCCGAGCTCGCGGCCGATACCCGACTGCTTGTAGCCACCGAACGGTCGACCGGGATCGATCATGTGGTAGTCGTTGATCCACACGGTGCCGGTGCGCATGCCGGCGGCCACGGCCTCGGCCCGCTCGAGGTTGCCGGACTGCACGCCGCCGCCGAGCCCGTAGATCGAGTCGTTGGCGATGGCCACGGCCTCGGCGTCGGTGTCGAACGGGATGACGCAGAGCACCGGGCCGAAGATCTCCTCCTGGGCGATCTTGGCCGAGTTGGGCACGTCGGTGAAGATCGTCGGCTGGAAGAAGGCGTCGAGGTCGAGCCCGGCGGGCAGGCCCTCGGGCTTGGCGCCACCGGTGATCGGCTCGCCCACCTCGTCGCGACCGAGGGCCACGTAGCGCGCCACCGTCTCGGCCTGACCGCGGCTGACGAGCGGGCCGAGGTCGGTGTCCATGTCGAGCTGGTCGCCCAGCACGATCTTGCCGGCCCGGTCGGCCAGCAGGCTGATGAACTCGTCGTACACGCCCCGCTGCACGAGGGCACGGGTGCCGCTCTCGCAGACCTGACCGTTGTGCAGGAACGTGCCCCACAGCACGGTGGCGGCGGCCTGGTCGAGGTCGGCATCGTCGAGCACGATGTTGGCCGACTTGCCACCCAGCTCGAGGGTCACCGGCTTCACGTTGCCCGAGGCGAGCTGCATGATGCGCCGGCCGACCTCGGTCGAACCGGTGAACGCCGTCTTGTCGACCATCATGTTCGACGCCAGTTCCTCGCCCAGCGAGCCACCCGGGCCGGACACGATGTTGACCACGCCCGGCGGCAGGTCGGCCTCGGCGATGAGCTCGGCCAGCCGCAGCGCGCTCAGCGAGGTGAGCGAGGCGGGCTTGAGCACCGAGCAGTTGCCGGCGGCGATCGACGGGGCGATCTTCCAGGCCGTCATGATGAGCGGGAAGTTCCACGGCACGATGCCGGTGGTCACGCCGATCGGCTCGGTGAGCAGGTAGTTGCGCGACTCGGGGAACGGCGAGCCTTCGAGGTCGAGGCGGTCGGGTCGGGTCTCGGCCATCTTGGCGAACCACTCGAACGCACCCTGGGCGCCGGGCACATCGGCGAACGTGGCCTTGCGGATCGTGCCGCCACCGTCGCGGGCCTCGAGCTCGGCGAGCTCCTCGGCATTGGCGGCGATCAGGGCGGCGATCTCGCGGAGCTTGGCGGCGCGCTCGGCTCCGGTCGTGCGGGGCCACGGGCCCTCGTCGAACGCCTTGCGGGCCGCTTGGATAGCCCGGATGCCGTCCTCCTTGCCGCCCTTCGGGACGTCGGCGATCTTCTCGCCGGTGCCCGGGTTGAAGGTCTCGAACGTCTCGCCCGAGGCGGCGTCGCAGAACTCGCCATTGATGAACAGCTTGAAATCGGCCATGTGCCGTGTCCCCTTGGTGCGTGGCGGCGCTGCCGACGGCAGGCCTCGTCACGCGGACCGTACCCCGCTCTCGCTCTCTCGGCCACCGCGACGGGCTGACGACCCGTCAGGCCACCGACCACCGGCCGTCGATCGACCGGCCCTTGACCCGGCCCTCCTTGGCCAACTTCAGCAGATGCGCGTGCACCGTGAACCGGGCGACCGGGTGCAGCTCGGGCTTGATGTCGGCGTAGATCACCTCGACCAGATCGTCGATCCGGGTCGAACCGGCCGCCGTCACCAGGTCGAGGATCTGCTGCTCGCGGGCCAGACGGTGCTCGACGTAGGCGTCGATGGCCTCCTTCGGGTCCTCGATCAGCCGGCCGTGCCCGGGGGCGATGGCCCGCAGCCGACGGATCGCCCGCACCTGGGCGAGCGAGTCGAGGTACCGCGCCATGTTGCCGTCGGGGGGACGGATCACGACCGTCGATCCCTGCATGATGTGATCGCCGGAGAACAGCACGTGCTCCTCTTCCATCAGATAGCAGAGATGGTTCGAGGCGTGGCCAGGAGTGTGCACGCCCGTCAGGCGGAACTCGGTGGCCTCGACCTGGTCGCCATGGCGGAACTTGCGATCGACGGTGAGGCCGTCGCGTGAGTCCCACGCCAGCACCTCGGCGCCCGTGCGGGCCTTGAGCCCCGCCGCCCCCGGCGAGTGGTCAGGGTGGGTGTGGGTGCACAGGATCCAGCGGATGAGGTCGCCACCACAGCCGGCGATGGCATCGAGATGGGCGTCGTCGTCGGGACCCGGATCGATCACGGCGATCTCGTCGATGCCGACCAGGTAGGTGTTGGTGCCCGGCCCGGTCATCATGCCGGGGTTGGGCGCCACGATGCGGCGGATCAGCGGGGTGATCGCCCGAGCGACTCCCGGCACCAACGGTTCGGGGGCCACCGGCTCGGCGTCGGGATCGACAACCTCAGGGGCTTTCCGCCTCGGCATCGGGCCCACCTCCCCGATCCGCCCGATCAGCCGGGTCGGCCGCGGCCTGGGCGGCCAGCGCCGTCAGCGGGATGCCGGCCGGTATCTCGGCCGACACCAGGTCGTCGTAGCCGGGATCGCCGGGCAGCAGGATGCGCAGGCCGCCGCCCTCGTCGACGACGATGCGGGGCAGGATCGCCGGCACGTCACCCACCGACGCCGCCGCCGTCAGCAACTCGTCGGCCGTCGAGAACCGCTCGAACGACATCAGGGTGCGGATGGTCGGGAAGATCATCTCGAACTCGCCGGCCCGATGACGGGCGAGGGCCTCGGACGGCCGCACCCAGAGGTTGGCGATGACCTCGTGATCGTCGTGCAGCGGCACCTGCGCGTCGGGCGCCCGGGCCACGAAGAACCGGGTGTCGTAACGCCGGGTGGGCCCTTCGGGCGTGATCCAGTGCGAGAAGTAGTGCATGGTGTCGACGGCCAGGCGAAGCCTCTCGTCGGAACAGACCTCGATCAGTCGACGCTCGCCCGAGTCGACCGATCGGCGATGTTCGGCGAACCGGGCGATCACCGCCGGATCGTCGAGCCTCACCATGTCGCCGTCGGCGTCGTAGGCGAGCAGCACGCCCGCTTCCTCGAACGACTCGCGGATCGCCGCGACCCAGAACGCCAGACCGCCCGAGTCGATGCCGAGCTGGGCCGACGCGTCGGCATCAGAGCGGCCCTGGCACACCGGATCGAGGTCGACGTGACGGTCGTGGTCGTCGACGCCGCCGCCGGGGAACACATAGGCACCCCCGACGAAGTCGGACTTCAGGTTGCGTCGCAGCATGAAGACCTCGAGGCCACCGGGATCGTCGAGGCCGAGCGTGCCGGCCGCCGCATCGCGCACGAGCATCACCGTGGCGGCGTCGCGCACGGGAACGTCGCTCACGGGTCGAGCGCCGGTCGAGGTGGGGTCAGGGAATCCGAAGGCGGTGACGTCGGCGACGAGCGATCACTCCCGCCCGCCAGATGGGCTTCGGCGTCGTAGACGCGGCCGCCGAACGACCGCCCCCGGCCACCGGGCTTCGCCTCGGAACCGACCGGGCCGAAGCCGCCGGAGAACACCGTGAAGCGGGCCTGGCCCCGATCGATGCGGCGCTGGGCCCGGGCCAACACGATGGGCCGGAGCACGGCCCGCACAGGGGGGAGCAACAGCAACAAGCCGATGACGCCGGTGACGAAGCCGGGCACGAGCATCAACAGGCCGCCGAGCAGGACCAGCACCCCGTTGACGACCTCGGCGGCCGGCTTCTCGCCCACGGCCACCTGGGCCTGCATGCGCCGCAGCACACCGAGCCCCTCGATCTTCATGAGCCAGGCCCCGGCCACGCACATGGCCACGACCAGGGCAACGGTCGGGAGCACCCCGATGGCCCCCGCCACCTGCACCATCACCGCCAGTTCGATGATCGGAACCACGATCAGGACCACCAGCAGCACGAGCACGGGGCAAGCCTACCGGCGCATCCCTCGTCGAGGTCTGCGGCCCGACGCGCCGACGCGCGCCCCGAAGGACGCGCGTCGTTGCGCTCGCGCTACGGCCACCCCCCCGGTGCGGCCATGGCAAGGCGATAGTCAGCCCACGCGCTGGCCCAGCAGGTTCTTGCGCTCGGCCTCGTTCACGCCACCCCAGATGCCGTGGGGCTCACGGATGCTGATGGCGTAGTCGAGACAGTCCTTCTTCACGCCGCACCCGTTGCAGATCTCCTTGGCCCTCGCTTCGCGCTCGAGCTTTTCGTCCTTGCGCTCGAACGCCGGCGGAGGAAAGAACACCGCCGCCTGCGGACCTCGACATGCCGCCCGGACCTGCCAGGTGTTTTCACTTCGCTGAGCACTCAATCTCGTCCCCTTTTCCCGAATGCCGACCCTACATCGGCCGATTTCGTCGCCACAAGGGGTGAACATTTGTTAGCGCGACGCTGCACATCGCGCCCAAGGGCTGGTCAGCGGGGGTGGTTCTCGCTGCTGCTGGAGAGATACGGGTGATCGTCAGGCGCTGGGGGCCGGGGGGCCGTCGGGCGCCACCGGCTCGGAATCCGACGCCTTCGGGCCACGCTCGCGGTAGTCGCGGGCGGCGCCGGTCTCGGGCTCGACCTCGAGCACGAGTCCCTCGATGCCGATCACCCGCACCCGGTCGAGCTCGTCGATCGGCGTGGCCCGGTTGGTGTAGGCGCGCCACAGCGCATCCCGTAGCTGCACGGTGCCGTCCGGGTTGATGGGGGTGACGGCCCGGCCCATCTCCCCGATCATCCACTCGCGACCGATCGTCGGCGTCGAGAACCGGGTACGCACCATGGCCGGCATCGCAGTGAAGAACGTGAGGGCGATACCGACCACCCCGACGAGCAACGTGACCCACGAGATCGACACCCCGTCGTAGAGCGTGAGCGATCCCACCACGAACAGCGCCATGCCGGCGCCCGTCCAGAACCGGGGGATGCCGGTCTGCACGTCGACGGCGAACGCCAGCATCGCGGCCACCACGGCGAGCACCCCCCACCAGTGGGTCGGGAGCACGGCCAGGCCGTAGCACGCCAGGATGAAGGCACCGGCGCCCACCACCCCGGCCACGCCGATGCCGGCGGTGAACAGCTCGAAGATCAACAGCGCGAGGCCGATGGTGAGCAGGAGATAGGCGACGGCCGGGCTGGCGACCGTGTGGAACAACTGCTCGACCAGCGAAAGCTGATTGAACTGCACCTGGGTCAAGGGCACGAGTCGCTGCTGGTCCCCCTGGCTGATCTGGCGGGTCTGCACACCGGGCAACTTGATGATGAAGTCACCGATGGTGGGGGCCTCGAACGAGGTGATGTGCAGATCGGCGGCCTCGTTGGTGCCGACCGTGTCGTCGATGAGCGGCGCCATGCGGGCCTGGTCGAAGGCCACGCCATCGGGCAACGGGCCCGAGTTGCCGAGGTGGGTGCCGGGCGCCATGCCGAGCTCGTCGGCCACCCCGACCAGCTGCGAGGCCGGCCCGGTGAGGGCCGATCCGCTGGGGCCCACCCACACGTGCACGGGCACCGTCGACGCGGCGATCTGCTGGAGCAGTTCGACGAACTGCGACTCGGGCACGACGACCCCGTTCGAGTCGACCTGCAGCACGAGGCCCACAGCCCCGAACCGGTTGGCGTCACGAACCGTGTTGGCGATGACATCGACCATCACCGGGTCGAGCAGGCCGTTGACCTTGAGCACGGCGACGAACCCGGAGGTGGCCGCGTCACCCGGATCGGCGGTGTCGTTGACGGCGGTGTCGTCCACCGCGGCGCTGTTCGTGGTCGAGCCCGAATCCTGCGATCCGGCCGCGACCGCCGGCGCGGCCAGGGCCACGAGCGCGGCGAGAACCAGGGCCAGGCCGGCGATGACCGGCCTCGCAAGGACCGGCCTCGCAATGACCGGCCCGGTGACGACCGGTCTGCGGCGCCGGCTCGGTAGTGTGCGGCTCACGTTGCTCCGACGGGGAAAGGGTTGAAGAGGCGTGGATCCTGCCCAGTTCTTCGCAGCATCACGCGTCGTCATCGTGGCCGGGAAGGGCGGCGTGGGCAAAACCACCGTCAGTGCGGCCCTGGCCCGGGCCGCCGCCCTCGCCGGGCTCTCGACCCTGATCATCGAGGTCGAGGGCAAGAGCGGCCTCGCCACCCTGTTCGGCCAGTCCCCCTTCGACTACGGCGAAGTCGAGCTCTCGGCCGGCGGCGGACCGGACGGCGCCGCCGACGTGCGGGCCCGCACGCTCACCCCCGACGATGCCCTGCTCGAGTACCTCGAGGACCACGGCATGAGCCGCATCTCGCGGCGACTCGTCACCAGCGGAGCCGTCGACATGGTGGCCACCGCCGCGCCGGGCATCAAGGACATCCTGATCCTGGGCAAGGTCAAGCAGCTCGAGCAGAAGCGCGGCGCCGACCTCATCGTGCTCGACGCCCCCGCCGCGGGCCACGCCATCAGCTTCCTGCGGTCGGCGCGCGGGCTCACCGACGCGGTGCGCGTCGGGCCCATCAACACCCAGGCCCGGGACGTGCTCGAACTGCTCACCGACCCCGCCCGGTGCCAGGTCATACTGGTCACGCTGCCCGAGGAGACGCCCGTCAACGAACTGGTCGAAACGGCCTACAGCCTCGAAGACGAGGTGGGCGTGAGCCTCGGTCCGGTCGTCGTCAACGGGCTCTACCCCGAACTCGCCGGCCTCGACGCCGACCCGGTCGAGGCCGCCCGCTCCGCCGGTGCCGTCCTGCGCACCGGCGAGGCCGAGGCCCTGGCCCACGCCGCCGGGTTCCGCCGCCACCGCATGGACCTGCAGGCGCAGCAGGTCGCCCGGTTGGCCGAGGTGCTGCCGCTCCCGCAGCTCGCCCTGCCGTTCCTGTTCGATGCCGACCTCGGGCCGGCCCACATCGACCTGCTCGCCGCCGGGCTGCTGGCCGGGATCGCCGGCCTCACCCCGCTCCCCGCTGAGGCCGAACCCGAGGCCGAGCCTGGGGCCGGGGCATGAGCCCGAAGCCGCGCCCCAAGTCGGCCCCGAAGCCGAGCCCGAAATCCGCCCCGAAGTCGACCTTGAAATCGGACACGTCGATCGACAGCCCCCACGCCGCCCGCGCCGAGCTCGAACGGCTGGTGCTCGAGCAGGAGGTCATCGTGTGCACCGGGTCGGGCGGCGTGGGCAAGACCACGACGGCGGCGGTGATCGCCCTCGAAGCCGCCCGCCACGGTCGTCGGGCCTGCGTCGTGACCATCGACCCGGCCAAGCGCCTGGCCGACGCCCTCGGGCTCGAGTCGCTCTCGAACTCTCCGAGCCGCATCGACGGGCCGTGGAAGGGCGAACTGTGGGCACTCATGCTCGACACGAAGAGCACGTTCGACGATCTCGTGATCAAGAACTCCGAGACCCAGGAACAGGCCGACGGCATCCTCGCCAACCGCTTCTACCGCAACATCTCCGGTGCACTGTCGGGCACGCAGGAGTACATGGCCATGGAGAAGCTGTACGACCTGCACCAGGACGAGCAGTTCGACCTGGTCGTCGTCGACACCCCGCCCACGCGCAACGCGCTCGACTTCCTCGAAGCCCCGAGACGCCTCACGCGGTTCCTCGACCATCGGCTCTACCGGGTGCTGATCGCGCCGACACGCGGCATCGCCCGGGCCGTCAACGTCGCCGCCCAGGCGTTTCTGCGCACCGTCTCGAAGGTCGTCGGTGGTGACGTCGTGGCCGATGCCATCGCCTTCTTCGCCGCCTTCGACGGCATGGAACAGGGCTTTCGTGAGCGAGCCGGGTCGACCCTCGCCCTGCTGTCGGACGACGCCACCGCCTTCGTGCTCGTCGCCGCCCCCCGGCGCGATGTCGTGGCCGAAGCCACCTACTTCGCCCGCAAGCTCACCGAGGCCGACATCCCCGTGCGGGCCCTGATCGTGAACCGGATGCACCCCCGCTTCGCCACGACCGCCACATCGACCACCCTCGACCGGGCCCGCCGGTTCGCCGGCACCGAGCTCGGAGGCCTCTACGCCAACCTGGCCGACTTCCAACAGGTGGCCCAGCACGAGGAGGACCATCTCGCCGGGCTCGCCGAGCAGGTCGCTCCGTCACCGGTCATCCGGGTGCCGTTCCTGGCCACCGACGTGCACGATCTCGACGGCCTGGCCGAGATCGGCCGACACCTCTTTCCGCGCTGAGCGGTCGGTCCGCCAATGCGCCCGACGATCAGTCGGCCCGACGATCAGTCGAGGTCGAGGTCGGGCGGGTTGAGCAGCGCGTCGACGGCGGCGTCGAGGGTCTCGGTGACCGGCACGATGCGGTCGAACCCGGTGGTGTGCAGCAACCGCGTGAGGGTCGGACGGCTGCATGCCACCGACACATCGCCCTCGGCCTCGCGCGCCCGGCGGATGCCTCCGATCAGGGCGCCGAGACCGGCGGAGTCCATGAAGGGCACCTCGGAGAGATCGATCAGCAGACGAGGTCGGGTCGCGAGATCGACGAGCGCCTCGCGGAACTGGCCCACGGTGTACGCGTCGAGCTCACCCATGGGGCGGCACAACGTGTACGTGGTGGTCTCCTCGACATGGATCTCGAGCACGGACTCTCCAGGGTGGGCGGCAGTGTGCGCATGGTAGCCACGCCACGCGCCGGGCTCGCCCGAGATGTCGGCCGGGCCTCCTGCCCCCGGCGGCCCTGTTCGGCCGCGGTCGACCACATCTTGGGCGGTCGGGGCCGGGCGCGGTAGCGTTTCGCCGATGTCCACCGTCCTGCTCGCCACCGATGCCGACTGGATCTACGACGAGGTCGAGGCGGCCATCGCCGGCGACGGCCTCGACCTGTTCCGGGTGCGGGCCGGGGTCGACGTGCTGCCGGCCATCGACGAGGTCGAGCCCGACCTGGTCATCCTCGACCTGCAGATCGGCAACATGGGCGGCATGGCGGCCTGCATGTCGATCCGCCACGAAGAGGGCATGGGTCGCATCCCCATCACCGCGGTGATGATGCTGCTCGACCGGGCCGCCGACACGTTCCTCGCCCACCGCAGCGACGCCGACGGCTGGATGATCAAGCCGCTCGACTCGTTCCGGCTGCGCCGGGCCACCACCACCCTGCTCGACGGCGAGTCGTTCTTCGAGGGTGTGAACGCCGACACCGACCTGCCCGAGGGCGAGATCATCGAGGCCTGAGGGCAACTCCCGAGATCCTCACTCTCGGGCGGCGGTCGCCGTCGAGGTCAAGCCGCTGAGGCCGAAGCGGGCCGTCGCAGCAGGATGATCGACGCGATGAGGACCCACAGCACGAGCAGTGCCATCGTGACGAAGAGCCCACCAAGGAAGAACACGATCACGCCCACGACCACACCGAACCAGCCCAACCAGCCCGGCAGCAGATGGGTTCGTGCCCCGGCTTGCCCGGCGGCCACGAGGGCTAGACCAGCGGCCGCACCGCCGCCGAGCAGGATCATGGCGAAGCCGAGCTGGCTGGCCAGATAGTTGAGTTCGCCGGTGGGCAAAGCCACGCCCCCGAAGGTCTTTGCACCCGGGATCCACGCGACTGCGGCGGCCCCTACGAGCGTGACGGCTGCGAAGGCGATCGAGGACCCGTAGGCGACCCGGCCCGCACCGGGGGCGCCGGCGGCGGCGAGGCGATCGCGGAGTGCACTCCCGAACACCATGAACGCGAGTGCAGCGGCGATGAGCACGTACGTCCCGATGATGATCGTCGTCCGGTTGCCGCTCTTGGCGTAGAAGCCGTACCAACTGGCGGCGAGGTCGTTCGGGCTGTCCTTCACCTTGTCGGTGTCCGAGGGAGAGACAAAGGCCGTCATCGTGCCGAGGACGTAGAGCACGGCAAAGGCGACGCCCGACCATGCGGCGTCGACCCGTGAGCGCTTGGGTGTGGTCGTGACAGTCGTCGGTCCAGCCATGGTCATGCCTCCGTGATATGCGAGCACGATCGGTGGGACCCGACCGCTCATGTCATGTTGAACGAGGTGCACGCATCGGGCAAGGATGGAGACAGGCCGACCTGGGTGATACCAGCACCACCTCACCGGCGGCGACGGCGGTCGGCCAGGGTGGGGCCCGGGTCGATCCGCATTGCGAGCCGCTCGGTTCCGTCGGGTACGCTCCACTGCCTTACGGGCTGTAGCGCAGCTTGGCAGCGCGCCTCGTTCGGGACGAGGAGGTCGTGGGTTCAAATCCCGCCAGCCCGACCATTGTGTGGACGCCCCCGGGCCCCGAGCTTGGGGGCGCCTCGCGTCCGGCCCCAACCCGGTCAGTCGACGAGGGCCTGGTAGACGAGCGGTTTGAGCTGGGCCCTCAGGTTGTAGGTGCTCGACGGCAGCAACTGGGTGAAGATCAGCGCCGTGATCTCCTCGACGGGATCGACGAAGAACCCGGTGCTGGCCGCGCCACCCCACGCGTACTCACCCGGCGACGACAGCACCTTGTTCTCGGCCGGGCTCTCCACTACCGAGAACCCGAGCCCGAAGCCCATGCCGCTGAACGAGGTCTCCGAGAACGTCGGCCGGGCGATCGTCTCGAGATCGACACCCCCGGGCAGATGGTTCGCGGTCATGAAGTCGACGGTCGCGCGGCCCAGCAGTCGGGTGCCGTCGAGCTCGCCGCCGCGCAGCAGCATCTGGGTGAAGCGGTGGTAGTCGGCGGCGGTGCCGACCAGACCACCTCCGCCCGACAGCATCGGCGGGCGACGCATGATCGCGTCGCCGAGCATGTCGGCGCGGGTCGCCTGGCCCTCGGCCCCCGGCACGTACAAGGCGGCCAGCCGGTGATGGTCGGCTTCGGGCGCCCAGAACGCAGTATCGACCATGCCGAGCGGTCCGAAGATCCGCTCGGCCAGAAACTCGTCGAGCGACTGGCCCGACGCGACCTCGACCACCCGTCCGAGCACATCGGTGGCGACCGAATAGTTCCATTCGGTGCCCGGCTCGAACAGCAGCGGCATCGACGCCCACCGCTCACAGGCCTCGTCGAGGCCGACGGATGCGTCGCCGAAGTCGAACCCGGCCGCCCGGTACATCGCGTCGACCGGATGCGCGTGGTGAAAGCCGTAGGTGAGCCCGGCGGTATGGGTGAGCAGATGCCAGATGCGCATCGGCTCGGCCGCCGGCACCGTGACCGGGGCGTGGGTCGGGCCGCTCACATAGACCCGCGGATCGGCGAACGACGGGATGAACTTGCTGACCGGGTCCTTCAGTTGGAAGGCCCCCTCCTCGTAGAGCATCATCGCCGCCACCGAGGTGATCGGCTTGCTCATCGAATAGATGCGGAACAGCGAGTCGAGCTCGACCGGCAGCCCGTTCTCGACATCACGGTGGCCGTAGGTCGACACGTGGGCGAGCTGACCGGCCCGGCTCACGGCGATCAGCCAGCCCGGCAACCGGCCGTCGTCGACGTAGCGGGCGAAGTGGCGGTCGATGCGGTCGAGTCGGACCGGATCGAACCCGACCTGGTCGGGATCGACTTCGACGGTCAGGTCGCTCATGGTTCCCCCTGGGCTGGCGGCCGGGCGACGCACCCGACGCCGTCACCGTAGCCAGCACCGGGCCGGCGGGGCCGGGCGGCCGGCTCGATGGATGGGCTCGGCGGATGGGCTGTGCGCCCGTCACGTTCGGCCCTCGCGATGGGTTCGGGACTTTGGACCCTTTTTCGGCGCGGCGGCCGCTGAGGCTGGCACTCCGGCTGGCGACGGTGCTACCCATAACGGAGACATTC
>Ga0315273_10004961_pt1 | contig 16413 bp, 10 predicted proteins | sample YL17G02_0_MG_FD_205753 | JGI IMG/M metagenome (GOLD analysis project Ga0315273, IMG submission 205753) | Sediment microbial communities from Yellowstone Lake, YNP, Wyoming, USA - YL17G02_0 | ecosystem: Environmental > Aquatic > Freshwater > Lake > Sediment | place: USA: Wyoming | collected... | reverse complement strand
TGGATGTCACCAGCCTCGGCACCGATGTGCCGGTGTTCTCGGTTCAGCCGGTGAGCTTCCAGCTCGCCCCGGGGCAGAGCCAGATCGTGCTGGTGAGCTTCGCTCCGACCACGCCGGGCCCGGTCGCCGGCACGCTGACCATCCTCAGCAACGACCCGGACGAAGCCACCCTGGCGCTGCCGCTCTCGGGCACCGGCCTGGTGCCGCCCGACATCGCGGTGACGCCCGACTCGCTGAGCGCCGACTTGTTCACCGGCGAGCAGACCACGCGCACGCTCAACATCGCCAACACGGGCGGGAGCGACCTGTCGTACGAGATCTCCGTCAGCAACGCGGGCGCTCTGGCCGCGCCCGCGCGCATCTCGCAGCGTTTCACTCCTGCGGTGACCGGGGCGGAATTGCAGGCTGCCGCCGGCAGCCAGCCCGCGGGCGCCGCGCCCTTTGGCGCCACCGCCAGGCCACTGCGCGCGCCGCTCTCGTCGGCACCCTCCCTGCAGGACCTGTCTGCCACTGCCGGCGCTGGCCTGCGCATCCTGATGGTCAACGTCTGGGGTGATGATTCAGAGATCCGCGGCCAACTTGCGGCGATGCCCAACGTGGCGGTCGTGGACGAATTCAATGGCAACTATGGCGTGCCGACGCTCGACCTGTTGCGCCAGTACAACACCTGCATCCTGGTCGTGAGCGGATCGCTCCCGGACCCGGTCGGCCTCGGCAACGTGCTCGCGGACTACGCCGATCAGGGTGGTGGCGTGATGCTGACGTACCCCTCGTTCTTTAGCGGCTACCAGCCCCAGGGCCGGTTGCTGACCGGGGGGTATGTTCCGTTCGCGACCTGCTCCAGTTATGTAACTGGCGGGACGCTGGGCGCCTTCGACCCCGCGCACCCGATCATGCGCGGCGTGGCGGTCGTGTCGTCGAGCCTCGCCGGGGCGACCACGCTCGCGCCCGGGGCGCACTGGGTGGCCTCGTACGCGGACGAAACCCCGCTGGTCGCCACGCAAGGTAGCCACGTCGTGGGCGTCAATCTCTACTTCGGCTACAGCGGCTACTGGACCGGCGACGTGCCGGAGCTGGTCTACAACGCGGCCGCGTGGGCGGGCGGGACCCGGTGGCTGTCGGCCGCTCCGACGCAGGGCATCGTGCCGGCGGGCGGCAGCGTGGACATCACGGCGACCTTCGACGCCACCGGCCTGTTCGGCGGTGACTATCGCGCCGACGTGGTGGTCGAAAGCAACGACCCGGACGAGTCCATGGTGAGCGTTCCGGCCCATCTGCACGTCACCGGGGCGCCCGACATCGCGCTCTCGGACTCGTCGTTCGCCTTCGGCGAACTGTTCATCGGCGCGGTCCGCACCGACACGCTGCTGGTCCGCAACGAAGGCACCGATCTGCTGGATGTCACCAGCCTCGGCTCCGATGTGCCGGTGTTCTCGGTTCAGCCGGTGAGCTTCCAGCTCGCCCCGGGGCAGAGCCAGATCGTGCTGGTGCGCTTCGCTCCGACCACGCCGGGCCCGGTCGTTGGCACGCTGACCATCCTCAGCAACGACCCGGACGAAGCCACGCTGGCGCTGCCGCTCTCGGGCACCGGCCTGGTGCCGCCCGACATCGCGGTGACGCCCGACTCGCTGAGCGCCGAACTGCACCCCGGCGAGCAGACCACGCGCACGCTCACGATCGCCAACACGGGCGGGAGCAATCTCGACTTCACCGTCGGGGCGACAGTCCGGGCCCTCTCCGTGCCGGTCTACCCCGAACTCGCGCTGGGCAAGGGTGAGCCGGATCCGCGGCCCGGCATTCTGGGCAAGGGTGGCCCTGACCTGTTCGGCCACACCTGGCGGGACAGTGACGAGCCGGGCGGGCCGGCGTTCAGCTGGGTGGATATCACCGGCAGTGGTTCGCCGCTGCCGCTCAGCGGCGACGACTACACGGTCACCGGCGTGCCCATCGGATTCAACTTCTCGTTCTACGGCAACACGTTCAATACCGTGAACGTCTCGACCAACGGCTTCCTGTCGTTCACGAGTACCAGCGCGTCGTACGGCAACTCCCCGCTGCCCAACCTGGGTGCGCCCGAGAACCTGCTGGCGGTGCTCTGGAGCGATCTCTACGTGACGCAGGGGAGCGTCTACGCCTATCACGACGCTTCGCGGTTCATCGTCTCCTACATCGGTGTGCCGCAATTGGGCAGCAGCGTGCCGCAGACGTTCCAGGTCATCCTCTACCCGAGTGGTCGGATCCTGTACCAGTACCTGACGTGCCCGGGGACCTGGAGTCCCTACGCGACGGTCGGGATCCAGAATGCGACACGAAACGACGGCCTCACGGTCGAATACAACACGACCTACCTGCACGACAGCCTGGCGGTCGAGCTGGGCACGATGCCGCGCTTCCTGGCCGTGGCCCCGGCGGCTGGAACCATCCCGGCGGGTGGTTCGCTGGACCTCACGGCGACCTTCGACGCCACGGGTTCGCTCCCCGGCGACTATTGCGCTGACCTGGTGGTCGAGAGCAACGACCCGGACGAGTCCACGGTGCGCGTGCCGGCCTGCTTGCACGTCACCGGGGCGCCCCAGGTCAGCGTGTCCAGGGACAGCATCGACTTCGGGCAGTTGGTTGTCGGCCAGTCGCGGCAGGACACGCTGGTCGTCTCGAATCTGGGAACCGATGTGCTGCTCGTGAGTTCGGTGGAGGTCGTGAATGCCGTGTTCACGGCGCCGACAGCCGGATTCAGTCTCGCGGCGGGGCAGAGTCGCTCGCTGCTCGTGGGTTTCGCGCCTACGGGCGGGGGGCTATTTGCCGGATCGCTGATCCTCCACAGCAACGATCCGGTTAGAGGGGAGCTGGCCGTGCCGCTGCTCGGCACCGCGGTCACGTTGCCCGAGATCGTGGTGTCGCCGCCGGCCTTCGAGCAGGTCATGGGTGCCAGCGAGGTTCTCACCCAGGAGTTGGTGATCGAGAATCGCGGGGGCATGCCGCTGAGTTGGAACGTGGGCGTGGCCTTCGCAATCAACTCCGCCGTGACAGCGCACATCGCTGCGAGTGCGTCGACGGGTGCGCCGGTTCCCGGCAGGGAGGGCGTGACGGCGCCGCCACCGGCCCGGGATCGTGCCCGGCTCGCCTCGCCGGGAACCCGTGTCGGGGGCGAGGCCGCCCGCCCGGCCCGTCAGACAGGGTCGTCCGCGAGCGTCTCCAGCTGGAGCCCACCCCCTCTGGCCGAGGTCCTGGCGTTGCTCAACGATCGCTATACGACGGTGACGGACAGCATTCCCGGACGCTACGACTTCGAAGAGGGCGTGGAAGGCACGTTCATCTGGGACGGCGGCAGGAGAATGTACAATGGGGGAGGTAACTACCTGTCTACCGAACGCGACGGGCCGGTGCCGTACTCGGACCGGTCCATCAGCAGCCACCTGGCCTTCGGGGACTCGGCGGGGAACTACTTCACGGCCAAGTACCCGGGGCTGTTCGTGCTGGCCGCGGACCTCCGGAACGTCGAGAGCTTCATGATCAACGGGTGGCTGGGCGCGGGCGGACGCGGGAGCGTGGACGGGGCTGAGTTGGAGGTCACGCGGGGAGGGACGCTCTATCGTGGCTTCGTGAAACGCGTCTACGGCTCACCCCCGCCGTCGGTGAACCACCTCATCATCGTCCCGGATCCGGGCGAAACGAGCCACATGTTCGCGGACTGGACGGGCGATGATTGGGACGAGGTGGACGGTCTGGGGACGAGCCGCCGGATCTACTACCTGCTCTTCGCCGGGTCCGCCGGACGGTATATCGACGACGCGGCCACGCTGGAGATCATGAGGGCCTTCATCGCAGCGGTGACTCCGCCGTGGCTGACCGTCACCCCGTCCTCCGGCGTGGTCCCGCCGTACTCCATGACGACGCTCGCCGTGACGTTCGATTCGCGGAACCTGGAGGATGGTCGGTACGATACCCAGCTGTCCGTGAACAGCAACGATCCGCTCAAACCGCTGGTCGCCGTGCCTGCGAGCATGTACGTCGGAGAAGGGCAGGTGGCGATCGAGGTGTCAGTGGTGTCGTCCGCGGCCGAGCCGGGTGTGGCGCGGCTGGTGTGGTATGCGGCAAGGGCCGGTGCACTGGCCGGGACCGTGTACCGGAGGACGGAGGACGTGGACTGGGCGGCCCTCGGCACGGTGCGTGCGGATGGGCAGGGTTACCTGCGCTTCGAAGACCATGATGTCACGGCCGGTCAGCGGTACGGCTACCGGCTCGGTGTCGTGGAGGGAGGGGTGGAGCGGTTCGTGGGCGAAGCCTGGGTCGAGTTGCCGCCGGGCGTGAGTTTCGCTCTCCACGGTCTCAAGACCAATCCGGCGGTGCGCGACATCATCGTGGTGTTCAGTCTGCCCGACGCCCGGGCGGCGACGCTGGAGCTGCTCGACATCAGCGGCAGACGTGTGGTCGAGCAGGAGGTGGGCTCGCTCGGCCCCGGCAAGCATGCCGTGACGCTGGGTGGGGGCGTGTCTCGCTCGCCCGGCGTGTACCTCGTCAGACTCCGTCGAGAAGACCAGTCGCTCACGGTCAGAGCCGTAGTGATCCGCTGATCTTCGCGGCGGGGCGTCAGCTCGCCACCTCGCTGCGAATCGAGACGCCCGCACGGTACTCCGTGCGGGCGTCGGCGCGAACTGGCAGGAGGCTCAGGCCGCCTTCGGGGCCATGGCGCTCGCGAGTGCGTCCGCGGCCAGGCCCACCTTGACCTCGCGCGCGGCGTGGGTCAGCACGTAGATCCGCAGGTTGTTGCTCGATGGATCCGCGGGCGTGATGAAGTAGCCGCTGCGGTCCGGCATGTAGGTCAGCGTGAAGCCGAAGATCAACTCGCCATCCTTGAAGCGGACCGCGATCTTCTTGCCACGGCTGATGTCGGTCGTCGCCCGTTCGAAACCGCGCGCTTCGTGTCGCTTCGGATCGCCGGCGAAGTCCTTGACGAAGAACACCGCCTTCAGCTCCTTGCAGAAGATGTCCTTCACCTCGTTCGTGCCGAGCGGCCGGAGATGAAAGCTGGGCCGGTTGGGGAAGAAGTCCTCGGTCGTGCCCTTCAGCACGCGACCGTCCGAGAACCGCACGACGACCTTGTTCGTCTCGCTCATGGTGTTGCCTCCGAGAGGCGGGTCCGCACCCGGGTCCATGGGACAGTCGCGCGGGGTTTGGCCAAACCCAGCCCACCGGGGTCATCGGCAGGCCGGGGTGGGGGCTTGAGGGTGACGAGAGACGGACCCTGAAGCCCGCGCCCCGCGGGCTCGAAGGCCTGCGGGGCATCGGCCCCCGTTTCACCGAGGCAGGGCGTCAGAAACCGAAGTCGAGCCGTGCCGTGGCGAGGTCCTCCGTCGGATCGTCGCTCGCCGCTGAATCGAGCGTCCGCCGCGAATACTCCAGGTGCAGCGCCAGGTTGTCGGCGAAGTAGTAGCGTCCGCCGCCGGTCAGGCGGGTGACGTCCTGCCCGATCGCTTCGGGGCCCTCGACCATGTCGTAGCGGGCGAAGGCCACGCACTCCACCAGCGGCTGCCAGCTCAACTCCGCGAAGAAGCCGGACCAGCACACGTCGTCCGCGGTCTCCGAACCCCAGAGCGCCTTCTGGTCCTGGCCGTAGAGCCACTGGGCCGCCAGGTTCACCTGCTTCAGGTTGAGGCTCGCGTCCACGCCGAACCGGCTGTAGGTCTGCAGGGCATCGATGCCGCCCTCCGGTCGGGCCCTGCCAAAGTAGCCGGTCACGCCGACGCGCTGCCCCGCGGTCTGGCCTTCACCGGCGCCGATGACCATGGCCGCGCGCGCGTAGGCATCGGACGGTCCGTCGTCGGGCCGGTTGGTGGCGGAGCCGTTCACCAGGCCCGCGGCGTAGGCGAAGCCACGGCCGCTGCCCGTCACCTCGAGACCCTCCTGGGTCTCCGAGAATGGCGAACCACCCGGGAACGCGTACTCATAGACTTCGTAGGGCGTGACAGTCAGGTGACGCTTGACGCTGAATGCCGCGTAGGCTGGTTCGAAGCGCCCGGCCCGGACGTTCAGCCACGGTGAGCCGAGGCCGCTGAAGACCACGCTCACCATCTCGATCGTCCCTTCCTGCTCCTGGACCCCGCGCGAGCCGGCGAGTTGCGGCGGGTAGACCATCAGGTAGCTGACGTGCGGCGCGATGACACCGGCCGACAGCACATCCAGGCCGTGCACCCGGAATCCGCTGGCGTTCGTGCCTTCGGCGCCATTCTCGAAGCGCTCGTGCGTGTAGCCGTAGCTCGTCCGCAGGGCGAACGGCGGAGGGCTCTCGAGGACGGTCTTCTCCTCGTTCTCGCGGCCCGGCAGCCGGTAACCGTTGGCGCGAAAGCGCTGGCCCCAGTCGTTCAGGCGCGGGAAGCCCGAATGGCAGTTGGTGCAATTGAGCCCGTACTTGCGCGCGAACACCGGCACGGCGCCGGCTGGACCCGGCCGCAGGGCGAGCAGCGTCGCGGTCGCGAGCGTGACCAGGACAGCGATGCGGAGCGTCTTCATCGCGAGCCTCCTTCCTGCGCCGCGCCGGCCTCGGGCAGCGCCGGGGGCGTGATGTTCGGCTGGGTCCCGGTGAGCGCCTCGAGGAACGCGACCAGATCCGCCTTCTCGCGCAGCGTCAGGTTGAGCGGCAGCATCAGCGGATCGAGGTTCGGGTTCGCGATCCCACCGCGATCGTAGTACGCGATCACGTCCGCCAGGGTCTTCTCGGATCCATCGTGCAGGTAAGGGTGGGTCAGCGCGCAGTTGCGCAGGCCCGGGGTCTTGAAGCGACCGCGGTCGCGCGGGTCCTTCGAGACCACCTCGCGGCCCAGGTCGGGGTTCTTCCTGTCCATCCCGACGCCGATGTTGTGGTAGCCCTGGTCGGAGAAGGCTGGCCCGCCGTGGCAGGGCGAGCAACGGCCCTTGCCGTTAAAGAGATTCATGCCGCGGAGCGCAGCCGAGGTCATGGCCGACTTCTCGCCGGCGAGCCAGCGGTCATAGGGCGCGGGGCCCGAGATGACCGTGCGCTCGAAGGCGGCGATCGCCTTGGCGATGCCGTCGGTGTTGACGTCGGTGCCGAAGACGGCATTGAACTGGGCCTTGTAGCCCGGGATGGCGTTGAGCTTGCGCACCACGTTCTCGAGCGTCTCGCCCATCTCGATCGGATTGTGGATGGGCCCGAGCGCCTGCTCCTCGAGCGAGGCGGCCCGGCCATCCCAGAACTGCACGCGCATGTGCGCGGCGTCGAGGATGGTGCCCGAGTTGCGTCCGCCGACCTGCCCGCGGATGCCCGTGTCGGTCGGATTGTGATTGGCCCACCCGGTCTTCGGGTCGTGGCAGGTCGCGCAGCTGATGGTGTTGTCCGCGGAGAGCCGGGTGTCGAAGTAGAGCTGCGCACCGAGGCGGACCTTCGTGTCGGTCTGCGGGTTGTCTGGCGGTACCGGCGCGGGCGGCAGCGGCCCGTTGGCGAGGAACTGTCCCAGTGCCCCGGTGGACCACGCGAGGGTGAGACCCACGAGGACCGTGGCCAGCAGGGGTGCGGCCCAGCGTCCTTTCATCGTGCGGCTCCTTTCGGTTGGGGTGACCGGTGCCGAATCTGCGGGATTGTCACGCCGGTCAAGCCCGAGGTCAATAGCCCGAAGCGACATAGCCCGAAGCGACATAGCCCGAAGCGACATAGCCCGAAGCGACATAGCCCGAAGCGACATAGCCCGAAGCGACATAGCCCGAAGCGACATAGCCCGAAGCAACATAGCCTGAAGCGCGATAGCGCGGCGACCACCCCCCGGAGGGAGTGGTCGCCGGTGACGGGGCCTGTGGATTGCTGGAAACTAGCGGTAAATGGCCTTGAGTGAACCCCAGGTGCGCCGCACCGCCGCCACGGTGGTCGAGTCACCCCTGCCCTGGATCACGTCCACCACGCGCTGGGCAAAGAGCGGCGCCACTTCCGCGGCGAACGTGCTGTTCGGATGGTCGTCGCTGGCCGAGGCCGCATGCTCGGGATTGAGGTACACGCCACCGTCGGTCTCCAGGTTGAAGAAGTCCCAGACGTAGATGTTGTCGTCCCGTTCGTCCCAGACGGTCCGCACCCAGTCGAAGAACTCCCTGGCGCGCGTGGCAGCCTCGAACGACGAGTTCGCGTCCAGCTTCGCGGCTCCCGTCCAGACGATGAAGCGATTCGCGGGGAACGAGAGCAGTTTGGTCTTGAGCGCGGCGTACTGGAGTTTGTAATTTTCGATGGTCTGGTCCGAGGAGGCGATGTTGGGAGACCCGGTGTCGGGCCCGATGCTGCTCACCGGGAAACAGTGCTTGAACACGATGACGTCGTATTGCGGGGTGAGTATCTCGAGCGTGGATTCTCCCAGGTAGGGCACCGCGCCCGCGTGGTTCACCCAGATGTTCCAGTAGTCGTACGGGTAGTTGGCATACGGATAACCGGCATCAGCCACTGGGAACAACTGAGGGGTGATGGTGTAGCTGGTGCTGCTGTCCGAGTTGTACTTGGTGAACCACCCGGGCACGCCACCGTTCCAGATGACATCGCCGGTGCTGTGACGAAGGAAGACGACCTTCGCGTTCGTCGGCATCGGCCCATCGGCGGAGCAGGCCGGGGCGAGTGCGCCGGCCAGGAGGACCAGAAGACAGAGGTCCAGGGTGCGTCGGAACGAAGTGGCCGTCGACATGGTGTCAGTAACTCCCGTGGGGTTGGGTCGGCGACACTAGTCTGTCGCGGCACGGCAATAATACCGCTCCGGGTGCCCGGGGGCCAATCCGCCGGCCGGTCCGCCCCGCCTTGCGCCAAACCCGCCAAGTGCTGTAGACACAGAGGCGGAGAGGTGCTCGAGCGGTTGAAGGGGCCGGTCTCGGAACTCTTGGAAGGCGAGATAGGCCAGACCGCCGAAGCGACATCGCTAGCAGGCTATTACGAAGCAGCCCACGGGATTGCCGACCGTGGGCCGCTCTTCTTTCGGGGAGCGCGAAGGAGCGGAAGGGAGCGATAGACCGAGCTGAAGCCGTGGCAGGACCGTAACAGGCGGAAGGCCGGGTTTACGGACGAGTCTCCCGCAGGGCGGGCAATCGCCCGTTGGCCTGCTGTGCCGCCGCGTTCCTCGGATAATCAGGTATTGACGAGGGCTCCTTCCGGGCGGACTATCCGGCCATCCGAAGTGGTGATTCCGTGCGGCCCGCATCACTCCCCCGACGGTGTTGGACTGACCCGGGGCCACCTGCATCGGCGTCCCGATCGTGCCGAGGTCATCCGCGGTGCCGCGAGCCCCCCCACCTGCCGGCCGATTCGTCGTGAGCACTCCGCCGCGACGACAGCCAGAATCATCCTGGCGCACTCGTGCGCTCGATGGAGGATTTCCGATGACCAGGAGACTGACACTGTTTCACGTAATCGCTTTCGCCGGACTCGCCCTCGCGGGCTCCGCGGCCATCGCGACCGCAGTGGATGTGAGTCCGCCCGAGATCAGCTGGCAGATGGTCGGGACCGACGTGGTCCGCTTCCAGCTCCACTTCCACAACGCCAATCCCGTGGAGCCGACCCTCGGGGTCCAGGGGGCGATGCACTCGCAGGAGTTCGGCGCATTCCTGCCTGACTACGGACTGATCGGCACCTTCGTCATTCCGCCGATGGAGCCGGAAAGTTTCTTCGATGTGTTCTTCGACGTTCCGCTGAGCGCGCTACCGCCGAGCCAGGGCGGTGGAGGTGGCGGGGGGGGCCTGCGCGCGGCACTGCTCGATCCGTGTCCGCCGCCGATCTGGGTCGGCAACGTCGACGTGAACTGGTTCGGCCCCGGTGGAGTGGGCCAGGTCAACAAGCATTACGGCGATATCGGCGTGTGCGCGGGCGGACCGCCGAGCTGTCTGCACGTGATCACCATGTGTCCCGGCAACCTGACCTGGGCGTTCGTCATGAACTGCCCGGGCTGGACCGTCACGCTCTTGAACGAGGATTACTCCCCGGCGCCGGCCCTGCTGCCGCCGAACTGGACGGGCTGGGTCTGCGTCAGCGCGAACGCCAGCGTGCTGATGGGCAGCCAGTGCTGCTTCAACCTGAACCTCGTCTGCGCGGGAGTGACCGCCACGATCGACGTGTGCGCGTTCGCCTGCGGGTGCCCGGTGAAGGTAGAGCAGGGGACCTGGGGACGCATCAAGAGCATGTATCGATAGACGCGCCCCGCTCAGGGTGGCCCGCGTGAGTCGGCGGCGGGCCTGAACGGTACATGCGAGCCGCCAGGCGATCGGACCCCGTTTTCGGGGTGCTCCCCCCCGATCGAGTGGCGGCTCGCTCGTATGGGAGCGCAGGTGAGCGCGGTGGCGGTGATCGAGCGGACCGAACGTCCGACCGTCCCTGCGCAGACACTAGTTTGACGAAGCCTTTCCAAGTCGCGTATCTACGCGGGCGGAGAGGTGCTGGAGCGGTTGAAGAGGACGGTCTCGAAGGCCGTTCGCGACTCTAGAGCACCGTGGCCCCGAGAGACGTTGAAAGCCAACGAGATGCGTGAAGCCCCAGCGGGTTAGCCCGGCTGGGGTTTATCGTTTTCAAGTGGCCAGGAGTGGACAGAAGCGCCCTGTCATGGACTCTGAGGTGGTCCCGGTTTGGTCACAGGCCTCGGTGGCGGGCCCGCGCCACGTGGTTGGGAAGGAGTTGCGCACAGGTCGGCTTGCGCGTTGTCTGGCATGGTGCTAAGAACGGCCAAGGAGACCTGTCGGAGCAGTCTCGAAAATCCGGGGCCACCGACTGTTGCCGGCGCGCGGAACACATCGTCCGGCAGTGTTTCACGAGGAGTCGCCGGTGGACCCGCGCGCTTCGCGTTTCGGCCAGAAAAGCCCGTGCGATGATCGGTGCCGTCGCCGTGTCACTCACTGCCCCTTCGTCACCAGCCCTCAGGAGATCGATTGATGGCGGAGTCAATCCTTGGACGCGACCCCAGGCTCGATGACGTCGTCCGGCGGCTGGTCGAGGCCTATCAGCCTGAGAGCATCTATCTCTTCGGGTCGATTGCGCGAGGCGACGGCGATGTTGAAAGCGACTACGACCTTCTGATCATCGTGCCGAACGATGCTCCGGCAGAGCGTCGGCGGAGCCGCCTCGCCTACGAAGTGCTGAGAGGCACCGGGACGCCGGTGGACGCCCTCGTATGTTCGCACGATTGGTTCTTCTCCAGGGTTCACCTGCGAGCCTCGCTGCCGGCGACCGTGCTTCGCGAGGGAAGGCTGCTCCATGCCGCATGACCCTGCGCGCGTAGCCGACACAAAGGCGTGGTTGACCAGGGCCGCCACGGATCTGCGCGCAGCGGCGATCGACCTTGCTGCCGATCCTCCGGTGCTGGACGACCTGGTATTCCATTGCCAGCAGGCCGTGGAGAAGGCGATGAAGAGCCTGCTGACGTGGCACGATGAGCCGTTCGGGAAGACCCATAACCTCGAGCCGCTCGGAGAAGCGTGCCTGCGGTTGGACTCCACACTTCGACCTCTGGTGGATCGGGCCGTGCCGCTGACCGAGTACGCGTGGAAGTCCCGCTATCCCGGAGAATATGAGGGAGCGACGCTGGACGAAGCGGAACGCGCGCTCGTGATCGCCAGGGAAATGTTCGAGGCAGTCCTCGCACGGTTGCCGGAAGACGCCCGTCCGTGAGTGGGTAGTGAGCGGGCAACGGCGTGGCTCGCGGGCGGAGGGCGGGCTGCAGGGAGCGGACTCCGGCAAGACCTGGCAGGACGGCGATTCGGCCCCGGCTTGCGCTCGAGGAGCGGTAGGTGGCTGGTTTCGGACCATCGTGAACAGCAACATCGGAGCATTATGAACACCTGGATCGGCATGGTGAACAGCCAGATCGGGATCGTGAACACCTGGATCGGTGATCGTGAACAGGCCATCTTGCCTCGGAGGGGGCAGGAGTCTTGGAGCGTAGTGGTGCTGAGGAGTCCAGCCGTCCGTGGCGGACCCCAGCAGCGCACACCCGCCGCCTTCCGCCAAACCCGCCAAATGCTGTAAACACAGAGGCGGAGAGGTGCTCGAGCGGTTGAAAGCGCTTGAAGAGGACGGTCTCGAAAGTCGTTCGCAGCCCTGCAGCGCCGTGGCCCCGAGAGACGTTGAAGGCCAACGCGATGCGTGAAACCCCAGCAGGTTACCCGGCTGGGGTTCGTCGTTTCTAGGTGCCCAGGAGTGGACAGAAGCGCCCTGTCATGGACTCTGAGGTGGTCACAATTTGGGCGCTGCCGCCCCAGCGTCTGTTTCAAGACCAGAAACATAAGTCAAGTACGATTCGTATCTTATCCTACCAACCTGTTCCACGCCCGATTCCCGTTCCGGAGGATCGCCATGTCCCGCTTTCTCCCCCTGATCGTGGCTGTCCTCGCTCTGACCGCCGCCGCGGCGGCGTGCGGCCCGATGTACATGCACCAGTCGCCGGTCCAGTTCGATCTGGCCGCCGACTCGGTGATGGTTCCCCTGCAGATGGTGGATGGGCGCATGACGGTCCAGGCCATGCTGGACGGCAAAGGACCGTTTGCGTTCCTCTTCGACACCGGCGCCCAGGGCAGCGTGATGGACCTGGCGTTCGCCCGCGAGCAGGGCCTCAAGCTCGGCCAGGAGATCACGGTGAGCAGCCCGGGGGGCGGGGGCCGGCCGGGCTATCGGGTCTCGATCGAGCGGCTGGAGATCGGGGGTCTCACCCTGCGGGGGCTGACCAGCATCGCCTTCGACGGCCTGCCCTTCCCGCGCACCGCCACCTCGCCGCGCGGCGTCCTGGGGCCCTACAGCATGGCCGGGCTGCTCATCACCGTGGACTATCCGGGGCAGCGGCTCGTCTTCCGGCGCGGCGCGCTGCCCGAGCCGGATGAGCGCGAGGTGTTCGGCTGGAATCGCGCTCAGGGTCTGCCGCAGATCCCGATCCGGATCGGGGGGCAATCCCTCTCGGTTCATCTGGATACGGGCGCCTCGAGGGGGCTGAGCCTCCCGATCGCGCTGCAGAGCCGGCTGACGTTCGATGGCCCGCTCAAGGACATGGGGTTCGCAAAGACGGTGGACCAGATGATGGCGGTGCGGGGCGGGCGGATCCGGGGCGTCCTCACGCTCGGTCGCTACACCCTCGAGAACCCGGAGGTCGTCTTCTCGGACATGGCCCGCGGCGTCGGGAACATGGGGGGAGCGATGCTGAGCGGGCTCGCCATCACGATCGATCCGGCGAACGCCCGACTGCGGTTGGCCGGCCCGGCTGACGGCCACCTGATGGCTCTGGAGGATAAGAAGCCGCACTACGGCCTGCAGCTCACCGCCCTCGACGCGAATCCGCCCGAGGTGGTCCTGGTGGACGCCGGCTCGCCGGCGGAGAAGGGCGGCCTGCGCGCGGGGGATCGGATCACACGCATCAACGGCCGGCCCGTTGAGGGGCTCTCGGTCGACGATCGCGTGACGGCCCTGAAGGCCTCGCCGCTCACGCTCACCGTGCGGCGCGGGGACGCTTCGGCGGAGCTGGTGCTGGCGCTGAAATGAGGCGCTTCTGGTCCCTGGGCGATCGCAGACGCAGAGTGGAGGATTCGATGGGCGCAGCCAGGGATGCTGGCTGGCGGAGATGGCGGCGGCGGAGACCCAGGAGGTGTGCTTCGTCGTGGCGCAGGTGGGTGGAGGCGTGTCTCCGTGGCGGCAGGAGCTGCACCGCGTCGCGGAGGAGTTGCGTGCCGCGGGCGCCGCACCCGCGAGCGTGGACAGCGCGCTGGGCTGGGTCCAGTTACACTACGCGGTGGCGCCCGGCGACAGTTCGCGGGATCGCCACGTGCGGGTCGCCGAGTCGCTGAGCGGGACGCGATGGCTCGAGTTGAAGCGCCCCTATGCATCGGTGGAGCAGGCCCGTGCCAGTGGGGAGCGGCTTTCGAGCTACGAACCCGCGCCCGATCTCGCGCGACTGCGCTGCCCGCTGCTCGCGGTGCTCGGCGCGGAGGATCGCTCGACGCCCACTGAGCAGACGGCGCGGGCCTTTCAGGCAGCGCCTCGCCCGGGCGGGCGCCCCGCCGTTCGAGGTCCGCGTGCTTCCCGGCGTGGGCCACGAACTGCTCGAGTTCCCACCTTCGGGGATCCCGCGCGCCCCGCGCGACTACCCCGCGACGGTCGCTCGCTGGGTGAAGGGTGTGGTCGGGGAGGGGCGCTGAAGTCCTGCAGGAAACCCCCGGCCCGCCACGCGAGTGCCCGCGAACCGGCGTCCGGAATCGGTGTATCGCCGGACTGGCGAGCGGTGCCATAATCTCCTCCGCACGGTCGGTCCCCCACCGGGCTTCCCTCTCGGAGGAGATGGTCATGAGGACTCTGCCTGCCGCTCTCGTCCTGCTGTTCGCCTGCGGGGCCACCCTGGTCCTGGGGCCCGCCTCCGCAGCCGCGCGGGTCGCGGCCAAGCCCGCTCCAGTGCCGGCTGCCATCCGCGTGCCCGCGGTGGCGGTGGATGCGACCCGCCAGGACCTGGTCGAGGCCCTCCGCGCCGCCAAGGCGGCGGGCGAGGAGACGACGGCCCGCGCGCTCGCCACCCGGCTCACCTCGTCGCCCGCCCGGGCGGCGGTCCCGGCCTCCAATGAGCTCCTGCCGTCCCTGGCCGGCAAGATCCGGATCGAGCGGGGCGCACCCCCGGCGGCGCCCCAACTGTGGGGCGACGACGTTCTGGTGACGGACCCGGCGTGGACCTCCACCCGGCCAGCCATGGTCTGCGCCGCCGCCGGTACGCTCTTCGCGGCCGTCGAGCAGCCGGGGGCCGGTCGCATCGACGTCTGTCGCTCCCAGAACGGCGGCGCGAGCTGGCAATACTTGTTCCACATCATCTCGGAAGCGTCTCTGACCGAGCCGTGCCTCGCGATCGGGGAGGGGACCACGGACCGCCTGCTGGTCGCCTTCGTGATGGGTTCCGGCACGGCCTACTCGTGCGTCATGGTCGTCGTGCAGGATCTCGAGGGTGGCCCCCCGGAGTTCCGCACCGCCCTGTCCTTTCCCGGCCTGGCCATCACCCACCCGCGCATCTGCGTGGACAGCCCCGAGTACTCGCTCTGGTACCCATACCTCGTCGCCATGGTGCAGTCGATCGACACCGACGCGGTCTGCTTCACCCGTTCCCTCGACTTCGGTGTGACTTGGGAACCGTCCACGACGCTGGCCACCGGGGTCACCCTCCAGGACTGGTCCGACATCGACTTCGGCGGCACGACCCTGGCCATCGCCTACACGCTGAACGATGGCGATTCCAGCCTGCGCCTCCGGCTGAGCCGCGATCTCGGGGGTACCTGGGAGCCGCCGATCGTGCTGACCGGCGCGGGTCTCGACGAGCTCGAGCCCCGGCTCGCCGCGACCACCTCGGGCGACCTGCTGATCGTGACCTTCGCTCGCCGCTACGCGCCCCAGAACTGCGACATCGAGTGCTTCTGGAGTTCCGACCAGGGCTCGACGTGGAACTACGACTACCTGCCCTACACCAGCGCGGACGAGAGGCGGCCGTCCATCGTCGCCTCTCCCCAGACCGGTCGCCTGCAGGCGACCTACTGGCGGGAGGGGGAGATCCGGCACACCTGGGCCGACCTGCCGCTGACCGCGAACTGGTCCCCGAGCCTCGCAGTCAATGACCAGCCAGCCACCGCCGACACCTGGCCCGTCATCGTCGCCCAGCCGATACCGCTGCAGCAGGCCGGGATTGCCTGGGCCGCTGCACCGGTCGCGGTGGAAGGGATCTACTTCGACGCCATCTCGATGGGCGCGCCTGCGGCGATCGAGTATCTCGTCCTCTGTCCGGACAGCCTGGCGGGTGAGGCGGAGCGTCTTGCGGCGTACCGGCGGGCGCGTGGCCTGACCAGTGGCGTGGTACAACTCTCGGACGTCGTCGCCGGCGCGCCGACCGCCGATGCGATCGACGCCTGGCTCGAATCCTTCTGGGAGGCGAATCCAGGCCTGCGCTTCGTGGCCCTGATCGGCGGCGTCTCCCTGCTGCCTTCCTTCCCCTTCGTATCCCCGGATAGCGGTGAGCCCTTCTTCAGCGATCTGCGTTACGCCTACCGGAACGCCGACTTCCCGGGGAGCTACCTGCCGCAGCTCGTCGTCGGACGCCTCCCGGTCGACAGCCGGGCGCAGTTCGCCGCCGCGATTGACAAGATCCAGCGCTTCGAGGCCGGATACGGCGAGCGCAACCGGGTCGTCTTCTTCGGCCACCTGCCGGAGATGGGCTTCGTCGCCACGCGGGACTCCGCGCTGGCCGTCAGCCTGGGCTACGCCGTCACGACCCTCTACACGCCGACCGAGGCGGAGTTGATCGCGGCCCTGAACACCTCTCGGGTCGCCATGGCCTTCTACTACGGGCACGGCAGCTTCGTGGAGAACTGGCCCCTGCACACCGGGAACCTGGGTCTGCTGACGAACTTCGACCGGCCGTGGCTCTACTTCTCCGGCGGCTGCAG
>Ga0315273_10004960_pt1 | contig 16415 bp, 12 predicted proteins | sample YL17G02_0_MG_FD_205753 | JGI IMG/M metagenome (GOLD analysis project Ga0315273, IMG submission 205753) | Sediment microbial communities from Yellowstone Lake, YNP, Wyoming, USA - YL17G02_0 | ecosystem: Environmental > Aquatic > Freshwater > Lake > Sediment | place: USA: Wyoming | collected... | reverse complement strand
TCCGGCGGTGTTGGGGGGCGGTGCTTGCTCCCCCTTGTCCCCAGGCCGGCCCACGAACCTGGGCGTGGCCGTGCCACCCGGCAATCTCGTGTCACGCTAAACACGTACAAGCCGCGGTCGTTGGCCGTTTGCCGCGCCATGCACAAGTTTGGGCTTGACATGCCGCCCGGCTGGTGTATAGTCATAATGTGTTATTTCCGGGAAGGAGCAGACCCTATGAGAAACCAGGGACGGTTGCTCCTGCTGGCCTTCGCCGCCGCAATGATTGCAGGCAACGCCCATGCCGGCATCATCAATCCGAGTTTCGAGACCGGCGACCTGACGGGTTGGAACATCACTCTTGGCAGGCCCATCGTGGGCCATGGCGGGACCGACGGCGAGCATTACCTGACGGCGACTGTGATGTGGATGCGCTGGCCATCCGTTGACGGGGACCCCACGCCGCCAACCTGGGGCTGGAATTGCGGTTTATCGCAGACATTAAGTGTGCCAGTTGATGCGACGACGCTGACATTCGATGTCCGAACCTGCGGCTTGGCGCCAGGAGGCTGGACGTTTCAGCTGATGCACATGACAATGGATATTATGGATACCCTTCCTAACATAGACTTCTTTGCGAGCAACAATTACGCGGTCGGCGCGGGGGTCCCGGTCGGCGGCGGGTTTGTGCGCTACACCCTCGACATCAGCGGGGCTGCCGGTTTGGACAATGTGGAGCTATGGATTGGCGCGAGCGGATCTACCTACTCATTTCCAACGGATCCTGTCGAGTTCAGCATCGACAACATCCAGATCATCCCGGAACCCGGTACCGTAGCGTTGCTGGCGGCGGGCGGGTTGCTCCTCGTCGGCCGCCGCGGGGGGCCACGGCGAGCATCCCGGGTACCGTGATCGCCCAGTAGGGTGAGATGCTCTCCTGGTGCTCGCAGTTCCTGACCAAGATACGCACGCGCGGCGGTCGTGAAACAGGAATGGATTCCGTGGCGTCGGCCCGACCCCCCACCAAGACATATCGCGGGCATGTCCACGATCCAAGAGCGCCGTCCAAGACCCGGCACGCCCAGGCCGCGGCATTATTCCCTATCCGAGCCCGCCGCGGGAGCGGCGGGAGATTTCCCCGTTCGGCGTCTCCCGCCGCTTCCGCGGCGGGCGCGGATAACTTTCGCGGCGGGCTCGAACAAAGACCCGCAGCGGGCGCGGCCGTCGGCGCAAGCGTTTGCCGCGCAAGAGGGGTTGCAAATGGGCTTCTCAGTGGTACAATAATCAATCCGCGCCGCCGATGGCTCTCGCGTCGGCGGCTATCGTGAACACGGGAACCCAACCAACAGAGGTGTGCCTGTGGCAAGAGTCGTAAGCGAAATCGAAAAGGCCTGCATGCAAGGCCGGAGCGACGAGGCCGAGAAGCTCCTCGCCAAGACCGCCGGCGCGGGGACCGAGACCGCCGAGTACCAGTGTCACCTCGGCCTCGTGCGGGAGTCGCAGGGCCGCTACGAAGAGGCCATCGAGGCCTACGAGCGCGCGCTCCAGCTCGAGCCGCCCCATCGGCTCACCCTCTTCCGCCTCGCGTACCTCTACGACCTGCGGGGCGAGGAAAACCTGGCGATCGACTACTACAAGCAGTGCACCCAGCAGCCGCCGGTGCACGAGGGGGCGCTGCTGAACCTCGGCGTCCTGTTTGAGGATGCGAGCCGCTACGACGAGGCCATCGACTGCTTCAGCCGCATCCTCAAGGCCAACCCCAACCACAAGCGGGCCCGGCTGTTCCTGCGCGACGCCCAGGCCTCGCGTGCGATGTTCTACGACGAGGAAAGCGACCGCCGCCGCGACAAGCGCAACCAGGTCCTCGAGATCCCCGTCACCGACTTCGAGCTGAGCGTCCGCAGCCGCAACTGCCTCAAGAAGATGAACATCCGCAACCTGGGCGACCTCATTCAGCACACCGAGCAGGAACTCCTGTCGTACAAGAACTTCGGCGAGACGAGCCTCCAGGAAATCAAGGACATGCTGGCCTCCAAGGGGCTGCACCTGGGCATGGCCGCCGAGGTCCGCGAGGAACGGCGGTTCGTGGCGGCCCCCGTGCCGATTGCCGCCCCGGCCCCGCGCGGCGACGGCGCGAGCGTCCGCGTGGCCGACCTGGAGCTGAGCGCCCGCAGCCGCAAGGCCCTCGATCGCCTCGGCATCGAGACGCTGGGCGACCTCGCCAAGATGACCGAGGAGAAGCTGCTCGCCTGCAAGAACTTCGGCGAGACCTCGCTGAACGAGGTCAAGCAGGTCCTCCGCCGCCACGGGTTGACGGTGGCGGGGTGAAATAAAGTTCCAGGTTCAAAGTTCCAGGTTCCAAGTGAAAGGCAGGAACCGCCGTGCGGCGGAGGTCCGTTTTTCACCTGGAACCTGGAACTTGGAACCTGGAACATCTGTCGGAAGCTTGACTTTGAGCTCCTCCCTATTGGTGCATGTCTGCTGCGGTTGCTGCGCCGCCGCCCTCCTGGAGCCCTGGCGCCGCTTCGGCCGATTCGCGCTCTACTTCCACAACCCGAACATCCAGCCGCTCCTGGAGTTCCGCCGGCGCCTCAAGAGCGTCCAGGTCCTGGCGGACCACGAGCGCCTCGACCTGGTGGTCGATGATCGCTATGATCCCAAGGCGTTCCTGCGCGCCGTGCCGTGGGACCGGCCCGCGCGGTGCCTGGCGTGCTACCGGCTGCGCCTGTCGGCCACCGTCGAGGCGGCGGCCGCGCGCGGCTTCACAGCGATGACGACCACGCTCCTCGCCTCGACCCACCAGGACCACGAGGCGGTCCGGCGGATCGGCGAAGAGGAGGCCGCGCGGCGGGGCCTGGCGTTCCACTACGAAGACTGGCGGCCGCTGGCGGCCCGCGGACACGAGGAAGCGAAGCGCCTCAACCTCTACCGCCAGCAGTACTGCGGGTGCCTCTTCAGCGAAGAGGAGCGGTTCGCCGCGACGCAGACGCACCTCTACCGCGGCAGGGGGGAATGAGGGCCTGGCCGCGGCCGGTACGGCCGCGATTGTTGTTCGTCGCCGTACCGGCGACGGCTAAACGATGGCGACGGCCAAACGAAACGGCGGCGGCCCAACGAGCATGGTGTAACGCGGCAAGGAATTGGCGCGATGGCGCTCCTCGAGTCTCGCGTGATGCTGCTGGCGGCAGGGCTGGCGATGGTCGTCGTCAGCGGCTGCGCTTGCGAGGCGCCGTCGCCCCGCGCGCCGCGAGGCGTGCGTCCGCCGCCGGTTGCGGTGATCCCGAAGATGGGGCCCGAGGTCCCCGTGATCCGCGTGAAGCTGGGCGATGACGCCGCCGGCTTCGCCGTGGCGGTCGCCGGTCCCTGGCGCCTGGCCGGCGCATCGGGCGACGCCGCGTCCGGCGAGTTGCTCGACTGGACCGAGGTCAAGGTCCAGGACGGGAAGGTGCTCTTCGGCTCGCCGGCGCCGGTGGCGGGCCCGGTGGAGCTCCGCAGCGACCGCGACGCCGGCGTCTGGATCCGCCAGACGGTCGACGGCGCCGCCCGCGAGCGCGGGTACCGCGGCATCCTCCGCCTGGCGCCCACGAGCACGGGCCTGCTGCGGGCCGTCAACGTGGTGCCGATGGAGGAGTACATCGCCGCGGTCGTTCCCGTGGAGCTCCTGAAGCCGTGGCACGTCGAGGCGTACAAGGCCCAGGCGGTGGCCGCCCGCACTTATGCCCTCATCCAGAAAAACCAGAAATCCCGATACGACTTCGACGTGTACGACTCGGTGTCCGACCAGGTCTACGGCGGGTGCGGCGCCGAGACGCTCAGGGCCTGGGAGGCGGTGCAGGGCACGTGGGGCGTCGTCGCGACCTCTCGCGGGGCCGGCGGCAACCCGGTGCTGCTGAAGACCTACTACAGCTCGACCTGCGGCGGCGAGACCGCTTCGGCCGCCGGCGTCTTCGGCGGCGAGGCGCCGCCCCCGCTGGCCGGCGGCGTCGAGTGCACGTGGTGTCGCAAGTCGCCCAAGTACACCTGGCCGCCGCTGGCGCTTACGAAGCAGGAGATCGGCGACGTGCTGCGCCGGTCGGGCACGAAGGACCTCGCCCGCCTGGGCCGCGTCCGCAGCGTCGAGGTGGCCGAGCGGGCCTCCCGCGGCGGCCGGGCCGACCAGATCCGCATCGTCGATGCCGCCGGCCAGGCGTACCTCCTCCGGGCCGGGTACTGGCGGATGCTGATGGGGCCGAAGCGGGTCCGCAGCACGTGGTTCGACATCCAGGACGCCGGCGACCGCATCCTCCTCAAGAACGGCCGCGGCGACGGGCACGGCGTCGGCCTCTGCCAGTGGGGCGCCGAGTACCTGGCGGAGCACGGCAAGACGGCCGAGGAGATCCTCAGGTACTATTATCCGGGGGTGGAACTGGTGAAAGCGTACGAGCGGGGGAAATGACTAATGTCTAATTCCTAATGTCTAGTCAAACGACAATGACCAATGACGAAAGGCGTGCGAAGGTGCCGCTCTTGCGTTTGCCGTTCCCGGGCATTAGGCATTGTCGTTTGATTAGACATCAGGAATTAGTCATTAGACATTCTGTGTAGGAGTCCATTTTGCCTGAGGCGTTCACCTACGAGGTCCTCTCCGCTCCCGGTGGCGCCGGCGGCCCCCGAGCAGGCCTCCTGACCACCCCTCACGGCGCCGTCGAGACCCCCGCGTTCATCCCGGTGGGAACCAAGGCGACGGTCAAGGGCGTCATGCCCCAGGCGCTCCGCGACATCGGCGTGCGGATCGTCCTGGCGAACACGTATCACCTGGCCCTGCGGCCGGGCCCGGACGTGGTTCGCGACCTCGGCGGCCTGCACGCCATGATGGGCTGGGACGGGCCGATCCTGACCGACAGCGGCGGCTTCCAGGTCTTCAGCCTGGCGGCCCTGCGGCAGGTGACCGATGACGGCGTGACCTTCCGCAGCCACATCGACGGGGCCGAGATGACGCTGACGCCGGAGTCGGCCGTCGCCGTCCAGAACGCGCTCGGGGCCGATGTCATCATGGCGCTCGACGTCTGCCCGCCGCACCCGTGCCCGCGCGAGGAGGTGGAGGAGGCCGTCCGCCGGACGCTCGCCTGGGCCGAGCGCTCGCGCGCGGCCCACCGGCCCCCGGAGCAGTCGCTCTGGTGCATCGCGCAGGGCGGGGTCCATCGCGACCTGCGCGAGCGGTGCGCGAGGGAACTGGTGGCGATGGACTTCGCCGGCTACGCCATCGGCGGCACGAGCGTCGGCGAGGGCCACGAACTGCTGCGCCAGGTTCTCGGCTGGACCATGCCTCTGTTGCCGTGGAATCGGCCGAGGTATATGATGGGCGTCGGCGAAGTGAGGGACGTGGTGGCGGCGATGGCGTCGGGTGTCGATCTCTTTGATTGCGTCCTTCCGACCCGCAACGGCCGCAACGGGTGTGCCTTCACGGCCGGCGGGGTCATCCGCCTGCGGAACGAGGCGTTCCGGTCGGACCGGCGGCCGGTCGAGGAAGGTTGCGACTGTCCGGCCTGCCAAAGTTTCAGCCGGGGGACGCTGCGGCACCTGTTCGCCGCGGGCGAGATGCTGGGTCCTATCCTCTTGAGTATCCACAACTTGCGCTTCTACATGCGCCTTTTCGAGCGTCTGCGGAAGGCGATTCGCGAGGGCCGTTTCGACGCCGAGGCGCGGGGATTACTTGACGCCTACTACCAAAACGGCTAAAAGAACGGGTCTTTAGCGCCGCGGCGTCGCTCAAGCCCCGTGCGCGGTGGGTCTGCTGACCTACCGCGAAGGAACTGCTCCGCGGGGCGGAAGCGCACGCGCGCGGCGGGTCAGGAGACCCGCCGCGCCAAGTGGCGCCGTATTGTCGGCCTGCCACGCGGTGGGCCGGCGGTCTCAGCACCGGGGATACGATCGAAAGGATGACGCCTGTGACCAGCTATACGCTTCTGGCCGAAGAGGCCGCCACGGCCCCCGTGACGGGAACCAAGACCGAGACCACGCCGCCAAACGGCGCCAAGGACGGGCAGCCGCCCAGCCTGTTCAGTTCGTTCCTCATCCCGATGCTGCTCATGTTGGCCGTCCTGTACTTCATTCTCTGGCGGCCGCAGCGCAAGAAGCAGCAGGATGAGAAGAAGAGGCACGCGGAGATGCTGGCGAACCTGACGAAGAACGATCACGTCCTGGTCAGCGGCGGCATCTACGGCGTGGTGGTCTCGGTCGGCCCCGAGAGCGTGACCGTCAAGATCGACGAGAAGAACGATGTGCGCATCCGCTTCGCGCGCGAGGCGGTCCTGAGGGTCGTCGGCGAAGGCGAGGAAGGGGCGGGCGGAGACCCGGCGAAGGCGTGACCGGCGCGCGAGCGCCTGCGCGGCGGCTCTCCTGAGCCGGACGTGTTTAGCGTGGGTGGCATGGCCACGCGCCGTTGCGTGGCCATGCGCCCTGGCCGCTCGGCGGACCCTGGCCTCGCAACGGCGCGTGGCCATGCCACCCGGCAATTGGGCGCCGCGCCGAACACGTACCCTGGGCCGCCGCGCCAGTGCGCATGGCGGACGGAGGCGCGGCGGGTCGGGAGACCCGCCGCGCGGCAATGGCGTGACAGCCGAAAACAGACAAAAAAGAGGTAGCAATGAGTAAATGGGTGTACTGGGTGAGCCTGGCGTTCATCGCGGCGATCCTGCTGCCGCCGGCGTGGACCCTGACCATGGACCCGATGTCGCGCGGCGACTTCGGCGTCCTCTTCAAGAAGGGCATCGACCTCCAGGGCGGCACGAGCCTGATCTACCAGCTCCGCTCCCCGGCGGGCGGCAAGGCCCCGGAGGCCGGCGAGGCCAAGCGCGTCATCCAGCAGCGCATCGACCCGAACGGCACGCGGCAGTACGTCGTGCGCCCCATCGGCAAGGACCGCCTGGAGATCGTCCTGCCCGGCCGGCCCACGCGCGTCAAGATCGACACCGCGGCCGTCACGCGCGAGGTCCTCGACGCCGCCGGGAAGGCGGCGCCGGTCCCGAACGCGGCGGGCCTCGCGACCCTCAAGGACAGCGCCGACGCGTTCCTGAAGGGCACGCGCTTCGCCATCCGCCTGAAGCCGTCGCTGTACCTCGACGACATCCACACCCGCATCCGCCAGGCCGCCCGCGAGCGCATGCCCAACGCCAACGTGCCGATCGCCGTCATCGGCACCAAGGCCGACGGCGATCAGTGGGAGGAGGCCGACGTTTACCTCGCCGTCGCGCCGACCGACGCCAAGGCCGTCGCCGACTGGTCCGACCTCATCGCGAACGCCCTCTCGACCCAGCAGGACGTTACGCGCGTCAAGCGTCTCGTGCAGCAGGCGGGGTTCCTGGAATTCCGCATCGTGGCCGACAAGGTCAAGGACCGCGAGAAGGCCGACTTCGACCGCCTCATCCGCCTCAAGATGGCCGGCCAGCCGCCCGACAACCCCGACTTCAAGTGGTACCCGCTGAAGAAGGGGTGGGAGTGGTACAAGCAGGGCCTGCTGGACCAGTGGAATTTCGTCTACGTCGTCGACAAGCAGGCCCAGACGGTCGAGACGCTGGTCAACGTCGGCGACGGCCAGAACATCACCGGCGACGACCTCGCCAGCGCCTACGCCTCCTCGCAGGATGGCGACCCCATCGTCGCGTTCCAGGTGAAGCCGCAGGCCGCCGGCCGGTTCGCCAAGCTCACCAGCCCCGAGATGCGCAACCGCTACATGGCGATCATCCTGGACGGCGTCGTGCAGTCGTCGCCCACCCTCCGGGCCACCCTCTCCTCGGGCGGCATCATCGAAGGCTACCGCAACAACGCCCGCGAGCGCGACGAGGTCGTGACGGTCCTGAGGTCCGGCGCGCTGGCCGCCAGCCTGGGCGACCCGGTTCTGGAGCGCACGGTCGGGCCGGAGCTGGGCGCCGATAACATCCACAAGGGGTTCGTCGCCAGCGTCGTCGGCCTGCTGCTGGTCATCGCCTTCATGGGCGTCTACTACCGCGTGACCGGCGTGGTGGCCTGCATGGCCATGATCCTGAACCTGGTGCTGACCGTTGCCATCATGTTCGGAATCCGGGCCACGTGGACGCTGCCCGGCATCGCGGGGCTGCTCCTGTCGCTGGCCATGGCGGTCGACGCGAACGTGCTCATCAACGAGCGCCTGCGCGAGGAGAAGGGCAAGGAGGGCAGCCTCGCCTTCGCCCTCAAGAAGGCCTACGAGCGGGCGTTCACCACGATTTTCGACTCCAACCTCACCACCATCATCCCGGCGTTCATCCTGCTCCTGCCCGGCCTGTCGACCGAGGAGGTCAAGGGCTTCGCCATGGTCATGATCATCGGCATCCTCATCAGCATGTTTACGGCCGTGGTCGTGACCCGCATGGTCCTCGAGACGCTGCTCAAGAAGGGCTGGGTCAAGGACTTCAAGATGTTCCATCTCTTCAAGACGCCGAACCTCGACTGGATGCGCTTCGCCCGCGTGGCCGTTATCCTCTCGGTCGTGGCGGTGGTGGCGGGGGCGATCCTCTTCCTCTCGCGCGGCCAGGAGAAGTACGACATCGAGTTCACCGGCGGCACGCAGGTCGAGCTCAAGCTCCGCGCGCCGGAGGGCCAGGGCCCGGTCGCCATCGAAGAGGTCCGCCGCCTGGCCGACCAGACCATGGGCCAGGGCGTCACGGTCCAGGAACTCCAGTACGCCAAAGAAACCGGCGAGAGCAGGACGTCGAGCTACCTCATCAGCGTCCCCGCGCTCGGGAAGTTCGCGAAGGGCGAGCGGGCCGTCAAGGAGGCCCTGGCCGAGGCTTTCGCGAAGTACCGCCCCGCGGGGGAGGGCACGACCATCCAGGCCGCGGCCTCCGAGATCACCGAGGCCGTGCTCCGCGCGCGCCTCGACGCCGGCGGCGCCAAGCCCGCGGCCGCCCCCCCGCCCGAGGCCAAGCCGGGCGACACGGCGGACTACCGCTACATTCCCGAGGAGCAGCGGCAGTACCTGGGCAAGGTGCTCGTTGCGGCCGACGTGTCGCCGCCGATGAGCGTCGTGGAGCTGCGCCGCCGCCTCGACGCCAACATCCGCGACCGCTACCCGTACCTGGCCGGCTCGGTGTTCAAGGCCGAGGGCCGGACGGCGGCCGGCGCGCCGGGCGAGTTCAGCTCCGTCGACGTCTGGGTCCGCCAGGATTTCGGTGCCAAGTATCTCGATACACCTATCCCGACCGTCTGGACCGACGTCGTCCGGACGGCCACGGGCGGCGAGGAGGCCTTCGCCTCGACCACCTCCTTCGAGCCCACGATGGCCGGCGAGATGTGGCACAAGGCCGTCATCGCCATCGTCTTCTCGCTGCTGGCGATGATCTTCTACATCTGGATCCGGTTCGCCAAGCTGGCCTCCGGCCTGGCCGCCGTCATCGCCACCGTCCACGACGTGTTCTTCACCCTCGGCTGCGTGACCCTCTCGGCCTACGCGGCGAGCCTCTGGTACGGCAATCCGTTCCAGCTCATGGACCTCAAGGTCAACCTGCCGATGATCGGCGCGTTCCTCACGCTGGTCGGCTACTCCGTCAACGACACGATCGTGGTCTTCGACCGGATGCGCGAGAACCGCGGAAAGTATGGAGATCTCTCGATCAGCATCGTCAACACGAGCATCAACCAGACCCTGTCGCGGACGGTGCTGACGAGCCTGACGGTGTTCATGGCCACGCTGGCCCTGTACTTCCTCGGCGGCGCGACCTCGTCGGTCCACGGCCTGGCGTTCGTCATGCTCGTCGGCACGTTCGTGGGCTGCTACTCCTCGATCGTCATTGCCGCCCCCATCCTCGTGATGCGCGATTTCCTGTACAAGGTCTACGTGTGGGCGTACCCGTGCGTCGGCGTCGGCCTGCTCGCGTACTTCGGATGCATCTGGCAGAGGCCCGGGGAGTTCTTCGGCAGTTGGGTCGGATGGGTCTGGACCGTGCTTCAGATCGCCTGGGTGGCGATGGCCACGTGGGCGGTCTGGTGCGACGCCTACGGCCGGCCGTGGGTGCTGGGCCGGAAGGCCCCCGGCCTCGTGCGCGGCCTGACGGCCCTCAGCTTTGTCGCGCCCTTCGGCGCGGTGGCGTTCTCGGTCGTCGCAGTCCTCTCGGCCACGGCCGGGAGCTGGGCGGGCCCGGTGGCCCTCGGGTGCCTCATGACCGCGCCGGCCACGTACGCCCTGTACCGCGTCAACCAAAGAATTGAGGGCGAAAGAATCAACCCGGGCGCCGCCCCCAGCCGATAGTACCGGCGGGAGAAGGTGACCATACCCGTACGGCGAGACTCGCGAGGTGCACGATGAGGCCTGTCACGAAGGTAATCCTGGTCCTGTCGCTGGTGGCGCTGGCCGTCGTCGTGCTCTACTGCGCCAGCAGGAAATGGGGAAGCACGGCCACCAAGCCGGCGGCGCCCGCCCTCACCCAGAAGACCGATCAGCCGCCCGGCTACAACGATCCCATTGCCACGGATAAGCGCTGGCGCGACCGCCTCCACGGCCAGGGCGACGCCACGCCGCCGACCGACAACCGCCGCCCCGAGGGCCGCGACCTGAGGTCCACCTCGCGCGACGAAGGCACCGCCGTGGCCCATCGGCTCGAGGGTCCCGTGGCGGGCGCCGATCCGCCCGGGCCGGTCCTCAGGCCCGAGGGCATCGTCGGCGAGATCGTCCGCGGACGCCTGACCCCGCCGAGCGAGGCCGCCGGCTCGTACACCGTTGTCCAGGGCGACACCCTCCACGGCATCTCCGTCAAGCGCTACGGCGACGCCCGCTACGTCTCGCAGATCGTGGCGGCCAACCCGGGCCTCAACCCCGACCGCCTCAGGGTCGGCGAGCACCTGACCCTGCCCGACGTGCCGAAGAAGGCGGAGAAGCCGGGCGCCGCCGGTTCCCCCGCCGAGCCGCCGGCCAAGGTCTACGTCGTCCAGCGGAACGACACCCTCATCAGCATCGCCAAGAAGGTGTACGGCGACTCGTCGAAATATCCGAAGATCTACGAGGCGAACAAGGACATCCTCTCGTCGCCGAACGCGCGGCTGTACGTCGGCCAGAAGCTTCGTTTGCCGGAGTCCAGATAGGGCGTTGCCGGGAAGACGTGGGGCGGTGAATCGTGCGCGGCGGGTCTCCTGACCCGCCGCGCGTGTTATCCGGGCCCGCCGCATGGGGCGGGTGGCACGGCCACGCGCCGTGCACGTGTTTAGCGTGTTCCCTTCATGCGGTCACCCCGAGCGAGCGCAGCGAGTCGAGGGGTCTCGCCGTGCGAATGTCCGAAAGGCAAAGACCACAGCGAGATTCCTCGACTCTTTTGCGCTCGCTCGGAATGACAACGCCAAACGCATACCGCGCTGTTGCGTGGCCGTGCTTTCTCAAGGGCGACGCACGGCCACCCAACAGCGGGCGACCGTGCCACTCCACAGAGGCAAGCCTTGCTTCTCTCGCCCGTCAACCATTGACAGCCCCATCCCCGCGCGCGATGCTCTTGCCATGCCCAATGAGTCCTCAACCATCCGCGTCGGCACCTCCGGCTGGTCCTATCCCGACTGGGAAGGGCGGTTCTACCCGTCCGAGAAACCACGCGGCTTCGACGAGCTGGAGTACCACGCCCGCTACTTCGACGGCGTCGAGGTGAACTCCTCGTTCTACCGCCCGCCGACCGCCCGGTCGGTCGCGTCCTGGCTTCGCCGCACGCCGCCGTCGTTCGAGTTCACCTTCAAGCTCTACCAGCGGTTCACGCACGAGCGCCAGCGCCCGTGGACGCCCGCCGAGGTCGAGGAGTACCGCCGCGGCATCGAGCCGGCCCGCGAGGCCGGGCGCCTCGGCGCGGTCCTCGTCCAGTTCCCGTGGTCCTACCGGGCCGACGACGCCGGCTTCGAGCACCTCGAAGCGGTCCGCCGCGACTTCGGCGACCTGCCCCTGGTGGTCGAGGTCCGCCACGTGTCGTGGACGGCGGAGCGGGCCGTCCGGTTCCTCAAGGAGGCGGGCCTGGGCTTCGCCGACATCGACCAGCCCCCGAGCCGCTCGGGCATCCCGCCCATGACGCTGGTGACCTCGCCGGTCGGCTACGTCCGCCTGCACGGGCGCAACCGCGAGGCGTGGTTCTCGAAGGAGGCCGGCCGCGACGACCGGTACAACTACCTCTACCGCGAGGACGAGCTGGAGGAATGGATCGGCCGGATCCGCGAGATCGCCCGGGCGAGCGAGAAGACGTATGTCTTTACGAACAACCATTACCGCGGCCAGGCCCCCGCCAACGCCCTGCAAATCCTCTCGAAACTCCGCGGCCGCCCCGTTCCCGTCCCCTCGCCCCTCCTGCACGCCTATCCGTTCCTGGAGTCCATCGCCGCCGAAGGCCTCCCGCCGGGCGACCAGGGCGAGCTGTTCTGAGAATCCAGCCGATTGTGCATGTCGGCCGTGCATGTCCAGAGACGCGCACGTACGTCAGAGCATTAGTATGCTGAAGTCTGGCAGAATGTCTAGCCTGAGTTCCAGTGGGAACCCGCTAGTTATAACGATCTGCTTCTTGGCCAGATTCACCTCGATGTCGTCGAAATCATAAACACCGATTCTGGCCTCGTCTCGGACTGAGTACGAGACCACCGACGTGATTCTCAGGATGTGGTCGAACGGTCCAGACGAAGTGGCTCCAAACAAGAGTTGCCATGTGCGCTCCTGCGGATCATAGGTGACTTGGCCAAGGTCGAACCACTGGTCATGTATCTCCCAGTTGATCTTGGGGAGAAGCGCAAGACTATCTTGACGGACTTCCATGATCTCCTCCGACTGAAAAGGGGCATGTTCGCCTACTTCCTTGCCTCCAAACACAAGGGGCAAGTGACAAGTCACGTCTATTCCTTCGGCCTCACCCACGGCACGCCGATGTCGGCGAGGAGCACGGGGCCGGTGTAGGCCGCGGCGGCGGGGGAGGAGAAGCCGGACTTGAGGGCGGCCATCGTGACGGTCCGGGCGGCGCGGATCGTCGGGCCGAGGGGCTGACCCGTGTCGCCGTCGAGGCCGCTGGGGATGTCGATGGCGAGGACCGGCCGCCCGGCGTCGTTCACCGCCGCGATGACGCTCGCGTACGGCTCGCGGATGCTCCCCTTGGCGCCCGTGCCGAGGAGGCCGTCGACCACGAGGTCGGCCCTCTCCAGCCGCGGCCGAAGTTGCCGCACGATCTCCTCGGCGGGGCCGTCGAGGCACTGGATGGCGAAGCCCATCCGCTCGAGGATCGCCAGGTTGACGTCGGCATCCCCTTGGATCTGGCCGCGCGCCGCCACGACCGCCACCTCGGCCCGGATGCCGTCGATGGCCAGATGCCGCGCGACGACAAAACCGTCGCCGCCGTTATTGCCGCGGCCGGCGAGGACGAGGACCCGCGGGTCCGCGAGGCCCTCGATCATGCGCCGGGCCGCCTCGGCGATCTGGCGCCCGGCGTTCTCCATCAGGGCGATGCTCGGCACGCCGATCGTCTTGATGCAATAACGGTCGAACGCCCGCACTTCGTCGCGCGTGGCGATGGGTGGCGGCTGCATGGGTGCCTCCTGCGCCAAAAAGGAAACGGCGCTAACCGCAAAGGACGCAAAGAACGCAAAGAAAAAAGAAGAAAGTATTTTCTTTTCATAAACAACAACAAATCTTTTCCTTCCTTTGCGTTCCTTGCGTCCTTTGCGGTTCATTCTGTTATCTGTTTTCGTCTCGTGTCACGCGATCTTGTGCAGCATCGCGATGATATCTTCCTTCGTCACCGGCCGCGGATTGGCCTTGGTGGAGCCGCCGGGCAGGGCCTCGTCGGCGATGGTCTCGAAGGCGGCCGGGTCGAGGCCGTAGTCCGTGAGGCGCGTCGGCAGGCCGCACGCCGCGAGGAGGCCGCCGGCATACGCGACCGGGTCGCCGCCGAAGAGCCGCGCGAGCGTCGCATACTTCGCCGGCGCCGCCTCGCGGTTGAACTCCAGCGCCGCCGGCAGCAGCACCCCGCACACGAGGCCGTGCGGCACGCCGAACCGCACGCCCACCGGATGGGCGATGCCGTGGACCACGCCCAGCCTCGCGTTCGTCAGGGCCAGGCCCGCCATCGCGCTGCCCCAGGCGGCGGCGGTGCGAAGCTCCAGGTCGTCGCCGCGCGTCACCACGGCCGGCAGTGCCCGGGCCATCTCTTCGGCGGCGCGAAGCGAGATCGCCTCGGTCATCGGCGTGGCGAACCGCGAGAGGTACGACTCGACCGCCTGGACGAGGGCGTCGATGCCGCTCATGGCCGTCACGCGCGGCGGCGAGGAGAGCGTGACCACCGGATCGATGAGGGCCACCGCGGGGACGATCGACTCGTCGCGGATGCTGGCCTTGAACTGCCGCTCGCGGTCCGAGATGACGCTGTTGTTGGTCATCTCGGCGCCGGTGCCGGCGCTGGTGGGAATGGCGAGGATCGGCAGGCCGCGCTGCGTGATCTGGCGGCCCTGGTGAAACGCGCGGGTCGGCTCGTCCTCGCGGGCGAGGGCGGCGGCCACCTTGGCGACGTCGATCGCGCTGCCGCCGCCGAGGCCGATGACCACGTCGGCGGCGTGGCGGCGCACGGCCTCGCGGCAGCGGTCGACGGTGGTGACGTCGGGCTCGGGCTCCACCTGGTCGAAGGCGGCGGCCTCGATGCCCGCGGCCGCCAGGAGCGCGAGGCATCGCCCCGTGGTGCCCGCCTGGGCCATGGCCCGGCGGCCGGTGACGAGGAGTGCCCGGCGGCCGAGCGCCCGCGCCTCCTTGCCGAGCGCCTCCAGGGCGCCGATGCCGAAGAGGATCTTGCCGGGGGTGCGGAATTCGGAGATGGCCAAGGTGAACTCCTTCTACGCGTCGAGCGCGGCGGGTCAGGAGGGCCGCCGCACAAACTCGCGAATCTCCCGCCGCTCCCGCGGCGGGTGGCATGGCCACGCGCCTTTGCGTGGCCATGTTCCTGCGCACTTCGGGGATCATGGCCACGCAACAGCGCGTGGCCATGCCACCCGGCCTTGTACGCGTGGAGCGCGGCGGGTCGGGAGACCCGCCGCGCAAACTCGCGAATCTCCCGCCGCTCCCGCGGCGGGCTCGAACGACGCGAACCAACTTCGATTATAAGGCGTCGCGGGCGCCGTGCAACACGCGGCGTCGTTGACTTCGCTCGGGCGGGCGTCTATCATGCCCCTTCGCGTGCGCGGGGTGGCGCAAGAGCGCCACCTAACCCCGTGCGCGGTGGGTCTCTCGCCACGGCGAGTCTTCGACCTGACCCACCGCGCGCCAAGTGCCTGGCGGCCGCCGGAGAGCGCACGCGCGCGGCGGGTCGGGAGACCCGCCGCGCGATGGGGCGCTGGAGTGGTGAGCGGGAGGAGCCTTGGCAGAGAAAACCCATCGCGTGGCGTTCCAGCCCGACGGTCGGACGCTCACGGTCCGCGCCGGGCAGACGCTCCTGGAGGCCGCTCGCGCCGCCGGCATCCACCTCGAGGCGCCGTGCGGGGGGAAGGGGACCTGCGGCGGGTGCCGGGTCATCATTCCGCACGATGCGCCGCCGCCGTCGGCCGCGTGCCGGCGGGAGCTTTCGGGCGAGGAGATCCGCCGCCAGATGCGGCTGGCTTGCCAGGTCCGCGTCGACCGAGACCTGCGGGTGGTCATCCCCGAGGAGACGCGGCTCGGCAACCAGAAGATCCTGACCGAGGGCGTGGAGCGCAAAGTGCCCCTGGCGCCGAACGTCCACAAGGTGGCGGTGCACCTGCCCGAGCCGTCGGTCTCGGACCAGCGGGCCGACGGCGAGCGCCTGCTCGACGCCTTGGCCGAGAAGGGCCTGGCGGACCTGACGATCGACGTGAAGACCGCCCGCGACCTGCCCGCGCGGCTGCGGTCGCTCGATTTCCATCCGGCGGTGGTCGTCATCGGCGACGAGGTCGTGCACGTCGACCGCCCCGGGGCGAGCGAAGCGTGCTACGGCATGGCGTTCGACATCGGCACCACCACGCTCGCCGGGTACCTGACGGACCTGGTGACGGGCCGGGTGGTGGTGGTGGCCAGCCGGGCCAATCCGCAGACGGCGTACGGCGACGACGTGATCGCGCGGATCGAGTACTGCGGCCGCCAGACCGGCGGCGCGCGAACGCTCCAGGCGCTCGCGGTCGACGCGATGAACGAGATGGTGGCCGAGGCCTGCCGCCGGGCCGACCTCAAGCCCTCGGTGGTCTACGAGGTCACGATGGTCGGCAACACGACGATGAATCACCTCCTGCTGCGGCTGCCGGTGACGCAGATCGCGCGGGCGCCGTTCGTGGCGGCCTCCGCGGCGGCGCACTCGGTGGCGGCGCGCGACGTGGGTCTCAAGATCCATCCGCTGGGCCGCCTGTACACCGCGCCGCTGATCGCGAGCTTCGTGGGGGCCGACACGGTGGGCGTGATCCTCGCGACCGGGATGAACGAGAGCGCCCGGCTTCGCCTGGCGATC
>Ga0315273_10004959_pt1 | contig 16418 bp, 12 predicted proteins | sample YL17G02_0_MG_FD_205753 | JGI IMG/M metagenome (GOLD analysis project Ga0315273, IMG submission 205753) | Sediment microbial communities from Yellowstone Lake, YNP, Wyoming, USA - YL17G02_0 | ecosystem: Environmental > Aquatic > Freshwater > Lake > Sediment | place: USA: Wyoming | collected... | reverse complement strand
GTGACCGTGAAGATGCTCCCCTTCGATAACAAGAGCGAGTTCGAGGTTCTCCTCGATCTGCCGCCCGGGGCGCCGCTCGAGCGGACTCTCGCGGCCGCGCAGGCGGTGGCCGACCGCCTGGAGCGCGATCCCGACGTCGAGGCGATCCAGATCTACGCCGGACTCGGCGCGCCGGTCACGTTCAACGGACTCGTGCGGCACTACGACTTCCGCGGCGAGCCGCGCTTCGCCGAGATCCAGGTGGAGCTAGCCCACGCCGGCGCGAGGCGCGAGCAGAGCCACGCCATCGCACGCCGCGTCCGCCCCGCGCTGGAAGCGGTGGCGGCCCCCTTCGGCGCGAGGCTCAAGGTGGTGGAGGTGCCTCCGGGACCGCCCGTCCTCTCGACGCTAGTGGCCGAGGTCTACGGCCCCGATCTCGAAGGGCAGCGCCGCGTGGCGCGCGACGTCTGGAAGGTCTTCCGGGAGACGCCGGGCGTGGTCGACACCGATCTTCTCCTCACGGAGGGACAGCCCGTGCGGCGCCTCGACGTCGATCGCGAGCGCGCGGCGCTGGCGGGCTCATCGTCGCAGTCGGTCGCCGACGCCGCGGCGGCGCTCGTGGGGGGCGCCTCGGTCGCCGTCCTCGACGCCCCCGCTCAGGCGGAGCCGGTCGTGGTGCGGGCCCGCCTCGCCGCCGCCGATCGCGCCGACGCCTCGGCGCTCGCCTCGCTTCGGGTCGGCACCGGAAACGGAACGCCTCTCTCCGAGCTGGCGCGGGCCTCCGCCGACACGGCCTCGCTCGAGATCCATCACAAGAATCTCCGTCGCGTCGTCTACGTCCTCGGCGACGTGGCGGGAGAGACCGAAAGCCCCGTCTACGCCATCTCCGACCTGCGCCCACGCGTTCAGGCGCTCGCCATGCCGGGCGGCGCGCCGATCCATCAGACGAGCACGGCCGCGCCCGAGGACGCGAATCGTTACGGGCTCAAGTGGGACGGCGAGTGGCACATCACCTACGAAGTCTTCCGCGACATGGGCGCCGCGTTCGCCGTGGTCCTCGTCCTCATCTACGTCATCACGGTCGGATGGTTCCGCTCCTTCACGACGCCCTTCGTGATCATGCTCCCGATTCCGCTGAGTCTCGTCGGCATCCTTCCCGCCCACGCGCTCACGGGCGCGTTCTTCACGGCGACCTCCATGATCGGCTTCATCGCGGGGGCGGGGATCACGGTGCGGAACTCGATCATTCTCGTCGACTTCATCGAGCTACGCCGCACGCAGGGGCTGTCGCTGAAGGAGGCGGTGGTCGACGCGGGCGCGGTCCGCTTCCGCCCGATGGTTCTGACGGCGGCCGCGGTCGCGGTGGGAGCGAGCGTCATCCTCTTCGACCCGATCTTTCAGGGGCTCGCCATCGCTCTGATCGGCGGCGAGGTGGCCGCGACCGCCCTCTCGCGCATGGCGGTTCCGGTTCTCTACTACATGATTCATCGCCGGACGGAGGTGCCCGCATGAAGATGATCCTGGCTCTCGTCAACGCGGCTCGCCTCGACGCGCTGCGGCTGGAGCTGGTCGCCGCCTCCGCGCCCGGCTACAGCATCGTCGCCGTCGCCGAGGGAAGCGGTCGGACCGGCGTGCACACGGGCGACCGCGTTCATCCCGGGGCTCTGGCCGCGGTGTTCGTCGTGGACGAGGAGCCGAGGGCCACCGCGCTCCTCGAGCGGCTCGCCCGCTGGCGCGACGCCTCCGACGACGACATCACTCGTTTCTTCCTCCTGCCGGTCGAACAGCAGGCATGACGCTCAGTCCGAAAGGAGTTCGAACATGACCGTGAATGAAGGGCTTCGCATGATGGCGGGAATCTTCATCCTGCTCTCGGTGGCGCTCGGCGTGTGGGTGAACGCGTGGTTCTTCGCCTTCACCGCGTTCGTGGGGCTCAATTTGTTACAGTCTGCCTTCACGAAGTGGTGCCCGATGATGTGGTTCCTCGGGAAGGCGGGCTGCAAGGCCGATTGATCGCGCGGGCCCGGATGGCCCTGCCGAGAAATCCGTCCGCGTCTACCCCTGCGCGCTGACGGGCCGCCCGGACCGAAGCACGCGGCGGTGGAATTCGTGGCGAAGGGTCACGTGCATTCCCGCCGATTCGTACAGACGCGTCGCTCCCGTGGAGTTCTGGGCGTCGACGCCGAGCCCGATTCGCCGGTGTCCCAGGGCGTGGAGCGCGGCGAACGCTTCGAGGAGGAGCGTGCGGCCGACGCCGCGCGAGCGCCACGCGCGCCTCACGCCGACTTCCCGGATCCACGCCATCCCGTCGAACGGGTAGGGGAGGATTCCTCCCGCCGGCTCCGGGCCGTCCCACGCCATCCGCCAGAGCGACCGATCGGTCACCGGGTGCGCGCTCCGCCGCTTCATCCAATCCTCGAGCGGTTCCGCCGAGAAGAGATAGTGCTCGGCGAACGATTCCTGCATGGCGAGATGGAGCGCGACCTCGTCCGCGCCGGGCTGGTACGTTCGGATCTCGATCCCGGGAATCGAGGGAGGCGTCGGCGGCTCGTCGCCGAGCACGATCTCCATCCGGAAGTAGGTTCGCGTGACCGGGTAGCCGCGCTCGTCGAGGAAGCGCGCCCAGGGCGACCCCACCGGCGCGAAGAAGCCGAGCGTCACCTCGTCCTCGCGGTCGGCGGCGCTCAGGTGCTCGGCCGCTCTCTCCTCGATTCGCGCGCAGAGGGCCGACGCGATGGCGCGGTGCGTCTCTCCCGGCATGGCGTAGACGTCGCCGATCATCTCGTGGTCTGGCACCTTGTCCCAGATCCACCCGTAGCCCTGAACGCCGCCATCGTCGTCCACGACGAGCCACGCGTCCCGGGCGATGTCGAAGCGCGGAAGGCCCCAGTCGTCCCTCACATCGTTCGCGTCGGTCTCCGCCTCGCCGATTTCGGCCACGTCCACAGCGCACATGAATTCGGCCACCGCTTCGGCGTCGGCGACCACGGGGCGCCGGAGCACGAGGCCGGCCGGAAGTTCGTCGGTCGACTCGTGACTCATCCGGCCGCCGGACCGAACCATCGGATCAGGAGAAGGCTCGCCGTCGCGGTCGCGGTCGCCGTGGCGAGCCCCACGTAGAATGGCTTCATCCCCGTCTTTCGCATCGCCTCGAAACGCGTGGAGAGCCCCACGCCCGCGAGGGCGATCAGGATCAGGAACTTCGCTGCGTGCTGGAGCGACTGGGTCACGTCCGTCCCCGTGGCGGCCGAGAGCGCGCGAACTCCGCCGAGCGTGTTGATGAGCGCCAGGAAGAGGAAGCCGACGACGAAGAGCGGGAGCGATTGCTGGAGCCGCTTCGCCCAGCCGATGGAGGGCGGCGCCGCGGCCGCGGAATCGCCCGTCGCGGCTGCGCGGGAGGCCGCCTCCGCCGCCACCTGACGCGCGTAGGCGAGCCCCATCGCCAGGATCACGCCGCCCATGAGCGCGTTCCGCGTCAGCTTCACCGCGGTGGCCACCTTCCCCGCCGCATCGCTGAACGCGAATCCGGTCGCCACCACCTGCGACGTGTCGTTCACGGCCGTCCCCGCCCAGGTTCCGAACGCGGCGTCGTCGAGCCCCATCGCGCGGCCGAGGAAGGGATAGAGAAAGACCGCCATCGTCCCGAAGAGCGTGTTCGTGGCGATCGCGAAGGAAACTTCGTCGTCGCGCGCGCCGATCACAGGCGCCGTGGCCACGATGGCTGTGTTGCCGCAGACCGCGGTGCCGACGCCGATCAACGTGGCGAGCCGCCCGGGCGTTCCCATCAGGCGGCCGAGCGCGTGCGCCACGGCGAGAGCCAGGAGCATGAGCGCCACGACCATGAGGAGCGCCTTCCCCCCGATCGCGACGACCTGCACGAAGGAGAAGGTGGCGCCGAGGAGGACGATGGCCGCGCGGAGGACCGTATGAAAGGAGAAACGGATCCCCGGCGCCATGGTGGCAGGTAGGCGGACGAGGTTTCCGATCGCCAGCCCGAGGAGGACGGCCACGATCACCTCGCCCACCGCCGTGGCGATGCCGTGCGGCAGGAGCCCGTGGATCAGGCGTGCGGAGACCCCCACGGCGACGGCGAGGAGAAGGCCCGGGAGGATGGCGAGCGGGCCGGTGACGGAGACACGGTTCTCGGACATGGGGTGCAAGGATGCCTCCCCCGAGTCCCCGGCTCAAGCCCCGAGTGCGGCGCTTCGGAATTCGCGAAGCGGGGTGGGCGCGACCCGGCGGAGGGTGGCTCGTCTTGACGCCGCCCGCCGTTCCGGGCGAGACTCCACGGCATGAATCCAACGCATGCCGTGCCGGAGATCTCTCCGGAAGAGCTGGTCCAGCGCGTGGAATCGGGCGCGCCGTTTCGCGTCCTCGACGTCCGGGCCAACACCGCCAATGGGCGGATCGACATTCTTCCCGCCGATCGCTATGTCAACATCCGCGGCTCGCAGATCATGGCCATGGGGCCGACAATCACGGGGACGCTTCCTCAGGCCGATCCGGTGGCGGTGGTTTGCGAACGCGGCAACAGCAGCAAGCAGGTCGCCGCCCACTTGAACGATCTGGGCTACAGCGCTCAGTCCATCCGTGGCGGCATGGCAGCCTGGGGCATGGCCGTGGTGGCGCGGCCGCTTCCGGTTCCCGCCGGATTCGACGTCTTCCTCCAGTTCGACCGCGTCGCGAAGGGCGCGACGGGCTACCTGCTCGGAGCCGGCGGCGAGGCTGTGATCGTCGACCCGCCACGGAAAGCGCAGCCCTACCTCGAGGCGGCGCGCGCGCACAGTCTGAAGGTGGTCGCGGTGGCCGACACGCACGCGCATGCCGACTACATCAGCGGCGGGCCCAGCCTCGCCCGCGCGCTCAGCATTCCCTACTACCTTCATCCCGACGACGCCATCCTCCCCTACGACGGAACCCCGGCGAAGCTCGACTACACGAAGGCGGCGGACGGCGTGACGATTCCGGTCGGGCCGGCGTCGCTCCGCGTCGTGCACACGCCGGGACACACGTTGGGAAGCGTCACCTACTTCGCGGGCGATCGCACGGCCCTGACCGGCGATTTCATCTTCGTGAATTCGATCGGGCGCCCCGACCTGGGCGGGAAGGCCGCCGAGTGGACGAAGCTCCTCTGGAATTCGCTGGAGCGCGCGCGCCGCGAGTGGAACCCCGCAACGCTCCTCTACCCCGGGCACTACGCGAGCGATTCGGAGCGCGAGCCCGACCGCACCGTCGGACGAGCCTTCTCGGCCATCCAGACGAAGAACGAGCCTCTTCACTTCAAGGACGAGGCATCCTTCACGGCGTGGGTGATGAAGAAGGTGGGCGGGAGCCCGGAGAGCTATCGGAAGATCAAGGCCGTGAACCTCGGCCTCATCGAAGTTTGGGACATGGAAGCCCAGGAACTCGACTGCGGTCGGAACGAGTGCGCGCTGGGATGAGCATCACGATTCATGGAGGTATCCGAATGATTCGCCAGAGCTGCGCCGCACTCGCCATCGCGATGACGATTCTCCTGGCCGCGCCCCTCTCGGCCGCGGCGGAGGACGCCGCGAAGGAGAAGCCGACCAAGGTCGCGGTCGATGGCGCCTACGTCAAGACCGGCGGAAACACGGACGTGACGTCGATCAGCGGCGGCGACAAGCTGGCGCACACGAACGGAAGCTGGGTATTCACGCAGGAGGCTCGTGCGGTCTGGGGCGAAACCGACGGCGTCGAGACGGCGGGCCGATACAGCGCCAGCCTCAGGAGCGACTTCCACGTCGCGCCCCGCCTATCGGTCTACGGGCTAGGTTCCTGGCGGCGGGACGTATTCGCCGGGATCTCGCGGCAGTTCGACGAGGGCCTCGGGCTTTCCTGGCACGCCGTCGCGGCGAAGCAGGACGAAGTGGACCTCGAAGGCGGCGCGGGGCTCCTGCAGCGGTTGGACACGCAGCACGTGCAAGACGATTTCTCGACGGGGCGGGCCGGAGCGCGATACAAGCACTCGTTCACCGAGAAGTCGTACTTCGAAGGGCGGGGGAGCTACGTGCTCAATCTCCAGGACAGCCAGGACAGCCAGGGGGACGGCTCGATGGCGATCGTCGCGCCGATCTCGGGCGGGCTCTCGATGAAGCTCGGCTACGACGTGAATTACCGAAATCGCCCCCTGCCGGGGCTAGAAAAGACCGACACCACCTTCAGCGCCGGGATCCAGTTCAGCAATTAGGGCGGTCCAAGACATCGTCCGCGAGCGAGAAGATTTGGAGCTACGCCCTAGGACGTTGCGGCGGGCCCCCAAGCATTCGGCTCACTTCATCTTTTCGACATTCGGAGGCATCCACGTGCCGTCGATGATCGCCTTCTCTGACCAATAGGCTCGGATGTAGAGCGAGAACGATCCCGCGGGGGCCGGCACCCAGTTGGTCTCCTTGTCCTTGCCGGGAGATTTCGCGCCGAAGTAGAGCGTGAGCGAACCGTCCGGGGCGAACTGAATTGATTTGCTCTTCGTCCCCAGCGAGTAGCGGTTCAGCGCATTGGGATAGAAGAGGTGGTGTTCGTTGTAGAGCGTAATCGACCAGAAGCCCCTGACCGGCGGCAACTGTCCCTTCGGAAAGGTGACCGTGTAGTTGTTCCGGCCGCTGAGTTGCTGCCCTTGGGCATCGAGATCCCGATAGATGTACTTCGTCTCGTTGGGCTTGTTGTCGTACATGTTCGACTTGGCTGTGCCGGTGCGGTTGATGTAATCGGTGCCCCACTGCGCGTTGTTCACCGGCGAATACCAGCCGTTGCCGGCGGCGCTCCCGTTGTTGCGCCACTCGAACATCGGCGCGACGAGTTCCTTGTCGGCAGCCACGAACGATTCGACCAGCGCCCGCTTGATGGCCGGGTCCTTGTCGGCGGCGTCGAACACGGAACTGATCCAGGCGTAGAGCGCTTCCTCGCCGGGCAGCGGCGGCACGAGTTTCATCACGGCGGGAAGCTGATCGTAGAACTTCTCCGGGACTACCCACTTGGTTTCGCCTCCAGGGCCGGATGGCGCCGGGAAGTGCGGAACTTTGCTCCAGTCCGTGCTCTTCATCCTCCCGTCGAACTTGCTGAGGGGATAGAACATGACCTGGCCAAGAACCGACTGAACGGCCTTGGTGTCCTCGACGGTGTCGTCCTTGAAGATGCGGGGTGCGGTGAACGCCAATTCCGTGGAGGATCGCACGACGGCCGTGATGCCCTTCGGAGTTTCACCCTTCCAGTCCGGGCCGACGATCATATAGAAGCCCGGCTTGGTGCCGTAGGGCTTACCGATCTCGGCGATCTCGTCCGTGCGCGCGTCATAGATCGCATAAACCCAGAAACGGTCGCCGAAGTCCGGCACCTGAAATACGACCGGATCCTTCTCCAGCGCAAAGTATCCGGCGCCGTACACCACGTCCTGATTGGGGCAGGCGACGAAGGTCTGCTCGGGCTTGATGTAATCGTCCAGCATGCTGTTGTAGCCCACCGGGGCCATGGGGAGGACGCCGCCATTCCATCCGGGCACGTTACCGTTCTGGCCGGTCACGTAGGCGAATGCGGCGCGCCGATTGTGCGAGTTGACCATCGCGTAGCCCCAGACATAGGCCATGCGGCCGACGGTCTGGACATACTCCTTGGTCATCGCGGTGCCGGCAGGCGGGGCGGGAACGTCGGCGGCGGTCTTGGGCAGCGGCACTTGCTGCGCGGACGCGGTCGTGGCCGCGGCCGTGTCGTCCGAGGACGACTGTCGCGAATTGCAGCCGGCGAGGCTGCCCACTGCCAGCGCGAGAACCAGCCCGGTGGCGAGGAAGCCGCGGGTGTAAGTGAGCTTCATGACTCCTCCTTGCGTGGTGCTTCCGTGCCCGGTCACTTCACCTTCTCGATGTCACCGGGTTTCCAGCTCTTGTCGATAGCGGTCTCTGTCGGGCCGTAGAGCCGCAGGATGGCGAAGTAGCCCTTACCTGGCACCGTGGCGAGCCAGTTCCCTTCCTTGCCGGCGGGTGCTTTCGGCCCGAGGTAGAGGTCCGTGCTGCCGTCGGCGTTCCGCACGGGTTTGTCGCGCGATCCGAGGGACGGGAATGATTGCCCGTTGGCGAGCCCCGATGCGTTCTCAGCCTCGTAGAGCGTCACCGACCAGAAGTTAGCGGCCGGGATGTTGGCCGGCAGATTCAAGCGATAGTCGCTGCCACCGGACAGAGGCATGCCCTTGCTGTCGGTGAAGCCGATCATGTACTTGGCGCCCTTCCCTGGGATCTGCGAGATCATCCCCGGGCTGATCGAGTAGTAGTCGGTGAAGAACCAGATGCGAGTGTCGAGGTCGAGATACCCTTCCGCGGTCCGCTTCCAACCGAAATCCAACGGCCCACCAGGATTCTTGGGAGTCGCGTCGGCCATGGGGTTGAGCCAGCGGCGATCGGGATAGACCTTGAAGGAACGGCCGCTGACGACGTCCTGGAATCCGATGACGCGGCTCATCTTGTAGGCGGTCTTGGCGGCCCGATCGAGGATCTCCCGTATGTGCGCGTCGGGATTGAAGGGCCGGCCCTTGATGATGCCGATCGACGCCAGCATGCCGAGGCCCTCCGGACTGGCAAGATGGACGCCCTCGCTGTCCACGAGGCGCTTGAGTTGATCGAAGGCGCGGCCATCGCTGACCGGGAGCATGTTGGCCGGGACGCCCGAGGCGTTGGGGAATTTCATCGGCTTTGCGCCAGCCTTGCCATTGAGTGGATAGATCTTCGAGTGTTCGACCAGCGCAACGGCCGGCGCCAGCTTCTTCGGGTCCTGATAGAACGACCGCAGGAAGATGAAGACGTTGTTCGTGCCCGAGCGGTAGACGAAGTAGCCCTTCGGCACATCGCCCTTGTACCCGGGGGGCAGAAGCAGGAACTTGCCACCCTTGCCCGCGTCCGGTCCGGGCAGGCCAACGTCACCGAAGAAGGTGCCGCCATCCACCGGGATGGGGCGCTGCCAGAAATCGAGCAGGATCCCCTGCAGATTCGGCGGCGCCTCGAATACCAACGGACCGTCCTTGCCGAGATCCACGTAGCTCATGGCGTAGATCACATCGGAATTCGGGGTCGTGACCAGAGTCTTGGCGTCGAGGCGCTTCTTCCAGATCGGCAGGACGTTGTAGCCGGCACCGAAGACCTTCTCCGAGCCGTCCCTCATGCCGAGCGTGTTGATCAACGGCAAGGCCCACAGATAAGCCTGGGTGGCCCGCTGGAAGAGGAGTTCGTCGCGCAGGGTCTGCGCTGTCTCCTGCGTGGGGCGGTTCCCTTCGAACCGCAAGTTTGCCAGCGCGTCGAAACGCGAGGTCTGCGCCTGAGCGCTGGTTGCCGTGAAAGTCAGCGCGCAAAGAAGCGCAGCGGCGATCACTCCTTGTATATGTTTCGCGTCCATAGGCAGGTGCCCTCCTTGGATTGAGCGATTTCGCCGCTTCGAGAGTGCGGCCCGCCTCGGCCGCGACGTCTCATCGGACATCGGCTCGGGCGGGGCGTGGATCTGCTGGCGGGTGATCCAGAGCATCGCCCCGGAATGGCCGGTGACACGCACTCGTCCGTACCGGAGTGGGACGACGATCTCGTGGCGGCCCAGGTAGGCTCCCGAGGCTCCTGACACTGAGAGTGACTCTAACCTGAATGTGCCCCGTGCGCATCCATGAACGAGGAGTGACGCCGTGGGCCACCCAAAGAAGTAGCCTTCAGCGCCATCCAGTTCAGTAATTGGGGCTATCGCACTGCTGCGCGCGCCGCTATCCTACTCATGGTTTCATACGAGACTGCGAAGGAGGATAGAGTGGGCCACAGGAACCGGTGAATCGAACCGATTCTCGTACTCGCGTCTTGGGCCGGCTGCATCGGCCGATGTCTTGAAGAAATTCCCCTCGCAAAAAGCTCGTCAGCTTCAGCCTCGAGTTCATCATGGAAGCAACGACCCGGCCCGCCGAGCCATAGCGATTAACGTCGCCCCCGATCCATGGAAGCGCGGCGATGCCGTCAAGCGGACGGCGAGTCGTGGGAACACACCACACGGAGGAATACAGATGATGCCGAAGACGCAACGGTGCCGGCAGTTCCTACTGCTGGCAGCGATCGTGCTTGCCTCATTGACGATCGTCGGAAATACCCGCGCGGCAGAAACCAAGAAGCCCAACATCGTGATCATCTGGGGGGACGACATCGGCCAGACCGATGTCAGCGCTTACTCACGAGGCGTGATGGGCTTCACGACGCCCAATATCGACCGCGTCGCGGCGGACGGCGTGTTGTTCACCGACTACTACGCCGAGCAGAGCTGCACGGCGGGGCGCTCCTCGTTCATCACCGGACAGTGCGGGCTGCGTACGGGCAATACGAAGGTCGGTATGCCCGGCGCCGCGCAGGGCCTTCAGGCCCGCGACGTGACCATCGCCCAGTTGCTCAAGGCCCAGGGCTACGCCACCGGCCAGTTCGGCAAGAACCACCTCGGCGACCGGAACGAATTCCTGCCCACCGTCCACGGTTTCGACGAGTTCTACGGCGCGCTCTACCACTTGAATGCCTCCGAAGAGCCGGAAGAGCGGGACTACCCGAAGGACCCGGCGTTTCTCGCCAAGTTCGGCCCGCGCGGCGTGCTGGATTGCAGGGCCTCGGCTATCGACGATGCGACCGTCGACCCGCGCTTCGGAAGGGTCGGCAGGCAAACCATCAAGGACACGGGCGCGCTGACCAAGAAGCGGATGGAGACGATCGACGACGACATCGCCGACCGGTCGGCGGAGTTCATCAAGCGTCAAAACGCCGCCGGCAAGCCCATCTTCGTGTGGGTGAACTTCACCCACATGCACTTCCGCACGCACGTGAAACCCGCGAGCCTTGGTCAATCCGGCCGCTGGCAGAGCGAATATCACGACGCGATGATCGATCACGACAAGAATGTCGGGACGGTGCTCAAGGCGATCGACGACGCAGGCATCGCGGACAACACCATCGTCATGTATTCCACCGACAACGGCCCGCACATGAACTCATGGCCGGACGCGGGCATGACGCCCTTCCGCAGCGAGAAGAACTCGAACTGGGAAGGCGCCTACCGCGTGCCCGCCCTGCTGAGGTGGCCGGGCCACATCAAGCCCGGCACCGTTTCCAACGACATTGTGTCGCACCTCGACTGGATGCCCACGCTGCTTGCGGCCGCTGGCGTTCCCGACGTGAAGGAGAAGCTCCTGAAAGGCATGAAGGTCGGCACCGCGACCTTCAAGGTGCATCTCGACGGCTACAACATGCTGCCGCTCCTGACCGGCCAGACCGCGGAAGATCCGCGCAAGGAGTTCTTCTATTTCGGCGACGAGGGCGGCTTGAATTGCTTGCGCTACGACAACTGGAAGTTCGTGTTTTCCGAACAGCGCTCCCAGGGCACGATGGGCATTTGGGCTGAACCGTTTACCGAACTGCGGTTGCCCAAGATGTTCAATCTGCGGATGGACCCCTACGAACGAGCCGACATCACGTCGAACACGTATTGGGACTGGGAGATCAGCCACGCGTACGTGATGGTGCCGGCGCAGACCATCGTTGGCCAGTTCCTCAGCACGTTCAAGGAATTCCCGCCGAGCCAAGAGACCGGCAGTTTCAGCATCAACAAGGTGGTGCTGCAGTTGCAGCGAGGCGCGAGCGGCAAGTAACCTCGCCCGGTGTAATACGCGGGTCGACCGTGTGGCCGGCCCGCGCCTGTACCGGCAAAGCACGGCGCATCTTGACCAGGAGACAAGCTCCATGAAAGCCTTCCGCAGGGGCACTCTCATTGCCGCCGCGCTCATTGCCGCCTTGGCCTTCACCACAGCCATGGCCCGCGCCGACGACCCGTTGCCGTCGTGGAACGACGGCCCGGCGAAACAGTCCATCATCCGCTTCGTCGGGAAGGTGGCGAAGCCAGGTTCACCCGACTTCGTCCCCGTCCCGGAACGGATCGCCGTGCTCGACAACGACGGCACGCTCTGGTGCGAGCAGCCGATGCCAGTCCAATTCTATTTCGCGGTCGACCGCGTGAAGGCGCTGGCGCCGCAGCATCCCGAATGGAAGACCCGGGAACCATTTGCCTCGATCCTCAAGGGCGACCTCAAGACCGCGCTCGCCGGCGGCGATCGGGCAATCCTCGACCTCATGATGGCCACGCACGCGGGCATGACCACCGACGAGTTCGCGCGGATCGTGAAGGAGTGGATCGCCGCCGCGAAGCATCCGACGACCGGGAAGCGATTCCTCGACATGACCTATCAGCCGATGCTGGAAGTGCTCGCCTACCTGCGGGCGAACAGCTTCAAGACCTTCATCGTGTCGGGCGGCGGTGTCGAGTTCATGCGCCCGTGGGCTGAGCAGGCCTATGGCATTCCGCCGGAACAAGTCGTGGGAAGCAGCGTGAGGACGAAGTTCGAGATGCGCGACGGGAAGCCCGTCCTCGATCGTCTCCCGGAACTGAACTTCAACGATGACAAGGACGGCAAGCCCGTCGGCATCAACCAGTACATCGGCCGACGGCCCATCGCCGCGTTCGGCAATTCGGTCGGCGACCAGCAGATGCTCGAATACACACAGGGCGGCGGCGGCGCGCGGTTCGAGTTGCTGGTGCTGCACGACGATGCCGCGCGCGAATTCGCCTATGGCCCAGCCCGCGGACTGCCGGACGTCAAGCTAGGCTATTTCACGCCTGCCCTGGAGGATCACGCGGAAAAGGATGGATGGACCATCGTCAGCATGAAGAACGATTGGAAGACCGTCTTCCCTGCCGCGACGTCCGAGATCACGGCGATCGACATCCTGCTCGAGCCGGACGCCACCATGCTCGAACATGCCGACGCCAACAACGCCCGCCTGCTTGGGGCCTACCCGAATGGCTTCGCCCTCGACGCGGCGCACCGTCCGCACATCACGATGATTCAGTGCTTTGTCCGCACCGCCGACCTCGACAAGGTCTACGCCGCAGCAGGAATGGTTCTCGCCGGCGCCCGGGTCAACGCGATGAAGTTGGAAGCATTCAAGTACTACTATGCTCCGGGCGGCACGCTGGGCGTCGCGGGGATTTGCGCGAAGCCGACGCCGCAGATCTTGAAGCTCCAGGCGGACATCATTGCCGCGGCGAAACCGTTCATGCTAGAGACCGGCCCGATCGGAGCATTCACCGCCCCGCACGCCGATCCCGCAATGGACGCGGACCTCATTCAGTACGTCTCTACGTTCGTAGCGAAGATGTCCGGTGAGCACTTCAACCCGCACGTCAGCACCGGCGTCGCCCCCAAGGAGTACCTCGACAGGATGCTCGCCGAGCGGTTCGAGCCGTTCACGTTCTCTCCTGCCGGGGCCGCCGTGTACCAGCTCGGTCCGTTCGGCACCGCGGCGAAGAAGCTCAAGCAATGGGACCTGAAATAGAGTGACCGGACTTCCCCGACTAACCCTTTCCAAGATCGTCCGCGAACGTCCCCGAAAAAAAGGACGCCCCGCTTGCGCGAGGCGTCCGTAATCGGTTCTATCCGAAGTGCTTACCGTTTGCGGCAGTTACAGTTCCGTTCTAGGAAATATGGCGGGGTCGACGGGACTCGAACCCGCGACCTCCTGCGTGACAGGCAGGCGTTCTAACCAACTGAACTACGACCCCACCAAGGGCGTGAAAAGCGAAGAAAGGGAAGTATAGGGGGCTCGGATCGGGGCGTCAACCCGCCCCATAACCTCCTACATCACCGCGAACTGCGCTCCCTTGTAGTAGTGGCGTAGGATGTCCCGGTACCCCTCCCCCGCGCGGGCCATTCCGAGCGCCCCCGTCTGGCAGAGCCCGATCCCGTGCCCGTTCCCCGCCCCCGAGACGATGACCTTTTCGGGGCGCCCCTCGGCGTCGCGCGCCACCCCGATCTTGATGAAGCTGCTCCTGAGAATGGCGGCCGTGCCGGGGCGCCGGAGGGCCCACCGGATCCGGTCGCCGCGCAGGACGCTCTCCCCCGCGGTGGTCTCGACGACGAGTTCTGCCACGCGGCCACAGCGCGAGCGGGAGCGAATTCGCGCGTCGAGGAGCGTGCCGGCGAGGAGTGTCGGCGAGGCCCCTTCGCCAGGCGCGTAGGTCCTTAGCGTTTGTAGAAACTCCGCCACGTTCCACTCCTCGCGCCAGCGGTAATGCCCCGAGCGCGCGCAGTAGTCGCTGTCTCGCCCCGCGTCCCGGACGCTACGCAGGTACGACGTCCAGGGCCATGGCCAGACGTCTTCGACGTTCGACGTCCGGCCGCCGCACGTGGAGGCGTAGAGGGCGCGGATGGGAAGCCCGTCGGCCACCGCCACTTCGCCGCGGGTCTCGCGGAGCGCGCGGTCGCTCGGCTCGTTCTCCCGCTTCGTTCCCTCGTAGACCTGATCCTCGACCGTGGCCCAGAGATCGAAGCCGAGCTCGGCGCGCCGCCCGATGTAGGAGAGCGTGTAGGAGCGCGCGGCCACGGCCTGCGCCTTCACCGCTTCGTACTCGCCGGCTGGAGGATTTCCGATCTCGCTCGGGAGGACGCCGCGGAGGTAGCTCTCCAGCTCGACCTCGTTCACGAGCGTGAGCCCCTCGGGTCGCGACGCGTGGATGCGGAACGCGCCGCGATACCAACGCCCCGACCATCCGGCGTATCCGTGCGACTCGGGAACGAGGAGGAGCGTCTCGGCCGGCGATCCGCTCCAGAGAGGCGCGAGCACACCCTCGCGGAAGACCTCCAGCGGCCCCGCGGCGAGGCGCGAAATCTGGATTCGCTCGCCGGCGCCGCCGGTCGCGAGCTTCTTCCCCGCGAGCGTCTCGAGGCGCCACGGCGTGGAGCCGGCCACCAGGAGCCGCGTGCTCGCGGTGGCGAGCCCGACGCGGATGTCGTGCGCGCGGCGCCAATCGCGCGGAATGGGGGGCGGACCGCCGGCGCGCACCTCGTTCCCCGGGGTGGGCACCGGTGTCGGCTTCGCCGGCGCGGGCGTCTGCGCGGTGGGCGTCGAAGGCCGCGGCGCTTCCTCCACGGCGCGCTGCCCCGCGCAGCCCGCGAGCGTGGCGAGGAGCGCCGCGGTCGCGACAACGCCCGCGCGGGGCATGCCGAGCGACCTCACCTTCGGTTTCCCACCCAGAGCGGGGCCGGCGTGATCGAGCCGAGCAGCACTTCCCGCTTCGCGCCCGTCGCGGCGGGGACGTTTCCGGGGCGGCCGCGCCACGTCTCGTGGGCGAGGAACGCGAACGCCATCGCCTCCTTCGCGTCGGCCGGGACACCGTAGAAGCCGCTCGACGTCACCATCGCGCCGAGCACCGCCGCCTCGATGGCGTTCAGAAGTGTCCGGTTCCTGGCGCCGCCTCCCGAGACGATGATCTCGTCGGGGATCTTGGAGCCCGGGCTGGAGGACCTCCCGCCCGCCGAGAGCGCGATTCCCTTCGCCACGCCCCCGGCCACGAGGGCCACCGCGGTGCGGAGCCGATCCTCCAGCGACGCCCCCTCCGTGCGAGCCAGGAAGCGATCGCGGTAAGCGGCCCCGAACTCCTCGCGCCCCGCGCTCTTCGGCGGCGTTCGGCCGAAGTACTCGTCGGCCAGGAACTCGCGCACGACGGCCATGTCGGCCCTGCCGCGCGCGGCCCGCTCGCCTCCCTCGTCGTAGCGGGCGCCGACCGCGCTCGCCGCGGCGGCCCCGGCAGTCATGATTCCGTCGAGGAGCATGTTGGCGGGCCCGCAGTCGAAGGCCACGACCTTGGCAAGCGGTGCGCCGGGGTGGAGACGCGTCAGGTTCGCGATGCCGCCGAGGTTCAGGAGAGCGCGGTCGGTGTCGGCCGATCCGAACTGATTCCAGTCGAAACGCGGCACGAGAGGCGCCCCCTCGCCGCCGGCCAGGATGTCGGCCATCCGGAAATTCGATACCACCGGCAGGCCGAGCGCGGCCGCGAGGATCGAGGGATCGCCGATCTGCGCGGTGAAGGGAATCCCCGATCGCTCGCCGCGCGGATCGTGGAAGACCGTCTGTCCGTGGAAACCGACCACCTCGACGCGGACGCCGATCGCGGCGGGCGCATCGAGCGCTTCGCGCGCCACCTCCGCCGCGAGCGCGGGAAGGCGCGCCGCGAGGGTGAGGAGCGGGCGCGTGGTGAGCGTCCCCTCCTGGGCCTCGAGGATGGCGGCTCGCGTGGCGTCGTCGAAGGGGCGGCTCGCGAAGGAGACGAGCGTGGAGCGATGCCGCGTGCCGTCGTCCACGATCCGCGTCAGCGCGGCGTCGATCCCGTCGGCCGAGGTGCCGGTCATGATCCCGATCGCGTGCGCCGTCTCGATCCCGGCCGGCTGCGCCGAGTGGGTCTCTGGCCGCTCCGCGAGGGCGCGCTCCGCGGGCGCGCGCCTGGCCGTGTTCCGCTTCGCCGTCATCGGCTGCTTCCCTTCAAGATTCCCTCCACGATCTGCCGCTGGAAGAAGAGGAACGCCACCACGACCGGCACGG
>Ga0315273_10004957_pt1 | contig 16419 bp, 15 predicted proteins | sample YL17G02_0_MG_FD_205753 | JGI IMG/M metagenome (GOLD analysis project Ga0315273, IMG submission 205753) | Sediment microbial communities from Yellowstone Lake, YNP, Wyoming, USA - YL17G02_0 | ecosystem: Environmental > Aquatic > Freshwater > Lake > Sediment | place: USA: Wyoming | collected... | reverse complement strand
CGGCTGCCGACTTCGACAACGACGGCCACATCGACGTGGCGATCAACTCGGTCGGCGGCAGGCTGATCCTGCTCCGCGGCACCGGCGGCTCGGGGCACTGGCTCGAGGTGAAGCTGCCCCGGTTCGCACCGGGCGCGATCGTCACAGCGGTGCTCCCCGACGGGCGCCGGCTCGTCCAGGAGGTGCACGCCGGGTCGAGCTACCTCTCGTCGGAGGATCCGCGCGTGCACTTCGGGCTCGGCGGCGCGACGAAGGTGGAGCTGGTCGTCCGCTACCCGGGCGGCAAGGTGACGCGGATGGCCGGCGTCGCGGCCGACCGCATCGTCACCGCGCGCTAGCGGGCTACCGGCCGGCCCTGATCCGCCGCTGGCGCACGATCGTGTCGAACGTGACCGCCAGGAGCAGGATGACGCCGGTGGTGATGTAGATCGTCCCGGTCGCCTTGCCGAGGATGTTCATCCCGTTGGCGATCGTCGCGATCAGGAGCGAGCCGATCAGCGCGGCCCGAATTTCGCCGCGGCCGCCGAACAGGCTCACGCCGCCGATCACCGCCGCCGAGATCGCGTCGATCAGCAGGGTGCCGCCGCCCGCGTTCAGGTCGACGCTGTTCAGGCGGGCGGCGAAGACGATCCCGCCCAGGCCGGCCATGAAGCCAGAGATCATGAAGACGAGGACCCTGATCCTGGGCACGTTGATGCCGGCGCGCCGCGCGGCCTCCGCGTTGCCGCCGACCGCGTAGACGTGGCGGCCGAACGTCGTCCGCTTGGCGAGGAACGTCAGGACCAAGAGCATCGTGACGACGAGCAGCAGCGCGAACGGCACGCCGCGGTCGGAGTTGAGGGTCGCGACCGTGCCGAGGACGATCGCCGTCACGGCCGCGAGCTTCAGGACCAGCATGATGGGGTTGCGGATCGGGATGCCGTGCCTGCGCCCGCTGAGCGCCGACCCCAGCGTCCCCGCGATGTAGGCGACGCAGATGACGATCCCGATGACCCAACCCCACAGGTCGCCGAAGAAGTAGCCGTAGACGTCGTTGATGATGTGGTCCTGGATCACGATCACGCCCTGGGTGATCGTCAGCAGGATCACTCCTTCCCAGATCAGGAAGCCGGCGAGCGTGACGACGAAGGACGGCACGCCGATGTACGCCACGATCGAGCCCTGGAGGCCGCCGATCACCGTCGTCGTGAGCAGCGCGAGCCCGATGCAGACGAGAGCGGGCAGATGCGCCCCGGTCGTTAGCTGCAGCTCGGCGACGACGACGCCCGCGATCCCGCTGACGTAGCCGATCGAGAGGTCGATCTCGCCGATCAGGAGGACGAAGACGACGCCGTAGGCGAGCATGCACGTCCCCGCCATCTGCCCGATCAGGTTCTCGAAGTTGACGGGGGTGAAGAAGTTGGGGGCCTGGAGGCCGAAGTAGAGGAATACGAGCGCGACCGCGATGAGGACGGGCCAGCTGCCGAGGTCGCCGCTGCGGATCGCGTCCCGCATGCGGGCCCAGAGCCCCTCCTGGGCCTCGGGCTCGGGCGCCGCGGCCTGGGCGGTCATGCCGTCGCTCCCCCGGTGGCCGCGATCCCGGACACCTTGGTCGCGACGCCGGCGGTGATCGCGTGCACGATCTCCTCCTGCGTCGTCTTCGCGCGCTCGTAGATACCGATGTCGTGGCCGAGGCGCAGCACGGTGATCCGCGTCGCCACCTCGAAGATGTCGTGCAGGTTGTGCGAGATCAGGACGACCGCGAGGCCCTGCTCGGCGAGGCGCTTGACGAGCTGGAGCACCTGCTCGGTCTGGGAGACGCCGAGCGCCGCGGTCGGCTCGTCGAGGATCACGAGCCGCGAGTTCCACATCACCGCGCGGGCGACCGCGACCGACTGGCGCTGGCCGCCGGACAGCGTCGCCACCGGCTGGCGGATCGACTGGATCGTCGTCACCGCAAGGGTCTTGAGCGTCTCGGTCGTCTTCGCCTCCATCGGCGGCTCCTTCAGCCGCCGGAACCAGTCGTGCGCCTCGCGGCCGAGGTACATGTTCTGGACGACGTCGAGGTTGTCGCAGAGCGCGAGATCCTGGTAGACGACCTCGATCCCGAGCTTCGCCGCGTCCTTCGGCCCGCTGATGTGGACGGCCTTTCCGTCGTAGATGGTTTCGCCGGAGTCCATCGGGTGGATGCCGGCGACGCACTTGATCAGCGTCGACTTCCCGGCGCCGTTGTCACCGACGAGAGCCATCACCTCGCCCTCGCGGACCTCGAAGTCGACGTCCGTCAGGGCCTGCACGGAGCCGAACGACTTCGAGACGCCCCGAAGCTCGAGGAGGGGGATATCGCTCACTGTGTCTTCTTCATGTCGGAGTCGCGGTGGAGGCGCCCGTCACGGGCGCCTCCACCGCTATTTCCTTCGCCTCGACGGCCTACTTGCAGTACTGCGCGTAGGTGCCGGTGCAGATGTCGCTCTTCTTCAGGAAACCGCTCGCGGTGAGGATCTGCCAGTTCGACTTGTTGATCGTCTGCGGCGGGATCAGATACGCGGGCTCGATATTGCGGCCCTTGGTCTTGACCGTGCCGGTCGTCGGCGGTGCCTGACCCTTGAGGATCTTGATCGCCGCACCGGCGGTCGCGGTCGCCAGCTTACGGACGTCCTTGAAGATCGTCATCGTCTGCCAGCCGGAGATGATGTTCTGCACGCCCTGCGTGGTCGCGTCCTGGCCGCTGAGCGGGATCGGCTTGAGCCCCGCCTGCTTGAGGGAGACGACGACGGCGTTGGCGAGCCCGTCGTTCGCCGCGGCGACCGCGTCGATCTTGTTGCCCGTCTTGATGAGCATCTGGGCGAAGATCGTTCCGGCCTTCTGGTTGTCCCAGCCGGGAACGAACGCCTGCGGGCCCTTCTGCAGGACCTTGCTCGCGTACAGCGGGTTCAGAACCGAGTCGACGCCGCCCTTGAACAGGAACGCGTTCGCATCCTCCTGGCCGCCCCACAGCGAGGCGACGATCGGATGCTTTGCGAACATCCCGTTCGCCCGCAGCCCGTTCACGACGCCGTTGCCCTGCAGCACGCCGACGGTCTTGCCGTCGAACGACGCGTAGAGAACGGCGACGCCCCCCTCGACCTGGCGGTCGTAGTCGATCGACTTGACGCCCTTGGCCAGGGCGGCCTTCTCGATCGCCGCGGCAGAGCCGGAGTCGATCGGGGCGATGATCAGGACCTTGGCCCCGTCGGCGATGCACTGGTCGGCCTGCGACTTCTGCTTCTGCGGGTCACCCTGTGCGTTGACGACGCGGGCAGGGATTCCGGCGGCCTTGAAGGCCTTGATCAGGTACGGCTTGTCGAACTGCTCCCACCGCACCGAGGTCTTCGTGTCGGGCATCAGGCCGCATGCCTGGATGCTGGCGCCCTTCTTGGCGCTGTGACTGACGCCCGCGGTGGCGGCAGCCACTGCAAGCCCGGCAATTGCGACGACTGCTACTGCCGCGATCACCTTGCGAGAAACATGCTTCACGTGCTCCTCCTCGTTTGCATTGCGATTTCCTGCCCTGGATTGGTGCGCGTCGGATCCCGAACGCATGGGAGTCCGAGCGCGCGGCGCGAGGCAAAGACTGGTGTATACGGCCGCGACAGTCAAGCCGGAACGAGGCCGCATTCCGTTGTAGGCTCCATTCGGTGAAGACGAGCCTCGGCATCTGGGCCTTCGGGTCGATGGTCACGCGGTTCGTGCCGGCCGGGTACCAGCCGCAGCACGACGGCGAGACGACTGCCCAGAAGGTCAGGCGCGCCGTCGACGGTCTCGGCGACCTGATCGACGGGTACGAGTTCCACTATCCGCAGGAGCTGAGCCCGGAGAACCTCGACGAGGTGCGCGACGCGCTCGACGGCCACGACATCTACTGCCTCGCGACGGGGCTCCACCTCGAGCCGCGCTTCGGCAAGGGCGGCCTCGTCTCGCCCGATCCCGCGACGCGCGCCGAGGCGCTGAAGCGGACGCTCGACGCGGTCGACTTCTCGGGCGAGCTCGGCTCCCACTTCATCATCTGGCCGGGGATCGAGGGCTACAACTACCCGTTCCAGACCCCGTACAAGGAGTCGTGGGCCTGGCTCGTCGAGGGGATCGGCGAGGCGGCCGAGCGCGCAAAGAGCCACGGGATCGACATCTTCCTCGAGCACAAGAACTCCGAGCCCGCGATGAAGATCCTGATGCGGAACGTCGGGATGACGCTGCACATCATCCACAAGCTGCGCGCGCAGGGGATCGACAACGTGAAGGTCAACATGGACTGGCAGCACCTGATCATGAACGGCGAGAACCTCGCCGAGTACGCGGCGCTGCTCGCCTCGGAAGGGCTGCTCGGCCACCTGCACGCCAACTCGGGCTGGGGCACCTTCGACGACGACAACATGGTCGGCGCGACCGCGTTCATGGAGACGCTCGAGCTCGCGGTCGAGCTGCGCCGCGCCGGCTACGGCGACCACGGCGAGCGGCTCGGCCTCGACCTCTACCCGTACACGGAGGACGCGGTCGAGGCGGTGCGCCGCAGCGTGATCCAGTGGCGCTTCATCGACGAGGTCGCGTCGCGGATCGACGATGGCGCCCTGCGCGAGGCGCAGCTGCGGAAGGACGCCGTCAGGGCGTACGAGCTCGTCTACGCCGCCCTAGGTGGCGAGTAGCTGCTCGAGCGCGGCGTGACCGCCCTCGAGCAAGGGCTCTCCGTGGGAGACCAGCACCCGCTCGACCGGCAGCGCGAGCAGCGGGCGCAGCGCAGTGCGGAGCTCTGCGTGGCCGCTGCCCGCCGGGAGCCACGACTCGGGGCAGAGGCGCAGGCCGCCGCCCTCGGCGCCGACGATCACGTCACCCGCGACGAGCGCTCCGTGCTCGGGGATCCAGAAGAGCACCTCGCCCGCGCGGCCGGAAGGCACGGCATCGACCCCTTCCGGCGGCGGCTCGCCGAGCAGGCCGCCGTAGCGGCCCACGAGCTCGCCGGCGCTCCGCGCGTGCCAGAACACGGTCACCAGGACGTGCACCGGGCGGCCGAGCCGCTCGACGTCGCGGTCGAGCGCGGTCCTGAAGCGCTCGTCGTCCTCGGGCGGCACGAGCGGGTCGATCAGCACCACCGCGTCCGGCGCCTCGTAGTACACGCAGCCGACGCTCTGTTTCCACTCCCGATGGAACGCCGTCCAGCGCCAGAGGCCCGGCGCGAGCTCCTGGACCTCCATGGGTAGCGAGTCTACGCTCGTCGGTCTCGACGTCGGCACCACCGGCGTCAAGGCGCTCGCGGTCTCACCGGAGGGGGAGGTGATCGCGCGGGCCGAGCGCAGCTACCCGCTCTCGACGCCCCGGCCCGGCTGGTCGGAGCAGGATCCCGAGGACTGGTGGCGCGCGAGCGAGGCCGCGCTCGCCGACCTCGGCGTCGAGCCTGCGGGGATCGGCCTCTCCGGCCAGATGCACGGGCTCGTCTGCCTCGACGCGGCCGAACGGGTGCTGCGCCCGGCGATCCTCTGGAACGACCAGCGCACCGAAGCGGAGTGCACGGAGATCGAGGAGCGGGTCGGGCTCGAGCGGCTGATCGCGCTGACCGGCAACCGCGCCCTCACCGGCTTCACCGCGCCGAAGCTCCTCTGGGTGCGCCGCCACGAGCCGGACGTCTACGCGCGGATCGCGCATGTGCTGCTGCCCAAGGACTACGTGCGGCTGCAGCTCACCGGCGAGCGGGCGATCGACGTCGCCGACGCCTCGGGGACGCTGCTCTTCGACGTCGCCGGGCGGCGCTGGAGCCGGGAGGTGCTCGACGCGCTCGAGCTGCCGGAGGCGTGGCTGCCGGTCGCGCTCGAGTCGCCCGAGGTCTCGGGGCGCTGGGGCGGGATCCCGGTCGCGGCGGGCGCCGGCGACCAGCCTGCGGCCGCGCTCGGGGTCGGGATCGACCGCCCGGGCCCGGTCTCGGTGGTGCTCGGCACCTCGGGGGTCGTCCTCGCGGCGCTGCCCGCGTTCCAGGCCGATCCGCAGGCGCGCGTGCACACCTTCTGCCACGCCGTCCCCGGCGGCTGGCAGGCGATGGGCGTGATGCTCTCTGCGGCGGGATCGCTTGCCTGGCTGCGCGACGTGGCCGGCGGCTCCTACGACGAGCTGACCGCCGAGGCGGCGCGGTGGGAGCCGGGGGCGGAGGGGCTCACGTTCCTCCCGTACCTCGCGGGCGAGCGGACGCCGCACGCCGATCCGGGCGCGCGCGGCGCGTTCGCGGGCCTCTCGCTCCGCCACGACCGAGGCGCGCTCGCCCGTTCCGTGCTCGAGGGCGTCGCCTACGGCCTGCGCGACTCGCTCGACCTGCTGCGCGGCCTCGGGGTCGAGGCCGAGGTCGGCCGCGTCTCGGGCGGGGGCGCCCGCAGCGAGCTCTGGCTCAGGATCGTCGCCTCGGCGCTCGGCATCCCGCTCGAGCGGACGGTCTCGGAGGAGGGCTCGGCCTACGGGGCCGCGCTCCTCGGCGGTGTCGCCGCGGGCGTGTTCGCCGACGTGCACGAGGCGGTCGCCGCGTGCGTCCGCGTCCGCGATACGGTTGAGCCCGAGCCGGGCTGGCGCGAGGCCTACGAGGAGGGGCATCGCCGCTACCGGGCGCTCTATCCGGCCCTACGACCCCTGGAGGCACCCGCATGATCTCGTTGGACGGCAAGGTCGCGATCGTCACCGGCGCGAGCGGCGGCATCGGCGCCGCGGTCGCCCGCCAGCTCGCCGAGCAGGGCGTCAGGCTCGGCCTCGCCTCGCGCAGCGGCGCCGACCTCGGCCTCGCCGACGCCGTCGCGATGCCGTGCGACGTGCGCGACCCCGCGCAGCTCGAGGCGCTCACCGAGGCGACCGTCAGCCGGTTCGGCCGGCTCGACATCCTCGTCGCCAACGCGGGGGTGGGGGCGTATGGCCCGTTCCTCGACCTGTCGCCCGAGTTCCTCGACGAGATGATCGACGTCAACCTGAAGGGGACGATCTACGCGGTGCGCGCGGCGCTGCCGTACCTGATCGAGAGCGGGGAGGCGGACATCGTCACGCTCGCCTCCGAGGCCGGCCGCCGCGGCCTGCCCTACGAGGCGGTGTACTGCGCGTCGAAGTTCGGCCAGGTCGGCTTCACGCGCGCGCTCGACCACGAACTGCGGGAGCAGGGCGTGCGCTGCACGAACGTCTGCCCGGGCGGGGTCGCGACGGAGTTCGCGCTCGAGCCGGGCCGCGGCCGCACCCCCGAGGCGCTCGCGGGGATGATGTCGGCCGACGACGTGGCCGAGGTGGTCATGTTCGTGCTGACGCGGGCGCGCAACCACCGCATCCTCGAGACGGCGCTGCGCCCGCTGACGGAGACGTCGTGGGGGTAGCCACCGCGTGGGGCGTGATCTCGACGGCCCACATCAACCGCCTCGTGCTGGCGGGCGCCGCGGAGTCCGACCGCGTGGACGTCGTCGCGGTGGCGAGCCGCGACGGAGCGAGAGCGCAGGCGTATGCCGCCGAGCACGGGCTCGAGCGCGCCTACGGCAGCTACGAGGCGCTGCTCGAGGACGCCGACATCGAGGCGGTCTACATCTCGCTGCCGAACTCGCTCCACGTCGAGTGGGCGATCAGGGCGCTCGAGGCCGGCAAGCACGTGCTCTGCGAGAAGCCGCTCGACCGCCGCCCCGAGGAGGTCGCACGCGCGTTCGACGCTGCCGAGGCGGCCGACCGGTTCCTGATGGAGGCGTTCATGTGGCGGCACAACCCGCAGACGCGGCGCCTGAAGGAGCTCGTCGAGGAGGGGGCGATCGGGGAGCTGCGGCTCGTCCGCAGCCACTTCTCGTTCACGCTCACCGAGCTCGGCAACGTGCGCATGCGCCCCGAGCTCGACGGGGGCGCCCTGATGGACGTCGGCTGCTATTGCGTGAGCGGCTCGCGCCTGCTCGCCGGCGAGCCGGAGTCGGTCACGGGCCAGCAGGTGATCGCCTCGACCGGGGTCGACGTCCGCTTCGCCGGCACGATGCGCTTCCCGGGAGGCGCGGTCGCGCACCTCGACGCGGGGCTCGACAGCGGCGACCGCTACGAGCTCGAGGCGGCCGGGCCCGACGGCTCGCTCGTCCTCCGCGACCCGTGGCACTGCCGTGAGCCGGGCATCGAGCTGTGGCGCGGCCGGGAGCTCGCGGAGCGGATCCCGTTCGAGGCGGTAGACAGCTACCGGCTCGAGCTAGAGAACCTGAGCGATGCGATCCGCGGCGAGGGCTCGCCGCTCCTCGGCCGGGCCGACGCGCTCGGCCAGGCGCGCACGATCGAGGCGCTCTACCGCGCCGCGGAGACCGGCGAGCGCGTCGAGCTCTAGTCCGATCCGAACAGGTCCGGATGCCTGACCCCGGGCCAAGCGCCGAGTGGACACGTCCCGGTGCCTGACCCCGTGCGGGATCCGAGGAAGCACGCAGAAGCGGGCGCGAGGGACACGTCCCGGTGCCTGACCCCGGGTCATGGCCAGAAGGGTCAGAGGGTCGAGCTCTAGCCGCTCCAGGAGGGCTTGCGCTTCTCGAGGAAGGCGCGCAGGCCCTCCTGGCCCTCGTCGCCGGCCCGCTGCTCGGCGATCCGGCGCGCCGTGTCGGGGCCGTCCGGCCGCTCGAGCACGAGCTTCTTCGCGGCCCGCGCCGCCTTCGGGCCGGCGCTCCACAGCTCGGCCAGCAGGCGCTCGACCGCCCCGTCGAGGTCGGCCGCGACCTCGTGCACGAGCCCGATCCGCAGCGCGGTCTGCGCGTCGAACCGCTCGCCGGTGACGAAGTAGCGCCGCGCCGCGCCCGGGCCGATCTTCGCGAGCACGAACGGCGACACCACGGCCGGGATGATCCCGAGCTTGACCTCCGAGAACGCGAACACGGCGTCCTCTGCCGCGACGACGACGTCCGCGCAGGCGACGAGCCCCGCGCCGCCGCCGAGCGCGTGGCCCTGTACGCGGCAGACGACGGGCGCCGGGCAGCGGTCGATCGCCTCGAGCATGTGGCGCAGCGCGTTCGCATCGCGGAGGTTCCCCTCGTAGTCGAGGTCCGCGGCGGAGCGCATCCAGTCCACGTCGGCGCCGGCGCAGAAGGTCGGCCCCTCGCCGGAGAGCAGCACGGCGCGCACCCGTCCGACGTCCACGAACGCCTCGGCGAGCTCGGAGATCAGCGCAGCGTCGAACGCGTTGCGCCGCTCCGGCCGCGCGAGCGTGACCCGCAGCAGCTCGCCGTCGCGCTCGACCCGCAGGGCGGCGGCGCCGCTCACGACCCGTCCTCGACGTGGACTGCCTTGTACGCCAGCTCGGCTCCTCTCACATGCGAAAGACGCCGAAGGTGGATGCGGGGATCGGCGCGTTGAGCGCCGCCGAGATCCCGAGCGCCAGCACGCGCCGCGTGTCGAGCGGATCGATGATCCCGTCGTCCCAGAGCCGGGCGGTGGAGTGGTACGGATTGCCCTCCGCCTCGTAGCTGGCGCGGATCGCGTCCGCGTCGGCGTCGCCGACCATCGTCAGCACGATCGCAGCCTGCTCGCCGCCCATCACCGAGATGCGCGCGTTCGGCCACATCCAGAGCTGGCGCGGCCCGTAGGCGCGCCCGCACATCGCGTAGTTCCCGGCGCCGAACGAGCCGCCCGTGATCACGGTGAACTTCGGCACGTCGGCGCAGGCCACGGCCATCACGAGCTTGGCCCCGTCGCGCGCGATCCCGCCGGCCTCGTACTCCTTGCCGACCATGAACCCCGTGATGTTCTGGAGGAAGACGAGCGGCACTCTTCTCTGGCAGGCGAGCTCGATGAAGTGCGCGCCCTTCTGCGCCGACTCGGCGAGGAGGATGCCGTGGTTGGCGAGGATCCCGACGGGGTAGCCCTCGATGTGCGCGAAGCCGCAGACGAGCGTCTCGCCGTAGAGCTGCTTGAACTCGTGGAAGCGGCTCCCGTCCACGATGCGCGCGATCAGCTCGCGCGGGTCGACCTGGTGGCGGAAGTCCTCCGGGATCAGGCCGTGGAGGTCGGCGGGGTCGACGGCCGGGGGCTCGGCGGGGAGGACGTCCCACGGCGCCTCTTTGCGCCCCTGCAGATTCCGGACGATCTCGCGCGCGATCGCCAGCGCGTGCTCGTCGGAGGCGGCGTAGTGGTCGGCGACGCCCGAGTGGCGGGCGTGCACGTCGGCGCCGCCCAGCTCCTCGGCGGTCACGTCCTGCCCGGTCGCCGCCTTCACGAGCGGGGGGCCGCCGATGAAGATCGTGCCGGTGCCCTTCACGATCACGGTCTCGTCGCTCATCGCCGGCACGTAGGCGCCGCCCGCCGTGCAGGAGCCCATCACGACCGCGACCTGCGGGATCCCGGCGGCAGACAGGCGCGCCTGGTTGTAGAAGATCCGGCCGAAGTGCTCGCGGTCCGGGAAGACCTCGTCCTGCAGCGGCAGGAAGGCGCCGCCCGAGTCGACGAGGTAGATGCACGGGAGCCGGTTCTGCGCCGCGACCTCCTGGGCGCGCAGGTGCTTCTTCACCGTGAGCGGGAAGTACGAGCCGCCCTTCACGGTCGCGTCGTTACAGACGATCATGCACTCGCGGCCCTCGACGACGCCGATCCCGGTCACGATCCCCGCCGCCGGTGCCTGACCCTCGTACAGGTCCCAGGCGGCCAGTGCGCCCAGCTCGAGGAAGGCGCTGTCGGGGTCGCAGAGGAGGTCGATCCGCTCTCTGGCCGGCAACTTCCCGCGCCCGCGGTGGCGCTCCATCGCGGCCTCGCCGCCGCCCCGCGCGACGAGGGCTGAGCGCTCGCGCAGCTCCGCGACGAGCGACGCCATCCGCTCGGCCCGCTGCGCGAACTCCTCCGAGTCGCGCTCGGCGTGCGAGGTGAGGGCGGCCATCGGCCGAGCGTACTACCTTAGGCGGAATGCGCGTCCCCTGGGCCACGCCGCTGGCCGTCCTCGTCGTCCTGCTCGTGCCGGGCGTCCTGATCGTCTCGGGCGTCCGCGTGCTCGCGCACGACACGTTCGTCCGCGCCGAGTACCGCCGCTCGGGCTTCCCCGTCGACACCTACGGCCTCACGACGGCGCAGCGGACGGCGCTCGGGCTCACGGGGCTGCACGCGGTGCTGCCGGGCGGGCGGGGGATCGCACTGCTGCGGGCGGCGCGGCTTCCGGACGGGAAGCCGGCCTTCAACGAGCCCGAGCTGCGTCACATGACCGACGTGCGCGCGTGGATCGGGCGCCTCTGGTGGTTCCAGGTCGGCTCGCTCGTCGCGATCGCGCTCGCCGGCGCGCTGCTCGTCTCCTCCCGGCGGACGCGCCGGCTGTTCCCGCGCGGCCTGCGCTGGGGCGCGGTGCTCACGCTCGCGGTCGCGGCCGGGGTCGGCCTCGTGATGGCGGTGAGCTGGAACACGTTCTTCGTCGACTTCCACCAGGTCTTCTTCGCGGGCGACACCTGGCGCTTCGACGACGGCGACTCGCTGCGGCGCCTCTACCCCGACCGGCTCTGGGTCGACGTCGGGATCGCGGCCGCGGCGTTCACGGTCGCAACCGCGCTTGCGCTGATCGGCGGCACGACCCTCTGGCTGCGGCGCTTCCCCTAACGGAACAGGAAGCCCGCGCGGCGGCGCAGGACGCGCACCGTTGCGAGACCGGCCCGGCTCGAGAAGACGCGATGGCGCGTCGAGGCGACGGCGCGGGAGCCCGGCGGCAGGTAGGCGAAGCTGAGCCCGCCCCCGAGCCGCTCGCCCTCCCAGTCGGGCGGCGGCGCCTCGTCGGCCAGCTTGCGCACCGGCACGGTGCGGTAGCCGATCGCGGGCAGCACCTGCCACGCGGGCGAGCGCCGCAGGAAGTCGACGAGCATCCCCACCGGCGGCATGTAGGCGTCGTCGAGCAGGACGATGCCGCCGAGCTTGAGCTGCGGCGCGAGGTACCACCAGTCGAGAACGGGGTACGGAAAGCCGTGGGCCCCGTCCACGAGCGCAAGGTCGAGCGGCCGGGGCTCGCGGGCCGGCAGCACCTCCTGCGAGAGGCCGACGTGGAAGCGGACGCGCTCGCTCGAGACGCCGAGTCGCGAGCACGCGGCGCGGATCGCCTCGTGCTCGGCGGCCGAGGGGCTGACCGCCTCGTGGTCGGCGCCGCCGGCGGCGAAGACGATCGTGCTCGACCCGGCGCCGGTCTCGAGCGTCGCCATCCCCGGCTGCACCGTGCGCTCGAGCCACTCGAGCGCGTTCCACTCGAGCCCCCAGAACTCGCTGCCCTCGCCGTGCAGGGCGGGCGGCTCGGCGCGGAGCCTGGCTGTCAGCGTCGTGGCGATGCCGCACCGTAACGGATTACACTGGAGCCGTGAGCGAGCCGCAGGCGGTGGCCGAGAGTCTCGAGGAGGTCGTCCCCGGCGTCTTCCACTGGCGCGTCGCCGACGAGCGGATCGGCGGCTACACGAGCGCTGCGCACGCCGTCCGCGGCGATGACGGCGCCTTCGTCCTGATCGACCCGCTCGCGCTCGACGACGCCGACCTCGCCCGTCTGGAGCCGGTCGAGGCGATCGTCCTCACCGCGGCCACGCACCAGCGCTCGGCGTGGCGCTACCGCGCCCGCTTCGGCGCGCCCGTCCACGTGCCCGAGGGCTCGCGCGAGACGGACGAGGAGCCGGACGCGCACTACGGCGCCGGCGCGGTTCTCCCCGGCGGCCTCAAGGCCGTGCATGCGCCGGGACCGGAGCAGCCGCACTACGCGCTCCTGCTCGAGCGCGGGGAGGGCGTCCTCTTCTGCCCCGACCACCTGATGCGCGGGCCCGACGGCGCGCTCATGTTCGTGCCGGGCGAGTTCCACGAGGACCCGGCCGAGACCCGGCGCACGGTCGAGGCGCTGCTCGACCTGCCGTTCTCGGTGCTCTGCCTCGACCACGGGGCGCCGCTCGCGGACGACCCCAAGGGCGCAATCCGCGCCCTGCTCGCGTCCTAGCGCGAGTCGGTCAGCGCCTGCACGAGCGCCGCGACCTGCAGCTTGGCGCTCGCGAGCCCGGCCTCGAGGCCCTCGAGGGTGAGGCGGAGCGCGTCCAGTTCGCGGCGCGCGTTCGCAGCCTCCGCGCCGGCCGGATCGGGCACCGGCTTGAGGTTCCGGGTCGGGTCGGGAGGCGTGCGGACCTCGCGCGTCGGCCCGATCGAGAGGCCGTACTCGGTGCGGAGGGGCCCGCCGTGCTGCTCGGCGAGCGCGTTCGCGATCGTGGGGCCTACCACGAACCCGAGGCGGACCAGGATCTCTCCCAGCGGCGCGCCGCTGCGCTGCTGCTCCGCGAGCGCGAGCTGGAGCTGGTCGTCGCTGAGGACGCCCTTGTGCACCAGGAGCTCTCCGAGCTGTGGCCGAGCTGGATCCGCAGACATTTCACCGGACCTATCGGCTGCCGACGGGCCCGGCTAGAGGTCCCGTTCGCGTGAATCACGGAATCGGGACAATCGGGGCCCCGCAGCCGCTTCCGGCTCGGCTCGGGGCCCAGGAGGAGGGAATCGGAACCGCGGCACGATGGGCGCCAGCCCGGCGAGCGGGGGACGGTAGTTCGGAGTAGCCGGGATCAGCGGTGGCGCGGATGCGACCCACGGTTGTGGGCGGGAGGATGGCGGTGAAGGGAGGTGCGGCGATGCGCCGCCGGGTGCTGCGCGTGGGTGTCGCTTCGCTGGCCTGTGCGGCGCTGGCGGGGTGCGGCGCGCAAGAACCCGTCGGGCAGTCCGGTCACCTCTGCGAGCGAACCGGCTCCACGCTTGCCGAGCTGCCGCTACCGGCGGACCTGGAAGCGGTCTTCGACCCGGTAGTGGCGAAGGGCATGGCCACGATGGACGCTGTCGGTCTGACCGTTGCCGTGCAGTGCGCTGAGAGCCCTGTCTACGTCAAGGGTTACGGCAGCGCCGACCTGGCCTCGGGCGCGCCGGCAACGGCAAACACCGTCTACGAGCTTGGCTCCATCTCCAAGCAGTTCGTTGCCGCGGAGATCATGAAGCTGGCGCAAGAGGAGCGCCTGAGCCTGGACGACACGATCGGCATGTATCTGCCGTGGCTGCCGGCCGATTGGCAGCCGATCACGCTGAGACAGCTCCTTAGCCATACCGGCGGCGTACCAGACCACTACGCGATCTTCCGCGTGAACCCGGAAACGCCGTTCGACTGGACGAGGGACTACTCGGCCGCCGAGCTCGCCAAGGTCTTCCTGGCGCTCGACGACGGGCTGATCGCCCCGCCTGGCACGACGTTCTTCTACAGCACGACCGGCTACGCGATGCTGACCGCGGTGATCGAGCAGCTCACCGGTGAGCGCTTCGCGGCGGCCATGAGCCGGACCTTCTTCGAGCCCCTGGGCCTGAAGCACACCGCTTTCTGCTCGGCGACGCTGCCGGACCGCGCCGTCGGCTACAACATCGGCCCGCACGGCCCGATCCAGGGGCCCGAGGTTCCTGCCAGTTTCTGGTCCGGGGGAGGCGGTATCTGTAGTACGGCCGGCGATCTGGCCCGATGGGAGCGCGACCTGGTTGGCGGTAAGGCTGTTGGCCGTGAAGCGTTTCAGGCCATGAGTTCCCGCGCTGCCCTGAATGACGGGACCGCGGTGTCTTACGGTCTGGGCCTCCAGCTTGGGGAACTGGGTCAGAGCGAAGCCATCTTTCACGAGGGGGGTACGGCCAGCTTCAGCTCCTGGCTGGCGTACTACCCGGATCGCGACCTGATCGTGAGCGTCCTGAGCAACACGGTAGGGGACAACCCGACTGGCATCCGGGACCTGGTGGTCGATCTGACCACTGTGGCCGTCGGCCGGTGAACGTCGCCCCCGCCGGCGCCGGACGTTCCGGCGAGAGCAGGGGCGGCAGGACTCGAACCTGGTACCAAGTTCATCCGCGACGAGGATGGGTCGCGCGCCGTACCGCGCCGGAGGCGTTGCGGGACGCCCGCAGACGAGGCACGGGCGATCCCGATTTCGCCCGCCGGACGGCTCTGTGATGATCGGTGCAAAGGAGGTCCGCGCGCAGTGGTGGAAAGAGCCTCCGCGCCATTCGTCGCCGCTGAACGGCCGATCGGCCCGAGGCGTCCGGGGTCAGACCCCTGGACGTGGCTAGTTCAGGCGAGATGGACTAGATCCGCGATCGTTCGCCGCGACCGACCTGGCGGGCCCGACTCGACCCCCGTATCGGGCCCTGAAGCGCACGGGCAGGGTATTGGAGGTCACCTACCAGGCCCGACCGCCGTCACCACGCGCAGGCGCTTAAGGCGGCGTTCGTGGTCCCGCCAGCGGCACCCAACCAGGTCTGGCAGATGGACTTCAGCGAGTTCGAGACCCGGATGGGTGGCACCTTGCGGATCGGTGGCTGTACCGACTACTGGTCGAAGCTCGAGCTCGGCTGGCACGTCTCGCCGACCCAAGACCAGCACGACGCCGTCGCGGCTCTCACCCTCGCCCTGACCGAGACGCAACGACTGCTCGGTCGAACGCTGCCCGAGCACGTGACCGACCCAATCATTGAAGTACGAACACCTCTACCGGTTAGAGATCGACGACAGGCACGACCTCGGCCTCGAGACGGAGACCTACCGGCAGCTCTTCAACACGATCCGACTCCACCAAACCCTTCACGGACGCCGGCCCCTCGACGTCCACCTCGAAGCCTGTCAGACTCCCGCAACCCCAAGCAATCCGAGCCCGAAACCCTGCCACTTTCATGAAACAGGACGCATGAGGGTATTCCCTGATGTTAGCGATGCGATCTTCTTGAAATGTTGAAACGTTAGGCGGAAAAGGCTGTATTGCTTGAATCGCGTTCGTTCGCGAATGCGGCACGATCGGCGGGGGCTTCTTCGCTGCGGCGAACTATCAGGAGGATGAGATGAGACTCAGGTTTTCGATGGTCGCGGCGACCATCGGTCTTGCTGCGATCGCACTCGCGGCACTAGCCGGAGGCTTCGTCGGCAGCGCCAATGCCCTGCCGTCGACAGTTGTTGTTGTCACGCCGTCGGCTGCGGACGGTTGGACATACGTACAGCAAGGGACATGTGGGTCGGCAGATACCGGGTCTCAGGGCTTTGTGACCGGGCCGGGTTCACCGCCTGCCGGAGCCGGAAGTTTCGAAATGACCGTCGGGTCGGACGGCGACTCCTTCCAGGGATTCGGGACAACGAGCTTCGGCGAAACCAAGCTTGCTGACCTCACAACGCTTTCGTATTCCACCTACGTGTCTCAGCCGAGCACCGGTGGTGGCGATCAACAGGCGCCGTACATGAACATCAGGCTGGACCTCGACGGCAACGGCAGCCCCGACGACCGGTTCTTCTTCGAGCCGACGTACTCGTCTGGTGGTTACGGCGGCGATCCGGTTGCGCCCCAGCCGCCTATCGCAGACAACGTTTGGCAGACGTGGGACGCCCTTCACGGCGGCTGGTGGTCCGCCAACGACGGGTTCGGAGGCCCACCTCTCCACACCCTCCAGCAGATCCTTCTTGACAACCCG
>Ga0315273_10004955_pt1 | contig 16423 bp, 12 predicted proteins | sample YL17G02_0_MG_FD_205753 | JGI IMG/M metagenome (GOLD analysis project Ga0315273, IMG submission 205753) | Sediment microbial communities from Yellowstone Lake, YNP, Wyoming, USA - YL17G02_0 | ecosystem: Environmental > Aquatic > Freshwater > Lake > Sediment | place: USA: Wyoming | collected... | reverse complement strand
AGGAAATATTCGCGGTGAATCCCGCCGTGCGGTACCCGCGCGCTCCCAGTGCCTCGGCCAGGGTCGAATCACGGTCATCGAGGGGGATGGACCAACTGGCACTCATCTCGTGTGCCCATCGGCCCGTCATGATGGAGGCGTGGGACGGCAGGGTCCACGGCGCGGTGGAAACCGCGTCCTCGAAGAGGACCCCACGCTTTGCCAGTTCGGTGAGACCCGGCGTCGTGAGGCGCGGATAGCCGTACGTGCTCAAGTTAAAGCGCCGCACGGTGTCGAGGACCAGCAGCAGGACGTTGGGGCGGTCTGCCTCGGCGGCCGGCAACGCGGTGAGGATCCGCCGTCCGGCGAGGGCGTACGCTCCCTCGATCCCGCCGGCGAGTGCAGCGACCAGCACACCGAGAATTACCGCGGCCCGGGGAAGGGCCCCCCTGACCGATTCCCAGCGGAGATCGGCCCAGCGTGCGCTCTGGACAGCGATACCGACGGCCACCAGGTCCACGGTGAACACTGAAAGATAGTTGTCGAAGGCGCGGAGCCCCGCCATGCCAGCCAGCAGGGCGAAGAGCGCGACTGTCCGCGCCGGAGTCACGAGCCGGGGAAAGAGAGCCAGGGCGATGACGACCAGCGCCCCGACGCCGAGGAAGAATGCCGCGTTCGCGACGGCGGGCATCCACACCATGTAGATGCCGAGTGGCAGGTTCGTGTCGAGGAAGCGCGCCCGTGCAAAGTGACTTGCGCCCTCGAGCAGGCCGCCGGCCAGACCCATGGTCAGTGCAATCGTGAGGATCTCCCCCATCCTCGGCAGCTGCCCTGATGACTCCAGTTGACTCACTGCCTGGCGGCCCCAGCCTGGGGTGGGTGATAACCGGGGTGCATTCGCGGAGGTCCGACCTCATGTTCCAGTATCGCGCTGAGCCGTGCGGCCGCCGTGTCTGCCCCGCCGCCCAGAAACAGGTCCTGCTTCATCCACGGGTCGGCTGAGGGTCGGTACAACTCGCGGTGCCCGTCTGCCTCCCGAATGAGCATCAGGTCCCCATCCAGCACCCCCTGGATGTTCCCCTTGGTGGTCGGGTACCAGATCGGATTGTTGGCGGCGTACCCCGAGCCGGCGAAGAGAGGCTCCGATGCGGTGCTGTCACCCTCCCAGAAGCGAGCAAGCGACGGGCCCGGGAAGGGCTGCCGGGCCTCTGGGGCGGCCAGGTGCAAGAGTGTGGCTGCCAGCGCGCGGGTGCTGACCCAATGTGGCACTCTGAATCCCGCCGGAACACGGCCGGGCCAGGAAATGATCAATGGAACCTGAAGCATGGGCGTGTACAAGGTGCTGCCATGTGCGTAGATGCCGTGTTCGCCAAAGGCCTCCCCATGATCCGCGGTGACGACGACGATGGTGTTCTGCAGGAGGCCGCGCTCGTCGAGTGACTGGAGCAGTTCAGCGATGTCGTGGTCAATGGTCGCGATCGCCTGGTCGTAGGGGCGCATCAACTGCACCCGGTCCATACCATGGCCGGCACCGCGGGTCGGGAGCGGGTCCGGGTACGCCGGCGAGGAAAATGCCGTATCGAAGGGCGGCCGGGGGTCATAGACGACGTGCGCGTCTATGTAGTTCGCGAAGGCGAAGAACGGCGCTTTGCCGGACCGATCCAGCCACGCCAGGAGATTGTGGTTGACGTCAGCGGCGGACTTGCGGCGGTAGTTTACCCGGGTCTCCGGAATGGGCAGGTGCCTCTGGAGTGCCCGATACATTGCCCGGGTTGTCGTGGCCGCCACCAGAATCTGCGGAATCGAGATCAGGTGGTCTTCGTAACGCGTGAATCCTCGGGATAAACCGCTTGTCCTCGTGGTGTGGGTCAGGTTGGCGGTGAATCCGCCGGTCCGGTAACCCAGCCTGCCGAGTTCCTCGGCCAGCGTCGGTTGGCTGCGATCCAGCGGAGTTTCGTAGTCGGCGGTTTGATCGTGCTCCCATTGGCCGGTGAACAGGCTGGCGTGAGCCGGCCTGGTCCACGGTGCCGCCGAAATCGCGTGCTCGAAGAGGGTGCCCCGCGCCGCCAGCGCCTCGAAATTGGGTGTCGTCGGCCGTGCGTACCCGTAGACGCTCAGGTTCATGGCGCGAACGGTGTCGAGCACGAGGAGCAGGATGTTGGGCGCCCCATCTCGGGCCGCGGCCAGGGTGGATATCGCGCGATGCTCGGCGCGCGCTCGGCCCGCCTCGATACCGACGGCAATCGTAATCAGAGCGACCCCCGCAACGGCGAGAAGCTTTCGGGTCGCTTGGAGCGAACCAATCAGGTTGTCGCCAAAGCGCCGGGTCAGCTGCATTGCGATCCCCGCCGCGATCAGGTCCACGGTGAGGACGCCGAGGCGGTTGTCGAGGATCCGCAAAGACGCCATCAAGGAGATGGTCCCCAGCACCATGATGAGTCGCCTCAGCGTGACCTGCCCTCGGAATCGCCGCGCGAGAGCCCACCCGGTCGCCCCCAGCAGGCCGAAGAGGCACAGATTCCCGGCGGCAGGCATCCACAGCAGATAGGCTCCCAATGCCCGATGTCCCTCCCATGAGCTGGAGATCCCCGACACCAGACCGATAGGCTCGAGCACACCGGCCACCAGCCCGGACAGCAGGGCGATGGTCATCACCTCCGCCAGGCTCGGCGGCGTCGCTGGGTCGCCGGATGGCGTGCTCATCAGTTCGCTGAGTCCTTCACAAGCCTCTCCTCGGTCATGCTGGGTCCGGTCGTTGATCCCACTACCGGTCGATGGTCCGATGCAGAAAAGTACCCGGCATCCGCTGCATCGGTACCCTTGCCGTGATGGTCGCGGGTCCGCCGGGGTCGTCCCGGGCCGAGTCCGCCTCGGCGACCAGGCGGAGTACAGCGGCCAGAGGGCCTTCGGGGTGGGGTGAGACCGGTTGATGTGCTAGAATCAACATCCGCAATGACTACCAGCCGCCCTCACTCGACGTGACCATCTCCCCGGCTCCCGGGAGCGAGACTCCGGCACGGGATCCGTGTCGATCTCCCCTCCGCATCCTTCATGTCGCCGCGCCCGGCGCCGCCGGGGGGCTCGAGTCGGTCATTGCCGGCCTCGCGCCGGGGCTCCGCCGGCGAGGACATGATGTAGGGGTCGCAGCCGTCCTCGGCCCAGCCGGCCGGCCGGCATTCCTCGACGAAGTAGAGGCCGCTGGTGTCGAGGTCTACCGGATCCGTGCCGGGGAGCGCGCCTATCTGCGGGAGCGCCGGCTGATGATGGAGTTGATCAGGAACTGGCGAGCCGACATCGTCCACACCCATGGGTATCGCACGGACGTCGTGACCGGGACCGCGGCGGCACGGGCCGGGTTCGCTACCGTGTCCACTGTCCATGGTTTCACCGGCGGTGACCTTAAGAATCGTATCTACGAATTCCTCCAGATCCGTGCCTTCAGGCGCTTGGGGGCGGTCGTCGCGGTCTCTGCGCCACTCCGTGACAAGCTGGTAGGCGCTGGAGTCCCGGAATCGCGCCTCCATGTCATTCGGAATGCCTGGGCGCCGTCAGCACCGGGCTACACCCGGCAGCAGGCCCGCGAACGGCTCGGTTTGCCGCAGGACGCATGGATCGTTGGTTGGGTGGGGCGCCTGTCACCGGAAAAGGGTCCTGACAGCTTCCTCGACGCCTTGGCGATGGGTCCCTGGCAGGCCTCCATCGTCGGCGAAGGGAGTGCCGGGGGCGCGCTGCGTCAGCAGGCGCGGGTCCTCGGTCTTGACGACCGGATCCGCTGGCACGGACTCGTGCCGGCGGCGGGACGGCTGGTAGGTGCGTTCGACCTGCTGGTACTGAGTTCACGCACCGAGGGCACACCCATCGTCCTGTTTGAGGCGATGGATGCCGGCGTGCCGATCGTGGCGACCTCAGTGGGCGGCGTGCCGGACGTGCTTGGCTCCGACACGGCGCTGCTCGTCCCGCCTGCTCACCCCCGTGCACTCGCCAACGCGATTCAGGCCGTGTTCGACGATCCGGCTGCCGCCCTCGCTCGCGCCGCCCGAGCGAAGGCCCGGCTGGAGAAGGAATTCGCGCCGGAGCCGTGGCTGGAAGATTATGAGACGCTGTATCGTTCCCTGCTTCCATCCGCTCGGAGATGATCGCGATGCTCGGCCGGGTCGAACTGGTGCTGCTGCTCGTGCCCTTGGCGCTCTACGGCTACGCATATGTCTGTTACCCTGCACTCCTGATCCTGTACGGACGGATGCGGCCGAAGTCGCCCGCCCTGGCGGACCCTGCCGAGTGGCCGCTGATCTCGATCGTGGTGCCAGCCTACAACGAGGGGCGGGTCATCAGGAGGACGATCGAATCACTGCTCGCGCTCGAGTATCCCCCAGATCGCCGGCAGATCCTGGTCATTTCTGATGCTTCCAGCGATGGCACCGACGACATCGTGCGGGAATTCTCCGCCGCCGGCGTGGAACTGCTCCCGCTCCCTAAGCGGAGCGGCAAGACCGCCGCGGAGAACGCTGCGCTGCCGCTGCTGCGCGGGTCGATCGTAGTGAACACCGATGCCACGATCCGGATTCTGCCCTCGTCGATTAAGGCAATGGTCAGGGTCTTTCAGGACCCGCGCATCGGGGTTGCTTCAGGCCGGGACGTGAGCGTAGGCGACCTCGCCGATGCAGCCAGGCTGGGCGAGTCGGGCTATGTCGGCTACGAAATGTGGGTGCGGAGCCTCGAGACCCGGGTTGGCTCGATCGTCGGAGCCAGCGGCTGCTTCTATGCGATCCGGCGAACGCTGCACGCCAGCCTGGTTCCCGCCGCCCTGTCACGTGACTTCGCGTCCGCCCTGACGGCGCACGAGCACGGGCTCCGGGCCGTCTCCGTCGACGAGGCCATCTGCCTGGTGCCGAGGGCGACGTCGCTTCGGCGCGAGTACACGCGGAAGATCCGCACCATGGCCCGCGGCCTCGAAACCCTGTGGTACAAGCGGCACCTGCTCAACCCGTTCCGCCACGGTCTGTTTGCGTGGATGCTGGCGTCGCACAAGCTCGCTCGTTGGCTGATCTTCCTCGCCGTGCCGCCCGCCACGGTCGCGCTCGTCCTGCTCAGCGGCGATTCTCTCGCCGCCGCCGGCATCCTGGGTCTCGTAGTGGTTGGGCTTATCCTCGGTTTGGTCGCCTTGAGGGCGCCCGAGGGAACTCGCCTCCCCAAACTGCTGCGGCTATGCGGCTTCGTCCTGGCAACGCACGTGGCGGGATTTCTGGCGTGGATCCAGGCGCTGCGAGGCGAGCTGAACCCGATCTGGGAGCCGACCCGGCGGTCAGTTTAGGACGGGTCAGGGCCAGACGGGGAGCGCGCTCTCGACCGCCGGAATGAGGTCGGCGGCCGCGCGGGATGCCCACTCCGCGGCGCTGGATTCGTTGGTCTTGTCGTTGAAGTGCACCACGATGCGTACCAGCGCTTCCTCGGTTCTGCCGTTGAGCGCCGCGTCGCGGAGCAGATCCCACTTCACCCCAAACTCATCGGACGCCACTCGTCCCCGCCCCTGGTACCAGTAGTACACCAGCGCCCGACGCTCCTTGTTCTGCAGCAGGTAGCGATTGACGACCCGGTTTCCGTCTACGGTCTTGACTATGGTCTCCGACTGGTTGAGCGCCTCCCAGCCGGACCCCGGCAGACAGTTCTTGGGCGAGTGGATGGTGCGGCCCTGGGTCTGGCTCTCATAGTAGCCCACGTAGATCTCGAACGGGGCCACGTCGCCTCCGTACCAACGCACCAGGTAGCTCGACATCCCGGCCGCTGCCTGCTGCTCCTGGGAGATCGTGCCAGCCACTCCGGGGCGGCCGGCGAGCGCCAGGGGGATCGAGTCAAGCGGTCTCTGCAGCACGACGTCCTGCTGACGATCTACCCCGAGGGTGAATACGGCGCCGGCCGCCAGCAGCAGCCCCGGCACCCAGGCGGTCCAATCACGCACCGGGGGCCTGCCGCATCCAGCGTCCCTCGACTTGGGACACGACCCAGGTGAATCCGCCCAGGATCACGAAGGCGATCACGAACAAGAGCCAGCCCTCGCTCAAGTGCATGAAGCCTTCCCCGAACGCAGGGTCCACGGTGTACACCAGGAATCCCGTCAGGAAGACCCGGAATGCATTGACCAGCATCGCCACGGGGATGGCCAGGGCGATGAGCAAGGCACGACTGGCCGGATGCCGCAGCCACAGCCCACCCACGAGGACCCCCAGCGCCAGCAGCGCCGTCAGCGACCGAAGCCCGCTGCAGGCTTCCGTGACAAACAGTTCGCGCCCGGGGAGCCGGATGATGTTGCCCGACAGTTCCACCGGCACATGCCGCGTGGCCAGGACCGCCGCGCCCCACTGCGAGGCCTTGAGCTGCAGCGGCAGCGCCAGCGTGCCAGTGAGCACATCAGGAATGGGGATCGACAGCGCCAGGAGAGTCGCCGGGAGCCACCAGCGGACCAGCTGGCGCACTCCGAGGAAGTAGATGACGAGTCCAGCGGCGGCCACCAGCATCGACCCGCGCATGGTGAACAACTCGGCCGCGAGCCCCGACAAGTAGCGCACCAGCACCGCCGACAGGAGCAGTACCACCCCGATCAGGCGGTTCGGATGGGGTTCGCCGACCCCGGCCCTCCACCCCAGCCACACGGCGAGCGGGGCGAGCAGCAGACCGTGGCCGGCATCGGGATCGCTCCACCAGTCGGCGACCAGCAGGCGAGCCGGCTGGGCGAACAGGACGATGAAGGCGAGGGTGGCGAAGACCAGTGGGGCCAGCGCGAAAAGGTCCCGGGGCGGAGCCGGGACCCTCTCAGGCACAGTGCTGCTCGTCACAGGGTGCTACCAGCCTCCCCGCTTGAAGAGGACCACGGGAATCGTCTTGAGCATGATCCTGACGTCCTCCCAGAATCCCTGCCGGTTGAGGTACCGGAGGTCATACTCGAGTTTCCTGCGCACGTCACTGAGGTCCTGGTCGTATTGCTGACTGACCTGCGCGAGGCCAGTGATTCCCGGCTTCACGCGCTGGCGAGCTTCGTAGTTTGGAATCGTGGTGCGCAGCTGCGCGAAGATGCTGGGACGTTCCGGCCTGGGTCCCACCAGGTTCATGTCGCCGGCCAGCACGTTCAACAACTGGGGCAGCTCGTCGAGCCGGTACTGTCTCAGGATCCGGCCGACCGGCGTCACCCGCGGGTCTTCCTTCGCGGCCCAAACCGCCCCCGACAGATGCTCAGCGTTCACCCCCATCGTGCGGAACTTGTAGATCGTGAAAACGTGTCCGCCGAGGTCGTGCGCGCGGCGGGTGTCCGCCGCGGCCGCCTTACCGCGCCACCGCCGGTCAAGGCCGATTCGCGTCTGCGAGTAGAAGATCGGCCCCCGGCTGGTGAGTTTCACTGCGAGGGCAATGAGAACCATCAAGGGCGCCATGACCAGCAGTGACACGAGGGCGAGGGCGAGATTCACTCCGCGCGACAACAGTTCCCACCGCGCCCTCGGCACTAGCGGGACCTCCGGTTCCTGCACCAGCCTGAGCCAGCGGGGCTGGGACGGGGGCCGCGATGAGCGCGGCGCGTTCGGGCGAGGGATGATGGACTCCACAGGGCTTGATCCGATCAGTTCAGGTCACCAGATGCCAAATAGCGAGCCAAGGCCCCAGATGCTGATGATGATCGCTGGGATCGCCAGAATCGTCCGGGTCGTCGTGAGCCAGTTGGTCTTCGACACGATCCCGACCTCGATCACGTCGCCGGCTCTGAGGTTCAGCTGGTCGAGCGACACCCCGTCGGTCACACCTCTCGCAAATTCCTCGCCGCTCAGGATCTCCTGCTCGCCGCGCATGATCTTCGATTTGGGAAGGTCGGTGGCGTTCGAGATCCCTCCCGCGGCCATCAGGGCGTCGCTCAGGAGCATGTCCGCATTCAATTGATGGAATCCCGGCGTCCCGACGCCACCCAGGATCGTGAGCCGGATCAGCGGCTGGGCCGTCACATGCGGGGACCGCAGGAAGCGTCCCAGCTGCTCGGTCAGGTACTGCTCCAGTTCCGACCGAAGCACACCGCGCAGCGGTATGTCCGGTAGCCCTTGTAGCGCAAGCACGCGGCCCGGCCTCACCTGCTGCAGACCGCCGAGGCCGGCGGTGTCGCCATCGACCCGGATGTCAATCTGATCTCCGACATAGAAATCACCCTCGATCAGCCTCTCGCGGATGTTGGCCGCGTCGGCGAGTTTCCCCTCGCGGAACGACTCGCTGTACGCCGGAGAATTGGCGATCGCCTCGGCGTCGGCCAGCGCCTGCTGCAACTGGGGCCGGCTGGCAACGGGACGTCGGGAGTCGATCGGCTCCTGCCCTTCCAACGGCCACCCAAGGGCGAGCAGGAGTGCGGCCGGCAGCCAGTACACCCATCTTGGTGCGTGGGTGCCAGGAGCGGGGGAAATCAAAGAGTCCATAATCTCCATCTTGGTACGCACAGGTCGTGCTAGAACCGAGGGAATTGCCGTTCGGGGTCGCTGGGTCGCGTTCCACGCCGGCCCGAGCTCGGCGCCAGCCCCTAAGCCGCTGTGAATCCGTGGTTTGTGGCTTCAAGCCTACAGCCGATGGGGGGATAGCGCTACGGCCAGCACCCCACCGGCGAGAACCGACCCGCCCCCTCCCCGGTTGTCGCCTAGCCGAGCTGTGATCCAACGCACCACTGCACTGTCGGAAACCCATGCGATTCGCCCACTTATGTTGCCATCGGGGCATGGGCGCAGTATCCTGTTCAGGGCTGAAGGCCGCAGGGCCACCAAGCTCAACCGGGAGCAGGATTCTTGCTTGCCTATTCGGCACCGGTGCGACCTCCGGTTAAGATCTCTCTTGCGCCGATTCGGCCCAATCCACTGCCTTCTGTCGTCGAGGATGCATGTCCGAGATGCCCCGGCCGAGTCGCCCCCCGTTGGTCTTGGTCGCAAACGATCAGGAGTGGTCCGCCCGCTCGCTGGAGAGTATCCTGGCCCCGAACGGCTACGCGGTGCTCCGCGCCTACACCGGGAATCAAGCCTTGGAGCGGGCCCGGGAGGGTCGCCCGGACCTGATCATCCTCGACGCGCAGATGCCGGATATCCACGGCTTCGAAGTGTGCCATCAGCTGCGCCAGGATCCCGACTTCAACCCCGCCACCCCCATCATCATCACGACCGCCGGTCCCTCGGGAAGGGCGCAACGGCTGGAAGCCTACCGGGCAGGCGCCTGGGAGTTCCTGGGGCAGCCCCTCGACGGTGAGAGCCTGCTGCTGAAGCTGGAGACCTTCCTGGCGGCGAAACGGATGGCGGACCGAGTTGACCAGGAACCCCTGGTGGATGCGGCAAGCGGTCTCTACAGCAGTCGCGGCCTTTCGCGGCGTGCGCGCGAAATCGGATCGGAAGTCAGTCGCAGGCGGGAACCCCTTACCTGCATCGTGTTCACCGTGGAACCGCAGGCGGGTCAGGATGGCGCCGATGCTGCGCTGGCCAGGGTGGCGGATGTTCTCCGTCGCCAGGGACGGGCGTCCGACGCCATCGGGAGGGTGGGGCAGGCGGAGTTTGCAATCGTGGCGCCGGCGACACAAGCCGAGGGGGTGCGGCGGCTGCTCGATAGACTCGAAGAGTCAATATCCCCGGCGGCCGAGACTCCGACCGTGAGGCTCCGTGCGGGGTACTACTCGGTTCCGAACATGGCCGCGGCGAAAATCGCCCCGCTTGAGATGTTGCTCCGGGCGACAGCGGCACTCCGGGACCTGACTTCCTCCGGCGGTGCCGAACGTGTCAGGGACTGGGCCCCCTCGCTCAACAACTGAACCGCTTCCCCTTCAGCTCTTCGTCCCGTTCCCCTTGGATGGGTCCGCCAGCGCCCCGACTGGCCCCTCCTCGTCCGATTGATAGCCGTAGAGGTAGCTGTAGTACCGGTAGACTCCACCCCCTTCGATCTCGTTCAACACCGCCCCCAGCACCCGGACCGGAAGCCGGTCGAGCAACCGGAGCTTCGCCTCGGCCATCTGGCGGTCGGTCTCGCCGGCGCGGAACACCAGCATCAGATGCCCGGTGGTGGTCCCGAGGACGAATGCGTCGATACCGGCGCTCAGCGGCGGGCTGTCCACGATCACCACGTTGAAACGGCCCTTCGCCATGCCCATGAGTTCGGACATCGCGACGGATCCCAGCAGCTCCGGTCCATGATGGCGGCGGGCGCCACACGGGATGATCCAGACCCCTTCCTGGGTTGTGGGCCGGACGATGTCCTCCATCGTCGCCGAGCCGGTCAGGTAATCCAGTAGCCCCGGTCGCCGGTCTACCCCGAACATCCGGTGGAGTTCGCCACGGCGGATATCGCCGTCGATGAGCAGGGTCCGGTATCCGGCCCGTGCAAAAGACAGCGCCAGATTCGCGGAGACCACTGACTTCCCGTCGCCCGCGCCGGCGCTGCTGACTGTCAGCATGACCGGACCTGCCGCGCCGTAGGAGTGGGCCAGGTTCAGCCGGAGGGTTCGGAACGCTTCCGTCACCTGCAATGCCTGCTCGGGCGGCAGCTCTCCCGCTCGGCTCCGCTTGAAGGCGGGGACTGCTCCCAGAATCGCCAGGCCGAGTTCGCTCGAGACCTGTTCCGGGTACCGGAACCGCTGGTCGATCTGGTCCAGGAGCAGTGCCAGGGCGATCGCAAACCCGATGCTCCCTGCCAGCGCCATCATGATGATTTTCGGCGCGCTGCTGCTGGTTGGCTGGTTCGGTGTGCCGGCCTCATCGAGGATCCGGATATCAGGAATGGCGCTCAGCTCCTCCAGCTTGGCCTGCTCGAGTCGGGTCGCGAGCATGTTGTACAAGGCTTCGGCCTGGGAATACTCGCGCTGGAGCGCCATTTCCATGATCGTGACCGCCGGAACGTCGCGCAACTCGACCCCGGCCGCGCTGATGCGCTTCTCGAGGTCCTGCTCCTGGTACTTCAATTGGTCGATCAGGTCTCGCGCGAGACTGGGAATCCGTTGTGATCGCAGCTCCGCGGTAACAGCCGCAATCTGCAGCATGATGGGGTGCTCGGGCGTATAGCGCTGGCCACCTGCCGCATAGTCGGACTCGGCACGCGTCAGATCGGTGAGCGCCTGGCTGAGCTGGGGGGCGTTCTTGACCGCCGCGATGGTCCGGAAGGCGTCGGCGCTCAGCGCGCCGGCCGCGGCGCGCCCGAGCACGACCTCGAGCTGCTGCCGGTCTGTCCGGATGGCGTCCAGCTGAGTCTTCTGCTGGAAGTACTGGGAGGTGGCGGAGGACTGGGTGCTGACGAGTCCGGGGGCCAGGGTCAGGACGCCGCTTCGCGGCTGGGTGATCGTACTGATCTGGTAGCCCTGCAGCCGGGTCTGGGCGGACACCATGTTCTGCCGCGCGGTCTGGACCTGCGAGTCGAGTGCGATGCGGAGCTCGGTGAGCTTCCGGCGCTTCAGGTCGGCGGCCACGTCGACAAATTCCTGGGCGATCGCGTTGAGGACGCGAGGTAGTTCCTTTTGGTCAGGACCCTCGAGCCCGAGCCGCATGAAGGTGCCATCCTGCGGCAGCCTCGCGGTCAGCCGGTTGTTGAGGTCACTGGAGACTTCGCGGGGCGGCGACACGCTGAACTTGATGGTCTGGCCCGCGCCCAGTTGATCCGCCGTAGGTACCCACCGCCAGCCGAGCCAGACCCCGATTGAATCACCGACCGCTCCCCGGACGGGCTCCTGCCCCTGGGTCGACAGGGTCCAGCTGGCACCGTCTTCGGAGGTCACCAGCGTGTACACCCCGGTCTTGAAGGTCCGCTCGGTATCGAAGCTGCGGAACGCCGAGGAATCTCCGGCATTCTCGGGCCTGAGATAGAGCTTGAGGCGCACGACGACCGGGTCGTAGACCACATTGCTACGCAGAAGATCGACCCAGTTGCTCTCTTGGAGCAGTTCGGTCGGCCGCAGCGGGCCTGCCTTCCCGCCCTGGGTTTCCACCCAGATAGTGGCCTGAGCGACGTATGAGGGTGGGATGAAGCGGGTGGCCACTACTCCAGCGGTACTACCCAGTAGCACGATGAGCAGCATCATCCAGCGATGGCGCCTGAGGGCAGAGACATACCGACCCCAGTTGACTCCCTCCTCACGCGGCTCGATCGGGCTCGCCGGGACGCCCACGTCCTGGAGGGGGGCGAGGGAGTGGGGCGGCTCCGGCGAAAGGAGCGCCGGCAATGGGGTCAGGTGTCCAGCCATGGTGTCGTCGTTCTGCAAGAGGCGCGATGGTCGGGACCGCTCCCGACATGGAGACGAAGTTTATGTAGCAATCCCAGTACCGCCAACCACTGGTTGGCGTCCCGAGCCGAGTAGCTGGGGCCAAACTGTTACGGATAGTCGTGTTGTTGCCTCAGCGAAGCACATGTTGCGTCGATACAACAACACGGTGTTGACCCGGCGGCCAATCGCCGAGAGATGCCGGGGTTCATCCGCAACGATCCTGTGGCACTGTGGTATCAAAGATGCACTAGGTGTTGCATGAGAGCGCTCGGTCGATCCCCTGTTTCGAGTCGGCTGGGCTGCTCGACTTCTCACGCAACAGCAGGAAAGGCTGAAGGGTGCACGATGGGATCTCCCCTCGCTCCATCAACGCGTCGGACTGACCGCCCGGGTGACCAGCCCGGGCGCGATCCGCTTTCCATCCCCCCCGAGGTCAAGGCCAGCATCCGCATTCTCCTGGTGGATGACGAGCGGACCCTGCGGGAGAGTTGCGCCAGCGTGCTGCAGATGGACGGGTTTCATGTCACGCTGATCGGACGGGGGGAAGAAGCGCTGGAGGCGGTCCGGCACCGGAAGTTCGACATCATCCTGGTCGATCTCTACATGTCGCAGAGTTCGGGGATGGATATCCTGCGCTCCGCTCTGGAGCTCAATCCGGACAGCATCGTCGTGGTCATGACCGGCAATCCCAGCGTGACAAGCAGCATCGAGGCCCTTCGGGCCGGTGCCTGGGACTACCTGCCCAAGCCGTTCTCAGCCACCCACCTCCAGGTCCTCATCGGCCGGGCGTCCCACGCGGTCATGGTGGCCCGCGAAACGCGGGAGTTGAAGGAGCAACTCGCGTCCAAAGGTGGGCACAGCGACAAGGTGTCGCTGATCGGCATTTCGCCCCTGTTCCGGCAGGCGGTGGATCTCGCCCGCAAGGTGGCGGCCACCGACGCCTCGGTCTTCATCTCCGGCGAAAGCGGGACCGGCAAGGAAGTCATCGCCCAGTTCATTCACCAGCATAGCCGCCGGTCCAGTCGGATCTTGGTCCCGATCAACTGCGCCGCGCTGCCGGAGCCGCTGCTGGAGTCGGAGATGTTCGGGCACCGGAAGGGGGCGTTCACCGGGGCGGACCGCGACAAACCCGGTCTGCTGGAAACCGCCAGCGGGGGCACCCTGTTCCTCGACGAAGTCACCGAGATGTCCCTGGCGCTGCAGGCCAAGTTGCTGCGGGTGATTCAGGATGGCGTGGTCCGTCGGGTGGGCAGTGAGACCCAGGATTCCCTGGTCGATGTGCGGTACATCGCGGCGACCAACCGGGATCCTCAGGAGGCCGTCAACCAGGGCGTGCTCCGGGGGGACCTGTTCTACCGCCTGCGGGTGGTGCCGATCAAACTGCCCCCGCTCCGGAAGCGGCTGGAGGACATCCCGCTCCTCGCCAATCACTTCCTGACCTATTTCTGGAACCGCCACCGGCAGATGGGCGACCGGGTCCCGAAACTTTCCGAGGCGAGCATCGGATTCCTCCGGGCCCGGCCCTGGCGTGGAAACGTCCGTGAGCTCCAAAACGTCATCGAGCATGTAGCGGTGCTGGCCGAGCCGGAACAGCTCATCCAGCCGAACGACATCCCGATTTATGACGATTCCCCCGATCTCGGCGGTCAGGGCTCCCCCATCGGACCGATGCTGGACGAGGCGTACCATGCCGCAAAGGAGCGGGTGGTCGCGCAATTCGAGCGGGAGTATCTGTCGCGTCTCGTCAGCCGGGCCGGCGGGAACATGTCCAAGGCCGCCCGCCTCGCCAGCATTGACCGGACGACGCTCTACCGCCTGATGGACAAGCACAACTTCCATCGCGCCGACGACACGGGTGGGGCCGAGTGACCCTGCCGGGGTCGGCTGGTCCGACCAAGCCATGCCATAACGTACCTGGTGCGCTGTGGGCGCTGTTCGACGCCGCCCTCGAGGGGGCGGTACGCGAATGGCAGGCAGTGATCGAGGATGCGCCCAGCCAGGAAGAAGCCGGCGCCCTTCTTGGCCAGCTGAAATCGGCTGTGGTGCGCGCGGCGCGGTACGAGCCGAACCCCACCAGCGGCGTACCCCATTCCCTGCTTGTCCGCCGGCTGCTCGAGCTGCTCAGGCGGGAGCTGATCCGGCACCTCGCCGACCTCCCCTCCGCCCCCTCGGGGGAGGGCGTGGTGGGCCTGCTGTGCGCGATCGAGCGGGTCAACCGGGAACTGGAGCCCGACTGGGCTCAGCATTTCAGCGACCGGCTCTCCGGCCCCGACGGCCTCGAACTGGTCGTGGAGGTGGCGCATGATCTTCGCTCTCCTCTGACCTCCATCCTCTTTCTGGCCGAAACGCTGCAGCGCGGGCGGAGCGGTCCGGTAACTCCCATTCAGGAGCGCCAGCTCGGTCTCATCTACTCGGCCGCCTTCGGGCTCTCCTCGCTGGCGAGCGATGTCATCGAACTCGCCCGGGGTGGCGACCGGCTGATCGATCTCGATCCGCTGCCCTTCTCGGTCACCGACATCCTCGAGTCGGTGCGCGACATCGTCCAGCCAATCGCCGAAGAGAAGGGACTGCGCGTGGTGGTAGACGCGCCCCGATGGGACTTCCGGCTGGGGCATCCCGTGGCGATCTCCCGCATCCTCCTCAACCTCACCACGAACGCGCTCAAGTTCACCTCGGAAGGACAGGTTGAACTCGGCGCGGCCGAGCGCCCGGGCAACCGGGTCGAGTTCTCGGTCCGCGATACCGGGCGGGGAATCTCCCCCCACGCAATGCTCACCCTGTTCGAGCCATTCCGCCGCCGGGAGAAGCAGGGCGAATATGCCTTCTCCGGCGCCGGCCTCGGCCTCTCGATTTGCCGAAAGCTGGTCGAGGCGATGCACTCGACTCTCGAGGTCGAGACCGCCCGTGACCTCGGCACCCGCTTTCATTTCGAACTTCATCTGCCTTCGGCACCCTACCAGTCATGACCTCGTTGCTCCACGTCGTCGGGGCGCGCCCCAACTTCATGAAGGTCGCGCCGGTACTCCGTGCGGCACGAGGCCATCCGGGCGTGACCCAGACCCTGATCCACACCGGCCAGCACTACGACGCCGCCATGAGCGACCGCTTCTTTTCCGATCTCGGCTTGCCCGATCCGGATGTGAATCTCGGGGTTGGCTCGGGGACGCACGCTGCTCAGACCGCCCGGATCATGACCGAGTTCGAGCCGGTCCTGGATCGAATCCAGCCCGATTGGGTGGTGGTCTACGGCGACGTGAACTCGACCATGGCCTGCACGCTTGTCGCTTCCAAGAAGGGGATCCGGGTCGCCCATGTGGAAGCGGGGCTCCGGAGTCGCGACCGCCTGATGCCGGAAGAGATCAACCGGCTGGTAACCGACCAGCTGGCTGATCTGCTCCTCACGCCCAGCAGGGACGCGGACCAGAACCTCAGGGACGAGGGCGTGCCTGAAGCGAGGATCCGCTTCGTCGGGAACGTCATGGTCGACACCCTGCTGAATCTGCGCGCCCGTGCCCACGCGGTCGCCGCTCCGGCTGCCCACGGCGTTGCGGGTCGGCCCTATGCCTTCTGCACCTTTCACCGGCCGTCGAACGTCGACCAGCGGGAGACCCTGGGAGAGATCCTGGCGGCGTTGGACGATCTCGCGGGGCGGATGCCCGTCCTGTTCGCGATTCACCCGCGCACCCGGCAACGGATCGCCGATTTCGACCTCGGTGACATGGCCCGGCGCGTGACCCTGCTGGACCCGCTCAGCTACCTGGATACGATCTCGCTGGTGGATCAGGCCACCCTGGTGCTGACCGATTCGGGCGGGTTGCAGGAGGAGACCACCGTGCTTGGCGTGCCGTGTCTCACCGCCCGCCCCAACACCGAGCGGCCCGTGACGATCACCGAGGGAACCAACCGCCTGATTCCGTCGGAACGCAGCGGAATCCTCGAGGCGGTCGATGAAGTTCTCCGTCGCCGCGAGAGTGGGGATTTCAGCCCCGGCCATCCGGAAGGATGGGATGGGAAGGCTGGCGAACGGATCGCGGCCATCCTCGTCTCGGAGTGACGGCTTTCGCCGAGGCCTGTCCCTGCCTTACATTGCGGGCGCTCCGGGAGGGCGCCAGTCCGCCTCCCTCGCCGCTGCCTTCGCCCCGACCCGGTGGGGCCGGGCGGCCTGCCTCAGCGAAATCCGGCCGTTGGTGCCGAATCGCCTGA
>Ga0315273_10004952_pt1 | contig 16427 bp, 19 predicted proteins | sample YL17G02_0_MG_FD_205753 | JGI IMG/M metagenome (GOLD analysis project Ga0315273, IMG submission 205753) | Sediment microbial communities from Yellowstone Lake, YNP, Wyoming, USA - YL17G02_0 | ecosystem: Environmental > Aquatic > Freshwater > Lake > Sediment | place: USA: Wyoming | collected... | reverse complement strand
CGGTTATGGGGACCAGCACCCCAGGTTCGGTTGGCCCGGCGGCGTTAACGATACCCCCCAGGTGACAGAGTTCATCCGCGGCCTGTTCAAGGCCGGTTATCTGAAGGAAGACAGTCCTACGAGGCCGTGGATTGGATTCGAGGTCAAGCCCCAATCTGCCGAGGAGCCCTCTTCGCTGGTGATTGCCGGCGCCAAACGCGTCTGGCAGGAAGCCTGGTCTCGCGCCTGAATTTCATCGAGACGGAGCCGAGCCGGTGCGAGGACGACCAGCCGATGGCCATCGGAACAGGTAGACTGGATCGCCGCACGCTGCTTGTCGGCGCGCTGGCGGGGACGGAACGGAAGATGAAACTTGTGATCGGCTCCGACCATGCCGGATTCCCGCTCAAGGGCCCGGTGATGGAGTTGCTCCGCTCCTGGGGGCACGGTTTGAAAGACTGCGGCTGCTTCAGCACCGACCCGGTGGATTTCCCCGACATCGCCAAGCTGGTGTGCGCGGAGATCAAGAGCGGCCGCGCCGAGCGGGGGATTCTGGTGTGCGGCACCGGGATCGGCGCCGCCATCGCGGGCAACAAGATCCGCGGCATCCGCGCCGCGCTGTGCCACGACACCTACTCCGCGCACCAGTCGGTGGAGCACGACGACGTGAATCTGCTGTGCATGGGCGGCTGGATCATCGGGATCAAGCTGGCCGAAGAGATCCTGCGCGCGCATCTCGGCGCGAAGTTCAGCACCAGCGAGGAGTTCCGCCGGCGGGTCCGGAAACTCGAACAGATGGAGTCGGACCTCAATCGATAGGTTCCACCGGCGTACATTGCGAGTCACCATTACAGAACTGCGGAAGGATCTGTTCCGGATTGCCGATCAGGCTCTGGCCGGGGAGCCGGTGGAGTTTACCTACAAGGGCGTTGTGTTCAAAATGGCGCCCGACACCAGGTCCTCCAAGCTCGCCAGGTTGACGGGACAGAAAGTCGTCGCGCCGGGCGCTGGCATCGAAAACGCCAGCCGCCGCCTGCTCAAGGAAATGGAAGCCGAGTGGGAGAAGGACTGGTCTGGCTGACTCGGCGCGCTACCGCCAGCATCGAGGAGTCGGAACTTCGGATCCCGCCGACTGTTCAGCCGCCGCAGGCGTTGCTGCGCCAGCTTGAAAGCCAGATGGGGTTGAAACTGTGCGGCCACCCGTTCCCCGCAATCGTCCAGACCGCCCTTTTCGAGACCTGGACGCGCGACCCCTTCGACCGGGTGATCGTGGCGCATGCGAGGTCGAACGGCTACGCGCCACTGGTCACCTCCGACAGCAAGATCCGGAAGAACTACCCGAGAACTGTGTGGTAGGCTCCGGCGTCCGCCGTGGCGCCGCCTGTCTTCGAACCAGGTCTCTGGCTACTGGAGTTTCTTCGCGCCCAGGTACCGGTAAATCAACTCGAAGCGCAGGAAGTAGGCCTGCGTGCGGTTCCGATAGAAGTCCCCGGTCTTCATGTATTCCCAGAGCACGTGCCCGGTCAGTTGCTTGTTCAGCGTGAAGTCCGCGCGAACCTGCGGCATATGGCCGCGGGAGGTGCCCGAGCTGAAGATGCGCGGGTCGCCCCAGGGGAAGGTGTGGTAGGCGTCCATCTTGTAGTAAGTCATGCGTATGTTCAGCGGTTTGATGGGCGTGTAAAGGGCCTCCAACTGCCACAGGGCGGTGTTTGACCAGGTGGACGGGCCGCGCTCGCGGAACTGGCTGTAGATGTACAGCTCGCTCCACTTGGGCCAACGGGAGTACAACGGATCCCAGCCTTCGTCCTTGTTCTTAGTCGCCGGATCGTCGCCCGACATGCCCCAGTAACCACCCAGCACGTAGTGCTGCGATTTCGCGCCGAAGGTCCGCTTCAGATAGCTGTAACCGCCCCACCCGCGCACCGTTCCGCCGCCGTGGTAGGCGCCCCATTGACCGGCGAACTCGCCCGTCGCGCTCCAGCCCTGGTTGAATTTCTGAACCGCCCGCCCGCCGGCGAGGTGCACGTACCGGTCCGGGCGAAACTGGAAGTTCGTGCGCGCGCGGCGATCGCCGGTCTGCTTGGTGTAAAAGTAGTACGACTCGATACTGGTGCGCTTCAAATTGTTGTCGGTGTAGTAAGTGCCGATGGAGGACTGGTTCCAATCGAGGATCGCCTTGCGCCGGTCGTGGAGGACGGGCAGAAAGCGATCCTGGCGCGGATTCATGATCCCGATGGCTTCGAATTTCGATTTCTTCCAGGTGTAGCCGAGCACCGCGGCGTTGGTGTAGACAGTGCGCGAGCCATCGCCAGGCGAGCCTTCCAGGAACATGAACCCTTCGTTCTTGATCAGGTTCTGCCGTCCGACGCGGAGGGTGAGGCCCTTGATGAACAGTTTCTTGAAGTCGATGTTCAGGGTTTCGAACATGACTTCGTCGAACCGCCACGGCGCGCGCTTGATGAAGATCTGGTTGGTCTCCTGGGTCAGCCCGACGTTGATGTCGATGTCGGAGCCCAGAGGCGCCTTCATCCAGATTCGGGTGCGCCAGCGGATCTGCGCGCGCTGGTCGTCCAGGTTGTTGTCGTAGTCGAAAAGGTTGTTCCAGTTCTCGTTCCGGACACGCTGTTCGAAGCCGTAATCGATCTGGCGGACAGGTTTCTGCTGAGCGACGGCCGCGGCCATCGGAATCAGAAAAAGGAGCGGGATATGTTTCATGATGGGGACCTATTGGCGCGCCCGTTGGAGCGCCCTTTCAAATCCGGCAAGCGAGCGTTCAACGACGCTCATCGGGACAGTCAGGGAGAGGCGGAGGTAGCCGGCGCAACCGAAGCCGGCGCCCGGCACGCCCAGTACGCCCTCGCCGGCCAGCAGGCGAGCGAAGGCAATGTCGTCGGGAATCGGTGTTCTTGGAAAAACGTAAAAAGTGCCCTCGGGTTTGGGGACCGAGTAGCCCATGCGCGCGAGGGCGTCGCACATCACGTCGCGCCGGGCCTGGTATTGGCTGACATCGACCCGGACCTCGAGCGCCTCGGCGACCACGCGCTGCCAGATGGCCGGCGCGTTGACGAAGCCCAGCACGCGGTTGCTGAATACGCAGGCGTCGCGCAAGGCGGCGCGCTCTTCCAGACGCGGCGAAATAGCCAGATAGCCGATCCGCTCGCCGGGGATCGCAAACGTCTTGGACCAGGAAGTGGCGATCACCGTGCGGCGGATCACCGACACGACCTCAGGGAATTCGAGGCCGTCGAACAAAATGGGCTTGTACGGTTCGTCGCTGATCACCGTCACGGGGTGGTCGAGCGACTCGATCAGGCCGTTCAGTTGCCGCAACACGGCTGCGGGATAGACGCGGCCGGTGGGGTTGTTCGGCGAGTTGAGGATGATAGCCCGAGTGCGCGGAGTGATGGCGCGCGCGATACGTTCGACATCCGGCAGAAAATCCTCGCTGGTCTCAACCGCCACCATCCGCCCGGCGTGGTTCAGCACATAGAACGGATACTCGGAAAAGCACGGCATCAGGACGATGACTTCGTCGCCGGGGTCGAGAATCGACCGCAGGTAGGTGTTGCAGGCGCCGGCGGAGCCGACGGTCATGAAGATGTCGCCGGCGGTAAACTCGACGCCGGTGGTCCGCGCCAGGTGCGCGGCGACCTTCGCGCGGACCTCCGGAAAGCCGGCGTTGGGCATGTAGGCGTGGCAGTGCGGGGGCGACTCGGCGGCCACCCGGCGAAGGATCTCGAGGACCTCGCCGGGCGGATCCAGGTCCGGGTTGCCGAGCGTGAAGTCGCAAATATTCTCGGCGCCGCGCTCGGCCTTGAGGCGCGCGCCTTCCTCGAACATGCGCCGGATCCAGGAAGCGCGCTCCAGTTGTTCGACAACGGTTCTGGCGACGCTCATGCCGTCAGACCGCTGTTGTAGACTTCGACGCTGTCGACGACGTTGATGCCGGCCGTCCGCAACCGCTCGATGGCCTCATCCGGCTGGTCGAAGCGGAAGATGATCACCGCCTTGCCGGCGCGGCCGAACGGAAAGGCGTACAGGTACTCGATGTTGATCGAGCCGGCCTGGAACAACGCGAGCACTTCGGCCAACCCGCCCGGGCGGTCCGGCACCTCGACGGCGAGAACTTCAGTGACCTTTACGACGTAGCCGGCGTTCTGAAGCGCCTGGCTGGCCTTGAGCCAGTCCGACACAATCATCCGCAGGATGCCGAACTGCGCGGTGTCGGCCAGCGAGAGCGTGCGGACATCGACGCCCTCGCGCGCCAGCACCTGCATCGGTTCGATCAGATGACCGGGCCTGTTTTCGAGAAACAGGGACAACTGATGGATCTTCATGTTTGCCGCCTCCCTGGCTCAAGCGTTTCGCTTGTCGACGATCCGTTTCGCCTTGCCCTCGCTGCGCTGGATGCTGTGCGGTTCCACCAGGCGGACCGCGACGCGAATGCCCAGCACGTGCTCGAGCGAATCCATAAGACGCGCCTCGAACTGCTCGAGCGCGCCGATCTTATCGCTGAAAATCTCCGCCGTCACCTCCACCTGCACTTCCATTTCGTCGAGGCCCTTCTGCCGGGTCAGGATGATCTGATAGTGGGGCAGCGTGCCTTCCACCTGGAGCAACACCGTCTCCACCTGCGAGGGGAACACGTTGACGCCGCGGATGATGAACATGTCGTCCGAACGGCGCGAGACCCGGCGCATGCGGCGGTGGGTGCGGCCGCACGGGCAGGGCGTCGTCATGAACGACGTGATGTCGCGCGTGCGGTAGCGAATCATCGGCATGGCCTGCTTGCTCAGGGTGGTGAGCGCCAGCTCGCCCTCCTCGCCTTCGGGGAGCGTTCGTCCCGTCTCCGGGTCGATGATCTCGGGATAGAAGTGGTCTTCGAAAAAGTGCAGGCCGTTCTGGAGGTAGCACTCACATGCTACGCCCGGGCCGACGATCTCGCTCAGTCCGTAGAGGTCGTAGGCCTTGATGCCCGAACGCGCTTCGATGTGGCGGCGCATCGAATCGGTCCACGGTTCGGCGCCGAACACGCCCGCCTTGACCGGCAAATCGCGCATGTCGATGCCCAGTTCGGCGGCGCGCTCGATCAGGTGCAGGAAGTAGCTGGGAGTCGAACAGATGGCCGTGACGCGGAAGTCCCGCATCACCATGATCTGCCGGTCGGTGTTGCCGCCGGAAATCGGAATGACCGTGGCGCCCAGGCCCTCGGCGCCGTAGTGCGCGCCCAGTCCCCCGGTGAACAGGCCGTAGCCGTAGGAGTTCTGGATGACGTCGCCAGGCCCCAGCCCGAAGGAGGCCAGGGTCCGCACCATGACGCTGGTCCAGACCTCGACGTCTTCCTTGGTATAGGCGACCACAATCGGCTTGCCGGTGGTGCCGCTGGAGGCGTGCAGCCGCACGATCTCTTCCATCGGGCTGGCGAACAGACCGAACGGGTAGGTGTCGCGCAGGTCGTTCTTGACCGTGAAGGGCAGACGGGCGATGTCGCCGAGCGACTGGATGTCGTCGGGCACGATCCCGCGTTCCTTCAGCCGCTCGCGGAACAATTCGACGCGCTCGTAGGCGCGCCGGACGATGGCTTGCAAGCGCTTCAGTTGCAGGTCGCGGAGCAGCGGCGCCGGAATGTAATCGGGCGCGCTGGCCGGGTGGAACGTCGTCGAGCGGGCCTCTGGGTTCTCCTTCATGAGTTGCCTCCGTTGCGGATCTTGCAGCCGGCCGCGTGGCCGGCTTTGAAAACCTGGATGTTGGATTCGTGGTGGCGCGCGGGCAGGCTGGCGCGGATGGCGTCGATCCATTCCTGATCGCCGAAATCCAGCCACGCGCTCAGCATGCCGGCCAGCGCGACGTTCCGGCTGCGCTGGTTGGCCGCCGTGACCGGGTCGAGCATGCCGGGATGAAGCAGCACGCCGCCGGCGGCGAGCGCGGCGCGGTTGGGCTCCAGTTGATCCTGGTCCAGCAGAACCAGGAAATCGGCCTCGCCGGGCGGAACCATGGGGCTGAAGACCTGGCCGCCGAAACGCACGTCGCTGGCGACCGACCCGCCGCGCTGGCTCATGCCGTGGACCTCGCTCTTCTTCACGTCCAGCCCGCGCGCGAAAGCGACGCTGGCAATGATGTCGGAGGCCTTCAGCACGCCCTGGCCTCCCAGGCCCGCGACGACGATGTTGGTCACTTTATTCGGCCGCGCCATCGCACCTCTCGTATTCCTTGATCTTTCCGGCGGCAAGCAGGCAGTTGCGCCGCGCGACGATGACCGACAACTGGCCCGAATCGAGACACTCCTTGACCAGGTCGCGGAAGCCGGCGGGGTTGAGCGTGGGATCGACGACATGCACGCGCTGGACGCCCAGCGTTCGCGCCAGGTCCTCGAACACGACCTTGCCGGTGCGTTCGTGGTCCAGCGTGCGGCCGGTGCCGGGATGCTCTTGCAGTCCGGTCATGGCGGTGGTGCCGTTGTCCAGGATCAGCAGCAGGTGGCCGGTCGGGGGCGGGTTGTAGATCATCTCGACCAGGCCCGTGATGCCGCTGTGAACGAAAGTCGAATCGCCGATGACGCTGACCACGCGGCGCGCGTCGGCGGCCGGCAGCGCGTGGCGCAGGCCCAGACCCACGCCGATGGCCGCGCCCATGCACACCAGCGTGTCGATGGCTTCGAACGGCGGCAGCACGCCCAACGAGTAGCAGCCGATGTCGCCCGAGACGATGCAGTCCAGCTCTTTGAGCGCCGTGAACACTATGCGGTGCGGGCAGCCCTGGCACAGCTTGGGCGGCGTGCCGGGCGCCGGCGGCGCTTCGGGCGTGGTGTCGCCGGCCAGGATGCGCCGCACGCGCGCCACGTCGAGTTCGCCAAAGCGGAACATCTCGGGCTTGCCTTCCACCGCGATGCCGGCCGCGCGGATCGCTTCGGCCAGGTACGGGTCGCCCTCCTCGATCACCATCGGGCGCTCGACGCCGGCGGCGAACCGGCGGATGGTCGCCATCGGCAGCGGGTAGGTCATGCCGAGCTTGAGGACACTCGCTTCGGGCGCCGCTTCGCGCGCGTGGACGAAGCTGATGCCGCTGGTGATGATGCCCAGCGCGGGGTTTCCGTCGATGCGGCGCCACGGGCCGGAGGTTTCGTTCCATTCGGCGATTTCGGCCAGTTTCGCGCGCAGCCGCCGGTGCGCCGGGCGCGCGTAGGCGGGGATCATCACGCGCGCCTTGATGTCGCGCTCGAAGCCGGGCGCCGGGGCTTCGAGCGCGTTCTCGCGCGGCCGCACGATGGTCTTCGAGTGGCAGACGCGCGTGGTCAGCCGGAGCAGCACCGGCAGGCCCCAGCGTTCGGAGATCTCGACCGCGGCCAGCGTGAAGTCGTAGGCTTCCTGGGAGTCGGAAGGCTCGAGCATGGGCACGCCGGCGGCGGCGGCGAAGTGGCGGTTGTCCTGTTCGTTCTGGCTGGAGGCCATGCCCGGGTCGTCGGCCGAAACGACGATCAGCGCGCCCCGGACGCCGGTGTAGGCGACGGTGAACAGCGGGTCCGCCGCCACGTTCAGCCCGACGTGCTTCATGGTCGCGATGGCGCGCACGCCGGCGAACGCCGCGCCGATGGCGACCTCGAGCGCGACCTTTTCGTTGGGGGCCCACTGCGCCCGCCCGCCCAGCGCGTCGAAGGTTTCCAGAATTTCGGTCGAGGGCGTGCCGGGATAGCCCGTGCCGAGCGCAACCCCGGCGTCGCGCGCGGCCAGCGCCACGGCCTCGTCTCCACTCAACAACTGGCGGGTCGGACGGTTCATCGTTTCCAGGATCAACAAGAGTAACAGATAATTTTATGCGAGATGCGGCCGCGTGGCAAATCGGGCTTGGCCGGCGCGGCAGCAATCAAGCGGAATCCGCCGTATCATAAAAGAGACTCCCGTGCACACGCTGTTTGGTTGAGATCCGCGGAAGGCCGAGGCAAACCGCCGGAAACATGGGGTCAGCTTGGATGAGGCATGCACGGTGTTCGACGATCCTCTTGCCGTGATATTCGAGGACCAGAACCATTCCATCGTCGAGAATCGTGAGATTCTGGTTGGGCACTCCGTTTTGAACCGGCTTCTGCTAGTTTGCTTCACGGAGCAGCCCGGAGGTAGAGTTCGAATCATCAGCGCCCGGCGCGCAACGAAACGAGAGCAGCACGATTATGAAACGCACACCAATGGCTAAGGCAGAACCCGCCGGCGATCTTCGGCCCGAGTACGAGTTTGACTACGCAAAAGCGCGACCGAACCGCTTCGCTGGCCGCGGGACGCCGGAATCGGTGGTGGTTGTGCTCGCACCCGATGTCGCGAAGGTCTTCCGAACGCCCGAGTCGGTCAACACCGCGCTTCGCGCCCTGGTAGCCGCCATGCCCCGGCCTCACTCCACGAGGAAGACGGCATAACGCGGGCGTGGTCCGGATCCGGCACCGCCTTCTAACGAGTGTTGCAGGCATCAACAGGCACGGGTGCGACGTCGCCCGAGTGCCCCGCGCAGTTCAGCCTGCGCCCCGCCGGAGCGGTGACGGCCTGGGCTCCCGGTTGAAGCGGCGAAACATGATATCGTCCCACTGTACGGGATGGATCTGTGAGTCGAACTGGCTCCGAATGTCTTCGACGACCAACTCCTGCAAACGGTTGTGCTCATGCTGGTTGACACTTACGACGCTTTTCGCCCGAATTCCTTTCGAGGGATACCTGCGCTTCAGGTCGTTGATCATGGCAGTGTCCAACCCTCCGTGGAGCATGGGGATGAGCTTTTCGGCGGCCTCGAGAGAAGGCCGGGCGCAGTAGTAGACGTAAACCTTGGCCGCGATATCGAGGACCTTTGCCCCATGACCGTAGGAACAGGCTCGCTTTGTCTTGCCAGCCATCGTGATGGATAGCTCGAACCATCGGCAGAAAGCCACGTGAGCGGCATCGTATTCCTCCTGCCGCGTAACGCGCTCAAGTTCCGTGAAGAAGATCCCAAGCTGTTTGACAATCTCCCCGTTTGAGCCTCGCGAAAACACTCTGGTCATCGCGGAATACCCCTGAGACATTTCCACGATACTGTCGATCTTGGCTTGCCGGGCGGTTTCCCGATGATTCATAGCGGCTCCCCTCCCACAGAACAGTATAGGACCGCGAGACCCGCCGGGGCGCAAGTTCCGACTCCAGTGAAGCGGGTCAAGGCAAAGAGGCCGAAAACAGGCCGCTCCCGGCCTTCCCTACCCAATCCCAAACAGCGGGAAGTATTTGGCCGGCAGTTTGGCGGGCTTCATCTGCGCGTTGCAGAAGATGTGCTTGGTTTCGCCCGAGACGAGCTTGCGGCCCGATTCGGCGCTGGTGATCTGGTAGCCGAAGCGCACCATGCGCGGGTTGGCTTCTTCGATCCAGGCTTTGACGATCACCTCTTCGTCGTAGTGCGCCGGGAAGCTGTAGCGGCAACTGGCCTCGGCCACGGCCAGCCGCACGCCGTCTTCGGCTTCCATGTCGCGGTAGCGGATGCCCGAGGCGCGGCACAGTTCCACGCGCCCCACCTCCATCCAGATGAAATAGTTGGCGTAGTAGACCACGCCCATCTGGTCGGTCTCGGCGTAGCGGACGCGGAGTCGGGTTTCGTGGGAGATCATTGCAGCCCCCCATTCTAGCGAACTGGAAAAGGGGTTATTTGTTACTGTCCCCTTTTCTGGAACCGGGGAGTCGGGAATTCGTCTGTTAGGATGGCTAGTAGAGTGCGCGTCAAGGTCCTCTTTTTCGGGATGCTGAAGGATATCGCCGGCTCGGGCGGCGAAGAGTTGGAGCTTGCCGATGGGGCGACCCTGGGGGCGGTCTTCGAGCGGTATGCGGCCAAGTTTCCGGAGTTCGATCGCCGGCGGGGCTCGATCCTGCTGGCTCGCAACCACGAGTTCGGCGCGGCTCAAACGCCACTGGCCGACGGCGATGAGGTCGCCTTCCTGCCTCCCGTGAGCGGCGGCTCGGGCCCTTACAGCGAGGAGATCGCCGACCCGGCGGGCCACTTCTTCGCGCTGACGCGCCAGCCCATCGACACGCGGGCGATCATCGGCCGGCTCCAGCGCGGCGAGGACGGCGCGGTGGTGGTCTTCCAGGGCGTGGTCCGCAACAACACCCAGGGACGCGCCACCGAGCATCTCGATTACGAGTGCTATGAGCCCATGGCGGTGAAGATGATGGCCGAGATCGGCCGCCAGATCGCCGCGGGGCTCGCCATCGGCCGCATCGGGATGGTACACCGGCTGGGGCGCATGGAGATCGGCGAGGCGAGCGTGGTCGTCGTGGCCACGGCGCCGCACCGCAAGGCGGCGTTCCAGGCCGCGCTGGAAGGCATCGACCGGCTGAAGAAGGCGGTCCCCATCTGGAAGAAAGAGCACTTCGCCGATGGCGAAGTGTGGGTCGAGGGCGAGTGGGACGAATCGTTGCGAAACCGCTGATCGCGGCTCTGGGCTGCGCGCTGGGAGCGGCTGCGCTGTTCCCGCAAGGTCCCGTCATCCGGGTGGAAGTCCGCCTGGTGCGTTTGCTGGTGACGGTGAAGGACGCGGCCGGGCAACTGATCGGTTCGCTCGACAAGCAGGACTTCACGGTTCACGACACGGGCGTGCGCCAGGATGTGGCGGTGTTCGAACGGCACACCGAACAGCCGCTGTCGATCGGCGTGCTGGTGGACACCAGCGCGTCCACCGCCAAGGAACTGCGTTACGAGACCGAATCGGTGGGACGGTTCCTCCGGGCGGTGTTCCGCGAGGGCAACCCGGGGGACGCGGTGTCGCTGTACGCCTTCAACTACGACGTCGCGCGGCTGTCGGGTTTCACGCGCCGGTTCGAGCGGCTCGAGCAAAGCCTCAAGCAACTGAAACCCGAAGGGGGGACTTCGCTCTACGATGCGGTCTACCTGGCTTCGGGCGATCTGGAAGATCGCGACGGGCGTCATGTGATGGTGGTGGTCACCGACGGCGGCGACACCACCAGCGCCAAGAGGTTCCACGACGCGTTGCGGGCGGCGCAGCGCGCCGACGCGGTCTTCTACTCCATCCTGGTGATGCCCATCACCAACGACGCAGGGCGCAACATCGGCGGCGAAAACGCACTGGCGACGCTGGCCGAAGGCACCGGCGGCCGGGTTTTCTACCCCAGCGCCGGCCCGTCGCTGGACCAGGCTTTCGGCGAGATTCTGCGCGACCTTCGCACCCAGTACCTGCTGGCCTTCTATCCGAAAAACGTGCCCCCGGCCAAGGACGGATTCCATCCCCTGCGCATCTCGCTGAGCCGCCCCGGTTTGCGCGTGGTCGCCCGCAACGGCTATTATGAGGATTCGGAGCCGGGCGGCAAGCGCCCGCCCCAGGGCCGAGGACCCTCGTCAATCCGGTGAATCAAGACAACCTGGCAAGCAAGCCAAAGGCGAAACCGCGCGTTCCGGAACACACGTTCGAGGAGATGCGCTACCTGCGGCGTCTGATCGAAAACCGGATTCGGGTGCGGGTGCGATTGAGCAGCAACGAAGACGTCGAGGGCACGGTCGAGTACTACGACGCCGGCTTCATCCGGCTGACGCGGTCGGGCGCTCCCAACCTGTTCATCTACAAACACGACATCAAGTACCTGTACGAGATCTGATCGCCGGGGCGTCCTCCCCGGCTCGATTCGTCGATCCCATGCCAAGCTATCTGGAGACCGCAATTGACATTGCCCGTGAAGCGGGCGCGCTGCTGGCGAATTATTTCGAGCGGCGCGTCAGCTTCGAACTCAAAGGCGAGTTCGACCTGGTGACCGAAGCCGACCGGGCCAGCGAAGATCTGGTCGTGGAACGGCTTCGGTCGCACTTCCCGACGCACTCCATCGTGGGCGAGGAGACCGGCCGCCACGAAGGCACGAGCGAGTATCGCTGGTACGTCGATCCGCTGGACGGCACCACCAACTTCGCGCACGGCTACCCGGTTTACAACGTCACGCTGGGCCTGGAGCGCGCGGGCGAGATGATCTGCGGCGTGGTCTTCGATCCGTCGCGGCAGGAGATGTTTTCGGCCGAGCGCGGATCGGGCGCGTGGCTCAACCACCGCCGCATCCGGGTGTCCAAGGCCGCGCGCCTGGCCGACGCGCTGGCGGCCACCGGCTTTCCGAGCTACAAGCGCCACCGGAGCGTCAACGTGCATTTTTTCCATCAGGTGGCGATGGCGACGCACGGCGTGCGGCGGGGCGGGTCGGCGGCGCTCGATCTGGCCTACGTCGCCTGCGGGCGGCTGGACGCTTTCTGGGAATTCGGATTGCATCCCTGGGACATGGCCGCCGGAATGGTGCTGGTGAGCGAAGCCGGCGGGCGCGTGTCCGACATGCACGGAGCGCCGGTCCAGGCCGGCGCGGCGCGGCTTCTGGCGGATAACGGCGCCCTTCACGACCAGGTCCTCGAGCTGTTCGCCGAGGTCTTCGCCGGCCGCTACCGCGTGCCGTTGCCACAGATCAATCCCGCGTAGAGGACCAGAATCGAGAATGACGGATTCCGTTCTTTCGTTCCGGCCTTCGGCGGATTACGACGAAGCGCTGGCCCGGGCGGCCGAGGCCTGGGGCGTCGAACCCGAATATTGGGACATCTGGGGCAATCACCATGTGCCCACGGCCGAGGCGCGGCGAGCCGTGCTTGGTTCTCTGAACATCGCCTGCGACTCGCCCGAACAACTTGACCGCGCGCTCGAAGAGAGACTGTGGCGGGAGTGGTCGCGGCTGGCGCCGGCGACGATTGTGGCGAGCGCGCACCGGCCGGTTCAAGTCGCGGTCTCGATTCCGGCGGAACTCTCGGCCGGCGTCCTCATCGCCGAAGTCCGCTGGGAAGACGGCGCGAGCGAGACGGTGGAAAAGCCCGTCGCCGCACTGGCGCCGGGGGGCGAAGCGGAACTGGGCGGCCGCCGGTTTGCGCGCCGGACGCTGGTTCTTCCATTCGCGCTTCGGCTCGGCTACCACGAGCTTCGCCTCGCGGTTGGCCTGGCCGGGCGCACCGAAACGTCCGTGACGCGCCTGATTCTTGGCCCCGATCATGCCTGGCTGCCGGCGCGTCTGGAGCGGGGCGGCCGCGCCGCCGGGCTGGCGGTCAGCCTCTACGGACTCCGCTCGGAACGCAACTGGGGTTGCGGCGACGCGACCGATCTCGAGCGTCTCATCGACTGGTGCGCCGATACGGTCGGCGTGGGATTTGTCGCGCTGAACCCGCTGCACGCCATCGCCAACCGGCAGCCCTACAACACCAGCCCGTACCTGCCGTCGTCGATCTTCTACCGCAATCCGTTATACCTGGACGTCGAGCGAATCGACGAGTTCCGCGCCAGCTTGTGGGCGCGGCGGTGGCTCGATTCCCCCCAGGCGCAGGGCGAGATCCGGGCTCTGCGCGAGGCCGAGTTGGTCGAGTACGAGCGCGTCTGGCGGCTGAAGCTGGTCATCCTGCGGACGCTTTTCCGCGAGTTCCTGCGCCAGTGGCGCGCCAACTCCCCGCGCGCGCGGGCCTTCCGCTCCTACATCGAACAGGAAGGCGAACTGCTGGACCTGTACGCCCGCTACTGCGCGCTCGACGAGTGGATTCACCGCCACGATCGCCAGGTCTGGATCTGGCCCGATTGGCCCGAGCAGTACCGGGATCCGGAATCGCCCGCCGTCGAAGCCTTCGCGCAACGCCATTGGCGGCTGGTGCTCTTCTTCAAGTACATTCAGTGGCAGCTTGACCTCCAGTTGGCGGGGGCGCAGCGCCGGGCGCTGGAACACGGCATGGAGATCGGGCTGTACCACGACGTCGCGCTGGCGGCCGACCGCTGCGGTTCCGATCTGTGGGCCCACCGCCGCTTCTTCGTGGCCGGATGCCGCGTCGGCTCGCCGCCCGACGACTTCGCGCCGCAGGGCCAGGACTGGGCCTTTCCCCCGCCCAGCGCCCCGGCTCACCAGGCCGACGGCTACCGCCACTTCGTCGAGACCATCCGCAAGAACCTGCGGCACGGCGGCGCGCTGCGTCTGGACCACGTGATGCGCTTCTTCCGCCTCTACTGGATTCCGGACGGCATGACGGCAAACAGCGGGGCCTACGTCCGCGATTCGGCCGAAGACCTGTTGCGCATCCTGGCGCTGGAGAGCGTGCGCAACCGGGCGATCGTCATCGGCGAGGATCTCGGCACCGTGCCCGACTCGATTCGCCAGGCGCTGGCGCGGTATCGGATTCTCGGTTGCCGGGTGCTGTTCTTCGAGAAGCGCCAGGATGGCGAGTTCAAGGCCCCCGCCGATTACACCCGCGCCGCGCTGGTATCGGCCACCACCCACGATCTGCCGACACTGGCCGGTTTCTGGATGGCGCGGGACGTCGAAGCGCGCCGCGCGGCGGGTCTGCTGCCCGGCGAGGAGTCCTGCCGCAGGCAGTTCGAGGCGCGCGTCCGGGAGAAGCAGAAGCTGCTGGACGCCGCGTTTCGGCTGGGATTGCTGCCCGGCTGGCACGGGCGCTCGGCGCGCGACCTGCCGGAGCTGACCGGCGAGCTGCACAACGCCCTGATCGGGTTCCTTACCTCGGCGCCCTCGATGCTGATGGTGCTCAACCAGGAAGACCTGACCAAGGAGACCGAGCAGCAAAACCTGCCCGGCAGCACCTGGCAATATCCCAACTGGCGCCGCAAAATGCGCTACCGCCTCGAGGAACTGGACACCGCCCCGCCGGTGCGCGATTTCGTCGCCATGTTCCGCCACTGGCTGGAAGAGTCCGGGCGGTAGCGCCGGCTTCAGCCGGCGCGCGACAAATCCGTGGGGCCGGCTTCAGCCGGCGCGCGACTTCAGTCGCGCTCGCCGGGACTGCTGGCGCCTTGAGGTTCAGTCGAGGTCAAAGGCGATGCGGAGGATCGTCGTGATAAGCTGAGCGGAGGAACTGGAGGTTGGGTTTGTCCACGCGGGAACAAGTGATGGAAGCGGTCTCCCAGCTTGCCGAGCCGCAGCTCGAGGGTGCACTGCTGTATCTGCGCGCCATGGCTGCCGCCGGAAGCTGGCCTTCCCTGGTGGCAGCCGACATCGACGACGAGCCCTACGGCGAGCGAGAACTCCGCGAAGACGCGGAAACGCTCGGGCGCCTGGAGCGGGCCAAGCTTCTGACCACAGAACAGCTCTCTCGAGAACTCGGTCTGTGAAGACGGTTCGCTGAGACCCGGAAGCACTTGGCGACATGCGGCGGCTCGATCCTCAAGTCGCGCGCCAGATTCGCGATGCGGTTGGCCGCTATGCCAAAACGGAGCACGGGGACGTCAAGAAGCTCCGCGCGCCCGAATTCGGGTTTCGCCCGCGAGTCGGCGACTGGCGTGTCCGGTTTCTGCCCCACCACCCCGACACGATCGTCGTATTCCGCGTGCGCCACCGATCCGAAGCCTACCGTTGACCTATGTGTGACCGGGCGCAGACGTCATTCCCCGGTTTCGCGATCGGCAATCGCGAACTCCCGCATGAGCCGGGCACTTTCGGCCATGCAATCCGCGTCGGACGCCACGGCGGCAAATTGGGCGTTGATTTCCTGGTGTAGTGCGCCGCAAATGACGTTGCCCAACCGCTCCCCGCCCCGCCCAGAAGGTCGCCCAGAGGGCCGCCCAGAGGGCCGCCCAGAGGGCACCCGGCACCCGTCATCTGAAGTCTCGCGCGGGCTAAAACACGCCCTCCAAGGCCTGGGGTGGGGCGAGACAGGCTGCTGGAGGGGTGAGACCATAAAGGCATGCTCACCGCGTATATGCGGGCAGCCATGGGCCAGGCTCGCTACGAGATCGTCGAGGATGACGGAACGTTCTATGGCAGCATTCCCGCGATCCCCGGCGTGTGGGCTAATGCGGGGACGCTGGAGGCTTGCCGGGAAGAGTTGGAGAGCGTGTCGGAGGGATGGCTGCTGCTGAGCATTGCCGATCACTCCGAGATTCCGGAAATCGACGGGCGCCGCCTTGAGATCCCCCAAGTCGCCTGATGCCGGCGATTGGTCCAATAGGTCTCTAGGGGGGACACGCCTGTGGGGTGGTTGAGCGGTGGTTGCCGTGAAGCCAGCCCGGAGTGTCCCCAAGTCTCAGGTCTCTCGAGCCGCCAGTATCGGGCGGCGACCACCAATACATGAAAGGGCGTGGAAGGAAGCCGCGGATACCGAATCCCCACAAAGAGGACATCGGCCGCGGGTTGCTGGCGCGCATCCTTCGGGAAGCCGGGATAGAGCGGGAGGAACGGGAGTCTCTCTGATTGCGCCCCGGCGCCCTTACGGGAGATTCTCTTAGCTGAAGCCTGGGGCGCCGATTCCAGCGCTATGTCGAGGCCTTCGACGAAGTATCTATCAGTCGCGGGGGCCCGGCCCAACTTCATGAAGATCGCGCCGATCTACAGGGCGTTCCGGGCGAGGCTGAAGGGGCCGGCTAAAGCCTAATGCCGCATAGTTTTCGTGTCAGCCCCCTGTGGGGCAGGCGCTTTCGCCTGCCA
>Ga0315273_10004951_pt1 | contig 16428 bp, 25 predicted proteins | sample YL17G02_0_MG_FD_205753 | JGI IMG/M metagenome (GOLD analysis project Ga0315273, IMG submission 205753) | Sediment microbial communities from Yellowstone Lake, YNP, Wyoming, USA - YL17G02_0 | ecosystem: Environmental > Aquatic > Freshwater > Lake > Sediment | place: USA: Wyoming | collected... | reverse complement strand
TTAGAAAAAATTTTCATTGTATAGCTTTTAATGCTAATCTAAGCCCATCAGTTGCTTCTATAACGGTCTTTGGTATAATTTTACTTCGATTTATTTCAGTGGTCTTAAATAATATTTCTGTTTTTGCTTATAACTAGCCAAAAAGCAATGCTTTCACCAATAATATTTTACTATTAACTTCTATTTCTTTATTTTCCTCCATTTCTTGTCTCCTTTCTATTTATTAATTCTTGACTCCATTTGATTTATTTTTAAATTATTTTTCCGCATCTTGAAATTCCTAAAACCCTTCATAATCCCTCATCACCAACTGGCTTTCAACTTGTTTGACGGTTTCAATCACGACTGAAACGACAATTAAAACGCTTGTTCCTCCGATCGCTAACGACTGAATTCCAGTAAATCCTTTCATCACCAGAGGAAGAATGGCAATCAGACCCAAAAACAACGAACCAGCCAAAGTTATCCTATTCATAACTTTATACAAATATTCGGCGGTGGTTCTTCCCGGACGGATTCCAGGCACATAACCACCTTGTTTCTGAAGATTCTCGGCAATTTTATGCGGATCAAAAACCACAGCTGTATAGAAATAAGTAAAAAGAACGACAAGAAAAAAATACATAGCCGCGTAGAAAATTTGATTTTGAAAAATCGAACCGATACTTGTAGCAATTTTTGCCACTATCTGATTGTTTGCGTGCGACAAGAAACTTGCAATCATTCCGGGAAAAAGCATGATGGAAATGGCGAAGATAATCGGAATCACTCCGGCTTGATTGACTCGTAGCGGCAGATGAGTGGAAACGCCTCCATACATTTTATTCCCTCGGATCCTTTTGGCATAGGAAACCTGGATGTTTCTTTGCGCTTCCGACACCACCACCACTCCCGCGATCGTAATCACGGCAATCGCTGCAAATATGAGATAAGTGAATAATTGAGTCATATCGAAAGTTAAGGCAATTTGAGAAACACTTCCCGGAAGACTGGCCATAATCCCGGCAAAAATAATCAAGGAAACACCGTTTCCCACGCCTTTTTCCGTGATCAATTCTCCCAGCCACATCAGAAAAATTGTACCGGCCGTAGAAACAAGAATAATGATGAATTTGTCCAAAAATAAAAGATTGCCAAGTACTTGCTGGGATTGAAGAAGAGTTATCATTCCGAAAGATTGCAAACCTGCAAGTGGAACCGTTATCCAACGAGTCCACATATTGAACTTCTGCCTTCCCGCTTCTCCTTCTTCCTTATACAACTGTTCCAGTTTCGGAATAATCATGGTCAGAAGCTGCATAATGATCGAAGCTGTGATATATGGTCCGACTCCCAAAAGAACGATGGAAATATTGCTCAAGCCACCTCCTGAAAAAACATTCAACAGTCCCAAAAATTGATTGCCTTCAAAGAGCCTTCTCAATTGATCGATATTCACTCCGGGAACCGGTATACTCGCCGCGATTCGAAAAACTACCAAGAGACAAACGATGAAAATGATCTTATTCCGCAGTTCCCTGATTTTAAAGATTTGAAGAATTTTTTCTAACATAAAAAGAAATATGAAACAACCAAGATTTAAATCTAAAAAATTAACAGCAAAATATTATTTTTTTATTTTTTGGTTATTGTTTATTTTAAAACGTTTCCCCCTGCTTTTTCTATCGCTTCTTTCGCCGATCGGGAAAACAGGATATTTTTCTCAATTGACAATTTCTTTGTCAACGTCCCGTCTCCGAGAATTTTAATACCGATCCTTGATTCAATCTTATCAATCAAACCTGATTTCAACAAACTCTCCGCAGAAACAATTTCTCCGTCTTTAAAATTCCGTTCCAAATCATTCAGATTAATATTGATCTTTTTTCGATGCGGCGATTTGAATCCTCGCAGTTTTTTCATTCTTTCGACTAATGACGATCTTCCTCCTTCAAAAAGAGGATCAATTTTCGCTCCCGATCGAGCTTTTTGCCCCTTGTTGCCTTTGCTTGAATAAGTTCCTCTTTTTCCGCCTCTTCCGATCGTCTTCTTGGCTTTTCGCTTTTGAATTTTTAATTCATGAATCTGCATAATTTTATGAAAACAAATCTAATTATCCTTTGAATATTTTAATGATTTAAGCGCCTCAATAGTCGCCCGCGCCACATTTATTTTATTGGATGATCCCAACGATTTAGAAACAATATCTTTTATTCCGGCCAAATCCACTACTGCGCGCACCGCGCCACCAGCGATCACTCCTCGCCCTTCGAAAGTCGGTTTCAAAAGCACTTTGGCGCTTCCCAGTTTTTTCAACACGTCATGCGTAATACTGGTTCCTTTCAATTTTACTTCAATCATGTTTTTGCGAGCATCATTATAGGCTTTATTGATGGCATCAGAAACATCGGCTCCTTTTGCCACTCCCACTCCAACTTTTCCTCTTCTGTCACCTATTACCAAAGTCGCCCGGAAACGGAATCTCCTTCCTCCTTTTACTACACGCGTTACCCGCGCCAAATCAAGAAGCTTTTGCTCAAATTCAGTTTTTTCTCTTCTTTTCCTTTTTTTCTGATTCTGATTCTTATTCATATTTATTCGCAATAAATAAAATTAAAACTTAATTCCTCCTTCTCGAACGCCATCCGCCAGAGCTTTAATTTTTCCGTGATATTGATAACCTCCTCTATCAAAAACCACTTCCTTGATTTTATTATCCTGGCATTTTTTGGCAATCAGCTTTCCCAATTCTTTTGCTCCTTCGACGTTGTTTTTGAATTTTTTCAAATTTTTGAGATCCGCCGAAACGATCGTCTTTTTAAAATGATCATCCACTACTTGGACATACACGCCTTTCAAACTGCGAAAAACGCAAAGACGAGGTTTTTTGCCAGTGCCAAATACCTTCGATCTGATTCTTTTTTTCCTTTTTAACCGCATCTCGTTTGCGCTGATCTTTTTCATACAAAAAAATTATTTATAAAATTTATCAAACCGTAGCAATAGCTTTCTTACCTTCTTTCTTGCGCACGAATTCTCCGACATAATGAAATCCTTTACCTTTATATGGCTCTACCGGCTTCAGAGCTTTGACATCCGCGGCAAACTGGCCAACTTTTTGCTTATCAATTCCAGAAATCGTCATTATACTGTTATCTATTTTAACTTCAATCCCTTCTTCAATCGTGACTTCCACCGGATGAGAAAAACCTAATGCCAGATTTATTTTTTTTCCTTGAATCGCCATTCTATAACCGACGCCGTTTAGTTCCAATTTTTTCTGAAATCCTTCCGTCACTCCCTTTATCATATTTTCAACCAAACGCGCGGCTGTTCCCCAAATAGCCGGAGCTTTTTTGGTTTTTCCAATTTTACTTACTGAAATTTGATTGTCAGAAATATTAATTTCTGTTTCTGGATTTATATTAAAGTTTAGCTTCCCTTTCGGCCCAGTCACATTTAAAACAAAGTTATTCACTTCCGCTTTGACTCCTTGGGGAATCGCAATTGGTTTTTTACCTATTCTTGACATATAATTTTGATGAAAAAAATCACAATTAAATTTCTTACCATACTTGACAAATAATTTCTCCTCCCAATCCAATTTTCTTGGCTTCTTTTCCGGTCATTATCCCCTTGGAAGTGGAAATAATTAAAATCCCATATCCGTTCTTCACTTTCTTTATTTCATCTTTTTTCACATAAATCCGCTGACCGATCCGACTTACTCTTCCCATTTCAGTGATAGCCGGCAATTTTTGGGTATTGGAAATTTTTTTATATTTCAAAGACAAATGAATGTTTTCATGATTGCCGTCTTTTTCCATTCTTACCAATTCCACAAATCCTTCTTTTTCCAAGATTTGAGAAATGAACAGTTTTAACTTGGAGAATGGAAAAATCACCTCTTTTTTTCCTGATTTCTGGGCATTCCTTATTCTGGTTAACATGTCACTGATTGGATCAAACATACTTTCTCATTAATTTAAAATTAGAAAACTCAAAATTTAAAATTGTAGTATCCCTTCCTGATTTATTTTTAACAGATAATATTCGTAAGTATAGGCGCAATTATTTTTTATTTATTTTAAATTTTTCCTGGCAATTCCTCGTAATTTTCATCATTCTTTACCAACTGCTTTTTCTCACTCCTGGAATTTCTCCCTGGCTAGCCAGCTCACGAAAGCATATTCTGCAAATGTCAAATTTTCGAAGATATCCTCTTTTTCTCCCGCACTTCCAACATCGTTTTACTATCCTGGTTGAAAATTTTGGCTTTTTTTGCGCTCTTGCGATCACTGATGTTTTTGCCATAATTTTTGCTAAATATTATTTCTAAATTATATTTTACCCTTATTGTTTAATCGGAAAACCTAGCAATTTTAAAAGTTCCATTCCCTCTTCTCTATTCTTGGCTGTTGACACTATATTGATCTGAAAACCGAAAATATGCTTCACTTTTTCTGGAATAATTTCCGGAAAAATCATGTGTTCCTTGATACCGATATTGAGATTTCCACCGCTGTCAACCGATTTTTTATCAATTCCCTGAAAATCGCGAGTACGCGGAAGAGCCACATTAATCAAGCGATCAATAAACCACCACATTTTTTTTCCTCGTAGAGTCACGGCCACGCCCACATCCATTCCTTCCCGCACCTTAAAACCAGAAATGGCTTTTTTCGCTTTCGTCTTGATCGTTTTTTGGCCCGCAATTTCTGAAAGCGAACGGATAACTTCTTCGATTTTATCATTTTCTTTGGATATTTTTCCAATACCCGAATTAATCACAACTTTCTGAATTCGCGGCACCTCCAAATCGTTTTTGTATCCGAACTTTTTTTTCATTTTTGCAACGACTTTTTCCGCATATTTACTTTTCACTGATATCATTTTCATATATAAAATTCAAATTATCGTTTATTTGATTTCTCCTTTGCATTTTCTACAAATTCTTACTTTATTATTTTTTTCTAATCTATAACCTATCCGCGTCAATTTTCCACAATTGGAACATATTAGCATCACCTTTGAAACAGAAAATGGAGCTGGTACTTCGACGCGCTGACCTTTTTCACCACTTCGTTTCGGACGGACATGTTTTTTGATTATATTCAAACCTTCTCCGATTATTTTTCTATTTTTGGGAAAAATACGCAAAACTTTTCCGCGCTTTCCTCGATCTTTTCCGGAAATTATTTGAATATTGTCGCCTTTCTTGATTTTCATATCGTAAAAATATTAATATCGATATTTATTATTTACAGCACTTCTGGAGCTAAGGAAATAATCTTATTAAATCCTCTTTCTTTTAATTCTCTGGCTACTGGTCCGAAAATGCGAGTTCCTTTTAGTTCAATGCCGTCCATAATCACAGCTGCATTTTCATCAAAGTAGATATAGGATCCGTCTTTTCTTCGAAAAGGTTTCTTTTGGCGGACAATCACTGCTCTTATCTTATCCCCTTTTTTCACCATACTCCGCGGTTCAGCTGACTTGACTGAAGCCACGATGATATCTCCGATGTAGGCATAACGCCTTCGAGTGCCTCCAAGCACCTTAAAACATTCGATGACTTTTGCCCCAGAATTGTCGGCTACTTTTAATTTTGTCTCTGCTTGAATCATATTCGTATGAAATCTTTATAATTTACAATTTTTACAACCATTGTTCATAAACAGTATGTTTAATACTAAACGATCATATGCCTTTTTTCTTTACTGATCGGCCGACATTGGATAAATTCAACCACATCTCCGATTTTGCATTTATTTTCAGGATCGTGCACTTTATATTTCTTCGTCACCCGATATTTTTTCAAATATTTTGGATGTGTCTTCAGCGTTTTTACCTCCACTACGACAGTTTTATCCATTTTGTCACTCACAACTATTCCTTTCTTTTTCGCAATTTTTTTAGTTTCGTTAGACATAATAGTTCTAAATAAATTATCTTCAACTATTTACCGATTTCCCTAATGACAGTCATGACCTTGGCGATATCCTTCTTGATTTTCCGGCATTCGCGGTGATTCTTTACCTGCTTGGACGTGATATCAAAACGCAATTTCAAAAGCTTTGCCCGCTTTTCTTTGACAAGTTTTTTGATTTCTTCAATATTCAAATCTCTGATTTCCTTGATTTTCATATTAAGTGAAAATTATTTATTCTTAATCTTTTTTCGCAAACTTAGTTCTGATTGATAATTTGTGCGACGCCAGTCGCATTGCTTCTTTCGCCACACTTTCCGCGATACCGTCCATTTCAAACAAAATTCTTCCTTGTTTTATTTTAGCCACAAAATGATCAACACTGCCTTTTCCTTTCCCCATAGGAGTTTCATCTCCCTTTTTCGTCATTGGTTTGTCCGGAAAAATTCTGATCCAAATTTTTCCTCCGCGCTGCACACATCGAGTCATCGCCCGACGAGCGGCTTCTATCTGACGCGAAGAAATCAATCCGCCTTCCATGGCTTTCAAACCAAAACTTCCAAAACTTAATTTATTTCCTTTGGTGGCAACCCCCCTGATTCTTCCTCCTCGTTGCACTTTTCTATGTTTTACTTTTTTTGGCATCAACATAATTGCGTTGCTCAATTCAAAATTTACTTTACAGAATAATAATCCTCGTTTTGCCTTCTATTTATTCATTTAGCGCAATGTTCTACGGCAAAAAAATTTTAATTTCTGTCAAAAACTTCTCCCTTATATACCCAAACTTTTATTCCGATGGTTCCATAAGTGGTAAACGCCGTCTCTTTCGCGAAATCAATGTCAGCTCGAAGGGTATGGAGAGGAATCGTCCCTTTTGAAAGCCACTCACGTCGTGACATTTCCGCTCCTCCCAATCGTCCGCACATCTCTATTTTGATTCCTTTCACAATCTTGCTTTTTTCCGCTTGTTCCAAGGTTGATTTCAATATTCTTCTAAAAGGCATACGTTTTTCTATTTGTTCAGCTGCATTTTGAGCCAAAAGAGACGCGCTTTCCTCAAATTGTCTGATTTCTTGAACCTCCACTTTCAAATCAACTTTTTTGTTTTTGAAAAAATTGTTTTTTATCAATTTGCTGATATCTTCAATTCCCGTCCCCTTTCTTCCAATCAACACTCCCGGACGGGAAGTTTTAATGATTAATTTAATCACTCCTGAAGATCTTTCTATTTCAACATCAGCAATAGCTGCAGTTTTCCATTGTTTCATGATTAAACGACGGATTTCAATATCTTCCCGAAGATTTTTGGTATAATCCTTAGTCCCAAACCAACGCGACCTCCAGTTGGTCGTAATACCTATTCTTAATCCTTTTGGATTTACTTTATGTCCCATATTTGGACTTTTTGCTAATGTTTAAAAAAATTATTCCCCAAAATTCATGTTATTTTCTTCATATTATTCGTGAATATCGGCACCTTACATTGATTTTCTCCTGAACACTTTATTCATCCAACCGCTTTTTTGGGTTTTCTTGCTTTCTTTCTTAACAGTTTCTTTCTTTGACTGCATATTATCCTTTTCCACTTTTTTGATATCCTCGGCTTGTTCTCTTTCCTTCATGATTTTCTGCTCCATTTTTTTGCGATTTTCTTCGCGCTCTTTTTTTTCTTTTTCCAGCTGTTCTTTCGATTTCCTGTTTTTTCCCTCTACTCGTTCTTCCAGCACCAGCACCACATTTGAATTTCTTTTAACTACCGGAGTGGCTCGTCCATATGCCCGCGGCAACCAACGTTTCATTTTTGTTCCTTCTCCGATTTGAATCTCAAAAACATATAAATTATTCTTATCCAGTCCGAAATTATTTTCCGCATTAGCAATCGCGCTTCGCACAAGCTTTTCCAAAGGAGAACTTGATCGTTTTACGATATTTCTAAGATTTGTCAGGGTTTCATTCACATCAATCCCTTCTATCGACTTACGGAGAAGCCGAACTTTTCTTGGAGATATTCTTAAATCATTAAGACGAGCTATGACTTTCATTGTTTTGGAAAATTTATCTGATTTTCTATAAAAAAATTATTGCTTAGTTTCTGGAGCAACTTTAGCAGCTTTCGCCGAATCCTGTTCTTTTTGCTTTGCCGTCATTTCTATTTCTTTCTGTATCTTTCCTCCGTGCCTCGTAAACTTTCTTGTCGGTGAAAATTCACCCAGACGATGACCTACCATTTCCTCCATTACATACACTGAAATAAAATCTTTGCCATTATGGACTCCAAAAGTAAAACCGATCATTTCCGGAGAAATCACGCACGCACGAGACCAAGTTTTAATCACAGTCTTATCTCCCGGCTTTTTGTCATGGATTTTTTTCAGAATCCTTGGGTCGACATATAATCCTTTTTTCAGTGATCTTGACATAATTTTACAAATTTCTCTTTACACTTTACGACTTTATTTATAATTTATTTACCTCTTCTTTTGACAATAAACTTGTTGCTATATTTATATTTCTTCCTGGTCTTTTTTCCCAGCGCCGGCTTTCCCCATGGTGTTTTCGGATGCATACCCAATGGCTGACGCCCTTCTCCTCCTCCATGCGGATGATCAATCGGATTCATGGCGGTTCCACGAACTGCCGGACGTTTCCCGAGCCAGCGGCTTTTCCCCGCTTTACCTATATTAATTAAATTGGATTCAAAATTGCTTATTTGTCCGATCGTGGCATAACATTCCTGATTCATTATCCTGATTTCTCCCGAAGGAAGTTTCACTTGAGCCATTCCTTCATCCAAGGCCATCAGAGTTGCTTCCGATCCGGCACTGCGGATAATCTGACCACCTTTTCCCGGAAACATTTCCAAATTTGAAATAATCGTTCCTATAGGAATTCTTTTTAATTTAGTCCGATTGCCATTTTTTATCGGCGCGTTTTCCGAAGTAAATATTTCTTTTCCTTTTTTCATCTTATCTGTCGCTAAAATATATCGCTTTTCTCCATCTTGATAAACCACTAGCGCGATCAACGAACTTCGATTTGGATCTTTTTCAATCGCCACGATCTTACCTGGAACTTCAAGTTTGTTCTGAAGAAAATCAATTATTCGATAGCGTCGCTTATGCCCACCTCCATGATGGCGCGTAGAAATTTTTCCGTGCGACCTTCCGGATTTTTTTGAATATTTAGCCAAAAGCGATTTTTCCGGTCTCTTGTCAGTTAGATGATCCGGCTTTACTATCGACATATTCCGCCTTCCGGCGGTATTTCTTTTATATATTTTAATTGCCATGCAAATAATCTGCCGATTAACCAGCGAATGACTCTGGATTAATTGTTTCTTTTACATTCGCCGAAATTAGCACTTAAACTCCTTCAAATAATTCTATTTTAGATCCTTCTTTTAAAGTGATTACCGCCTTCTTGAATCCCGACTTCCATCCTTTGGTTCGTCCATAAATTCTTTTTTTCTTTGGAATATTCACGATATTGACTTTAATCACCTTTACGTTATATAAATTTTCAATAGTTCTTTTTACCTTTATTTTGTTCGCGTCTTTAAAAATTTTAAATATATATTTGTTAACCGCGATTAATTGATGAGATTTTTCCGTGATCCACGGTTCAATTAAAATTTGATAATCCTTTTCCGAAATTTTTTCATTCACGTTGAAAACCGCTCCCTTTTTTTCATCTTTATTTTTTTCACTCTTCATCGCCATATGTTTCAATTTATGATTTATTTGCCATCACTGGAAGCATATTTTTTTTCCAAATATCTCACGGAGTCCTTGCTTAAAAGCAGATATTTATTATTCAACATCTCAAAAACATTCAGATTTTGAGTCGCAATATTCACAACATTCGCAATATTCCGGCTGTATTTATTCAGATTTTTTTCATTCCCCAAAAATCCGAATAAAATTTTATTTTTTAACTTCAGATTTTTAATAATTCTCGCAAATTCTTTGGTCTTTTTTTCCTTCAAATCCAGTTTTTCCAACACAAAAATTTCATTTTGACGGACTTTTTCACTCAATACAATCTTAATCGCTTTTTGATTCATCTTCTTATTGATTTTTTTACTGAAATTTTTGTCTTTGGTCGGTCCGAAAATAATTCCTCCTTTTCTCCAGACCGGACTCCTGACAGAACCTACTCTCGCCTTGCCGGTTCCTTTTTGTCTCCACGGCTTTTTTCCCGATCCACTTCTTTCTCCACGATTTTTCGTATGCGCGATCGCTACCCTTAAATTTGAAGCGATAGTTACAAAGGCCTGATGCACCAAATCATCATTTTTTTCAATATTAAAAACGTCATCAGAAATCTTCAAATCCTCCGTTTTTTCTCCCTCTCTGTTGTAGACCGGTAATATGGCCATAAAATGACTGACCTTTAAACTTTATTTAGAAATTATTTCCACAATCCTTCCTGCTACTCCCGGCACTGCACCTCTAAAACCCAGTAGCCGGTTTTCTTTATCAATAAAAACTAATTTTATGTTCTTTGATGTCGATTTTGCTCCTCCCATTCTTCCAGCCATTCTTTTCCCCTTGATCACGTGCTGTGGCTGTTGAGACCCCACCGAGCCTGGAGCGCGCCAATCGTGTTTGTGGCCATGGCTTCTTTTTGATCCTTTAAATCCATGACGTTTCATTACTCCTTGAAATCCTTTAGATTTTGTCGTTCCGCTTATTTTCACCGTATCGCCAATTTGAAACGAATCAATGTTAATTTCCTGACCCAACTGAAAAATATCATTTTTTTCCGATAAACGGAATTCCTTTTTGAATATCTTGTTTTTCGTCTTATTAATCACCAATTGTACCGAATCATATCCATCCTTTTCCCTTGTCCTGATAAAAGATATTTTATTCGGTTCACATTCAACCAAAGTCACATTAAGCGCTTTCCCTTTTTCATAAATCGTCGTCATTCCCAACTTTTTTCCTAAAATAAATTTCATAATTTTACAATAAAAGACAAACAAAAAATCGATTGTTTCTAAGCCAGTCGATTTTTTACCCTATTTGGAAAATCACTTTTCTGGCTAGTTGAGTATCCCGACTCAACGGGACTTTAACTAGTATTTCGTTTTCTTTTAAATTTCACTATGATTACATTTTGATTTCAATATCCACTCCCGCCGGCAAGTCAAGATTAGTCAGATTGTCAATCGTCTTGGGATTCGGATCAAGGATATCAATCAGGCGCTTATGGATTCTCATTTCATATTGGTCTCTGGCGTCCTTGTGCACAAAAGTCGATTTATTCACAGTCACCTTGTGAATTTCCGTTGGAAGCGGAACCGGTCCGGTTATCCTGCTTCCTGTCCTTTCCGCCGTCTCAACAATTTTCTTAGCGGACTGATCAATAATCTTATTGTCATAGGCCTTGATCTTGATCCTGATTCTCGTCGATTGTAATTCTTTTGTTTTCTTAGCTGACATTTTTGTAATCAAAACTTAATTTAAGTGAACACAAGCGAGCACAACTTTTTGTGCCCGCATAGTTATCTCAAACTATTTTATAATTTTAGTCGCGACACCGGCTCCCACCGTTCTTCCGCCTTCTCGAATTGCAAAACGCATTCCTTCTTCCATCGCCACTGGCGCCAAAAGTTTGATATTGATATTTACCGTATCTCCGGGCATCACCATTTCTGTTCCCTCCGGAAGTTGGACTTCTCCTGTCACATCTGTTGTTCGGATGTAAAATTGCGGCTTATATCCCTTGAAAAAAGGAGTGTGTCTGCCACCTTCTTCCTTGGTCAAAACATAAACTTCACCTTCAAATTCAGTATGCGGAGTAATTGAACCGGGTTTTGCCAACACTTGTCCTCTTTCCACATCTTCTTTTTTAATTCCGCGGAGCAAAAGACCGGCATTATCTCCCGCTTGGCCTTTATCCAAGGATTTATTGAACATTTCAATTCCTGTAATCACTGTCTTGACAGTCGGCCGGATACCCACAATTTCTACTTCTTCATTGATATTAACAATTCCTCTTTCAATTCTTCCAGTTACCACTGTTCCGCGCCCTTCAATAGAAAAAATGTCTTCAATCGGCATCATAAATGGCTTGTCAATATCGCGAACCGGTTCAGGAATTTTTTCATCCAGAGCGGTTATCAAATCAAAAATCGGCTTGGTTGCTTCATCATCAATCGATTTCGCCTCAAGCGCCTTAAGAGCTGATCCGCGGATAATCGCCGCGTTATCTCCATCAAATTCGTACTTAGAAAGCAGTTCCCGCACTTCTGTTTCCACCAAATCAATCAATTCCGGATCTTGAGCCATATCAACTTTATTGATAAAACCCACAATCACCGGCACGCCTACTTGACGAGCTAAAAGAATATGCTCCCTAGTTTGCGGCATCGTACCATCTGTCGCGCTCACCACTAAAATTGCGCCATCCATTTGAGCGGCTCCCGTAATCATGTTCTTGATGTAATCGGCATGTCCCGGACAATCAACATGCGCGTAATGACGCTTTTCTGATTCATATTCACAATGAGCGGTAGCAATAGTAATTCCACGTTCTCGCTCTTCCGGCGCATTGTCAATTTCATCAACTTTTTTCGGCTTGGCAAATCCCTTAAAACTCAACACATTAAGAATCGCAGCTGTCAAAGTTGTTTTTCCATGGTCAACATGACCGATTGTTCCGACGTTTACATGTGGTTTGGTTCGTTGAAATTGTTCTGCTGCCATAAATATTAATTTTTCACGATGATTTGCAAAACTTTTTTAGTTATGCAAGTTTTTCGTGATCATTTATTGTTATTAAAGTAATTTTATTCTACTATGTTTTAACATTTTTAGCAAGTAGCTCTTTTAAATACATTGCTTATATTACCAGAAGAAAAATATTTGTCAAGATATGATATAAAATTATCATTTCTTACTGATAATCTCTTCGGTTACATTTTTTGGCACTTCACTGTAATGTCCGAATTCCATGGTATAATTTGCTCTTCCTTGAGTCATACTACGAAGCTGGGTCGCGTATCCAAACATCGTCGCCAAAGGAATTTCCGCTTCAATCACTTTTACGCGGGCATTGCCTTCTCCCTTGTCATTTATTTTTTTAATAATACCCCTTCTGGAATTCACATCTCCCACTACATCGCCCATAAATTGCTCCAGAGCGATAATCTGAACTTTCATGATCGGTTCCAAAATTATTGGATGCGCTCGTCTGGCCGCTTCTTGAAACGCCATCGAACCGGCAATTTTGAAAGCGGATTCTGAAGAATCCACTTCATGGAACGATCCATCATAAAGTGTCGCTTTCACATCCACCATCGGATAACCAGCCAACACTCCATTATCCATCGCCTCTTTTATTCCTTTTTCAACAGCTGGAATATATTCCTGAGGAATTACACCACCCTTGATCGCATTTTTAAATTCAAATCCTTTGCCTACTTCTTGCGGTTCCAATCTTACCCAACAATGGCCATATTGTCCTCGTCCGCCTGACTGGCGAATGTATTTTCCTTCAGCCTCGCCCTTGATCTTTATAGTTTCACGATAAGCCACTTGTGGCTGACCGATATTGGCCTCAACTTTGAATTCGCGTTTCATCCTATCAACAATAATGTCCAGATGCAATTCCCCCATTCCTGAAATGATAGTTTGACCGCTTTCTTCATCGATTCTCAAATGCAAAGTTGGATCTTCTTCAGCCAGTTTACGAAGAGCTATACCCATTTTTTCCTGATCAGCTTTCGTTTTCGGTTCCACCGCGATATCAATCACCGGTTCTGGAAATGTTATTGATTCAAGTATCACCGGTTTTTCCTGATCGCATAAAGTATCTCCGGTCGTGGTATTCTTCATTCCCACAAGCGCTCCTATGCCTCCAGCATAAATTTCCTGAATTTCTTCCCGATGATTGGCATGCATTTGAAGGATCCGGCCGATTCTTTCTTTCTCCCCTTTGGTAGAATTTAAAACATATGAACCTGCATTAAGTGTTCCTGAATATACTCGGAAAAATGTCAGCTGACCGACAAAAGGATCGGTAGCCACTTTAAATGCCAACGCGGAAAATGCCTCATCGTCCGAAGCCTTCCTTTCAATCTCTTGACCATTATCCGGATTAATCCCTTTCACCGGAGGAACATCCACCGGCGATGGCAAATAATCTACCACGCCATCCAAGACCAATTGCACCCCCTTATTGCGAAGCGCTGTTCCCACATAAACCGGTATGAGCCGCACAGAAATTGTAGCTTTTCGAAGAGCGGTCTTGAGTTCCGGCACACTAATTTCTTGTCCATTCAAAAACTTCTCCGTCAGCGACTCGTCTGTTTCCGCAATTTTTTCCACCATTTTTTCTCTCCATTTTTTGGCTTTCTCCATTAGACCAGATGGAATTGTTTCTTCAACCACTTTTTCACCCATCTCTCCGTCAAAAGAATAGGCCTTCATATTTATGATATCCACCACTCCTCGGAATTCTCCTCTTTCACCGATTGGAATTTGCACCGCCACCGCATGCGGAGTCAGTCGATTCCAAATCGAATCGATGCAAAAATCAAAATTCGCTCCTTCTTTGTCGATTTTATTGATAAAACAAATCCTGGGAACATTATATTTATCCGCCTGCCTCCAGACAGTTTCCGACTGCGGTTCTACACCCTCTTTTCCGTCAAAAACCACGACTCCTCCATCCAAAACACGCATAGAGCGTTCCACTTCCACTGTAAAATCCACATGCCCCGGCGTATCAATAATATTAATCTGGTGATCTCCCCAATAACAAGTTGTGGCCGCGCTGGTAATCGTGATTCCTCGTTCTTTTTCCTGTTCCATCCAGTCCATCGTAGCCGTACCATCATGCACTTCACCGATTTTATGAGTGATTCCGGTATAAAATAAAATACGCTCGGTCGTGGTTGTTTTCCCGGCGTCAATATGAGCGATAATCCCGATGTTCCGGTATTTTTCAATAGGCGTTTTCCTTGGCATTTTTTTATTGAGTCAAAATATAAACTTATTAATTCTCAATTCTATCTGCGACTAAATCTAGAAATTTAATCGACTCGTTATATTCGTCTGCGGTAAGTTTTGATTTCCCTTGACGTAGCTATGTTATTGGACATTATTACTTTTCCATTCAGCGTCTCGACTATATTTTAAATGTATTCTTCTCTTTTTTCCTATTTTTTGAAACAATCAATATCCAAAAAACAACTGCAACCAAAATCAAAAAAACAAAAGAAATTGGCCACATATAAATCGGGATCAAATAAAAATTCAATAATATCAGTCATTTTTTTTATTCTATGCAAAGTGAGCAAAGGCCTTGTTGGCTTCCGCCATCCGATGAGTATCTTCGCGCTTTTTCATGGCCGATCCTTGCTTGTTCGACGCTTCAATAAATTCATCCGCCATTTTCTCCGCCATTTTTCGGCCTTTTCTTTTTTTACAGACATCCAAAATCCAGCGCATCGCCAATGTTTGGCGCCTCTCTCCCGACACCGGAACCGGCACTTGATAATTTGCACCTCCAACTCGCTTGGATTTCAATCCCAAAAGAGGAGAAACGTTCTTAATTGCTTGCTCAAAGATATTTAGTCCGCCTTTTTTCGTCCGCTCATGAATAATGTCAAAAGAATCATAAATGATTTTTTCCGCTATGCTTCTTTTTCCGTCTTTAATAATTTGTCCAATAAAACGTCCGACCAACATGTTATTATAACGTGAGTCGAATTTTGCTTTTTTATCGTAAATTCTTTTTCTTCGAGCCATATTTTGAAAAAATTCTAAATTCTAAAAGCTAAACAAGTTTCGAATTCCGTATTTTTCGATTAAAATAAATTAAAAAAATATTATTTTGTCTTCTCTTTCGGTTTTTTAGCTCCATATTTCGATCGTCCACGCCGCCTTTTTTCCAATCCGGCCGTGTCCAAAATCCCTCGCACGATATGATAGCGCACTCCAGGCAGATCTTTCACTCTTCCCCCGCGGATCACCACAATCGAATGCTCCTGGAGATTATGACCCTCACCCGGAATATAAGCCGTAACTTCCATCCCATTGGAAAGTTTCACTCTGGCGATTTTTCGGAGCGCCGAATTCGGTTTTTTCGGCGTGGTAGTTCCGACTTTCACGCAAACTCCGCGTTTAAACGGGCTTTGTGTTTTTCTTGGGCAGTTTTTCAAAGTATTAAAAACCATCCCCATCGCCGGAGATTTGGATTTGCTTTTCACGGACTTGCGTTCATTTTTGACTAGCTGATTGATTGTTGGCACTTTTTTATGAATAAAACTCAAAATACAATACTTTCCTTGAAGTACTGAATAAAAATTTTTTAGAATGTATTAGAGTAATTTAAAACCACTAGTTGCCTAGCGATATCAATAATACATAAGATGGAAATTATTGTCAATGATTTTTGGTAATGTCCACATACATATGGCGGTTTTTCCAAGATAGGAATATCTTGGAGGATGTGTACCAATATGCCAAAAACAATTAAAGAGGAACGGCTGAGATGGATTCTGC
>Ga0315273_10004950_pt1 | contig 16431 bp, 15 predicted proteins | sample YL17G02_0_MG_FD_205753 | JGI IMG/M metagenome (GOLD analysis project Ga0315273, IMG submission 205753) | Sediment microbial communities from Yellowstone Lake, YNP, Wyoming, USA - YL17G02_0 | ecosystem: Environmental > Aquatic > Freshwater > Lake > Sediment | place: USA: Wyoming | collected... | reverse complement strand
CTCGACCCGACGCCGTTCGAGGCGCAGGTCAATCAGACCAAAGCGCAGCTCGAGCGCACCCGCGTCGCGGCGCTCGACGCCCAGTCCAAGCTCAGGCGGCAGCAGGCGCTGTTCAAGGCCGAGCTCGCCTCCGAGGACCAGCTCGACTCCGCCAAGGCCGCCTACGACCAGGCGGTGGCGCAGGTCACGGAGCTGCAGGCTGCGCTCGACCGCGCCGAGGCCAACCTGCAGTACTCGGTGATCCGCTCGCCGATCGACGGCGTCGTCGTGTCGCGCGACTACGACGTCGGCCAGACCGTCGCCGCCTCGTTCCAGGCGCCGACGCTGTTCACCATCGCCGAGGACCTGACGCGCATGCAGCTCACCTGCGACGTCGACGAGGCCGACATCGGCCAGGTCAAGGTGAGCCAGCCGGTGCGCTTCTCGGTGGACACCTTCCCCGAGCGCGAGTTCCGCGGCCTGGTGGAGCAGATCCGACTGTCGCCCAAGGCGACCAACAACGTCGTCACCTACCCGGTCATCGTCTCGGTCGCCAACCAGGACCTCGCGCTGATGCCTGGCATGACCGCCGAGGTGCACGTCGAGGTGGCGCGCGCCGAGAACGTCCTGCGGGTGCCCGCGGCGGCGTTGCGCTTCCGTCCCGAGCTGCTCGGCCTCAACGGCGGCGCCAGTCGGCCCGGCGGCAGCCAGGGCGGCGGCAGCCAGGGCGGCGGCGGCATGGGCGGCCAGCGTCCGGGCGCGGGCGGCCAGGGTGCGGTCGGCGGCAGCATGAGCCTCGCGCGCAACGCCGGACGCGTCTTCCTGGCGCCGGCGAAGCCCGGCGAGTCGCTGCGCCCGATCGAGTTCGTCACCGGACTGACCGACGGGCAGTTCTTCGAGGTGAAGAAGGGCGATCTCGCCGAGGGAACCACAATCGTCGTCGGCCTCGCAACCACGCAGGGCCAGGACGCGGGCGGCCTCGCCGGGATGGGTCGGTTCGGCGGCCCGCCGCGCCGCTAGCCGCGGGGAGGGTAGATGCTGAACCTGCTGCAGATCTACAAGGTCGCGCTCGTGGCGCTGCGCCGCAACCCGATGCGGACGCTGCTGACGATGCTCGGCGTGATCATCGGCGTCGGCTGCGTCGTCGCGATGGTGGCGATCGGCCAGGGCGCCTCGTCGGCGATCCAGAGCCAGATCGGGGCGCTCGGCACCAACATGCTGATCATCTTCTCGGGATCGCACTCCGCCGGCGGCGTTCGCGGCGGCATGGGCTCGGTGCAGACGCTCACCGTCGACGACGCCGCCGCCATCGTGCGCGAGTGCCCCTCGGTGGCGATCGCCGAGCCCGGCGTCCGCACCGGCGCGCAGCTCGTCTTCGGCAACCAGAACTGGTCCACCAGCGTGCAGGGCACCGGTCCGGACTTTCCGACGATCCGCGCCTGGGCGCTCGCCAAGGGCTCGTACTTCACCCACGAGGACATCAAGGCCGCCACCAAGGTCGCGGTGCTGGGCGCGACGGTCGTCGAAAACCTGTTCGGCGACACCAATCCTGTCGGCCAGGTGATCCGCGTCAAGGACATGCCGTTCCGGGTCATCGGCGTCTTCGACAAGAAGGGCGGCAGCGCCATGGGCGACCAGGACGACGTCGTCTGCGTACCCTACACGACGGCGCAGCGCAAGCTGATGGGCGTCACCTGGATCGGCACGGTGCTGGTCTCCGCCGTCTCGCCGGGCGCCATCAACCGCGCCACCGACGAGATCACCGATCTGCTGCGCCAGCGGCATCGCCTGACAGCCGGCCAGGACAACGACTTCGGCATCCGCAGCCAGCAGGACCTCGCGCAGACCGCGACGCAGATGACCGGCGTGCTCACCATGCTGCTCGGCGCGATCGCCTCGGTCTCGCTGATCGTCGGCGGCATCGGCATCATGAACATCATGCTGGTGTCGGTCACCGAGCGCACCCGCGAGATCGGCGTCCGCCGCGCGCTCGGCGCCCGCCGCTCCGACATCCGCACCCAGTTCCTCATCGAGGCGTCGCTGATCTCCGGCCTCGGGGGCGCGATCGGCATCGGCATCGGCATCTTCATCGCCCGGCTAGTGTCGCGCCTCGGCGGCTGGCCGACGCTGGTGCAGCCGCAGGTGGTACTCACGGCGTTCCTTTTCGCCGGCCTCGTCGGCGTCTTTTTCGGCCTCTACCCGGCCGCCAAGGCCGCCCGCCTCGACCCGATCGAGGCGCTGCGCTACGAGTAGCAGCGACATCCCTGTCGCGACCTCGCCACGCCGGCCTTGCCGCCGCAAGGGCCCGACCACACGCATGCGACCGTCGTCGTCTGTCCGTTGACAGCGACCCCTAGCATCTGTAGCGTGACCCGACACGAGGAGCTCATGACGCAACCCTCTGAGATCACGCTCGACTCGGTGGTCGTTACCGCGAAGGAGCAGGTGTCGTCGGATCTCGGCGACGAGATCGCGATCCTTGGGCTGCGCCGCAACACCTACTACAGCGTCGCGGCAGTCGGCCGCCGGATCTGGGAGCTGGTCCAGACACCGCGCTCGGTGTCGGAAATCCTCGCGCAGCTCCTCTCTCAATACCAGGTCGACGGCGAGCGCTGCCGTGGCGACCTGATCACGATGCTCGGCCGCCTGCGGGACGAGGGTCTGCTCGACGTCGTCGATGGCGCGCCCCGCTAGGAGCCTGTGAGCGGGATCGCCGGGATCTTCCGGCGCGACGGCTCCCCGGCCGCGGCCGGCGACATCGCCCCCGCACTCGCGGCGCTCGCCCGCCGCGGGCCCGACCGGCAGGCGAGCTGGTGCGGCGGCCCGGCGGCGCTCGCCTGCGCCCAGCTCCGCACCACGCCTCAGTCGACGGTGGAGACACTCCCCTACCACGACCGCGAGCGCGGCGTCGTGGTCGTCCACGACGCGCGTCTCGACAACCGTGAGGAGCTGGCGGGCATGCTCGGGCTGTCGCGGCAGCCGCTGGCGGAGGTGTGCGACGGCGCCCTGCTCGGCGCCGCCTGGACGCGCTGGGGCGAGCGCTGCCCGGAGCGCCTGCTGGGAGATTTTGCCTTCGCCGTCTGGGATGAGCGGAACCGGACGCTCTTCAGCGCGCGTGACCACCTGGGCGCGAGGGCGCTGTTCTGTTTCGCGTCACCCCGGCTGTTCGCCTTCGCGTCCGAGATGAAGGGTCTTCTGCTCGTGCCGGGGGTTCCCCGGCGGCTGAACCCAACTCGTGTGGCTGACTACCTCGTAGGCGTTACGCCCGACGATGCGATTACCTTCTACGCCGACGTGACGCGTTTCCTCCCCGGAGAATCGCGGCTGGTCGCCGCCGACCGCCTGGCGACTCGGCGTTACTACCAGCCGACCCTTCCGGCCGAGTTCCACAGGGGCGGACCCGAAGAGGTCGCCGCGGGGTTCCGCGAGGTCTTCACGGCCTCCGTCCGCGATCGCCTGCGCGTCTCCCGGCCGGTCGCGGCGCAGCTCTCGGGCGGGCTCGACTCGTCGTCGATCGTCTGCGTCGCCCGGTCGCTCCGTCGCGAGGCGCGGGGCGGGCCGCTGCCGACGTTCTCGTACGTCTTTCCCCGGACCGTGAGCGCCGACGAGCGGGCGTACATCAGCGCGGTCGCTGCCGAAGGCGGCATCGAGCCCCACTTCGTCGACGCGGACGCGATCACTCCGCTCACCGACCTCGACGCGATCCTCGGCGCCATCGACGAGCCGTTCCGCGGCGCCCCGCTGCCCTACCAGTGGTCGATCTTCAGGGCGGCGGCGGAGCGCGGCGTCGGCGTGATGCTCGACGGCTTCGGCGGCGACGCCGTCGTCGGCTACGGACTCTGGTACCTCGCCGAGCTCGCCCGCAGCGGCCGCGTCGTGCGGCTGGCCCGCTTGCTCCGCGGCATGGCGCGGAGGCAGTGGATTCCGCCCGGCATGGCGATACGGAATTACGTGATCCAGCCCAACATCCCCGCCTGGGCGCGCGCTGTTCGGCGTGCGCTTCTCGGGCGGACCGCGCGCCTCCCCGCGCCGATGTTCGTTGCGCCGGAGCTGGCTCGGAGGACCGCACTCGGCGATCGGTTCGAGGCGTTCTGGCACAGCCGCCCCGCGCCGCGGGGCGACCACGAGCACCACGTGGCGGACGTCGCCTACCACCTCCCCAAGGACCACGCCGAGATGACAGGCGCGGCGTTCGCCATCGAGCCCCGCACACCGTTCCTCGACCGGCGGGTCGTCGAGTACTGCCTGGCGGTGCCGTCCGACCAGAAGATCGCGGACGGCATGACCCGCATGCTGCCGCGCCGGGCGCTCGCCGACACGCTCACGCCGGCGGTGGCGGCGCGCGCCGGTAAGGCCGCGCCGACTGCCAGCCTCCTGCGCGGGCTGCTCGGAACCGACCTGCCGCGGATCGCGGCCCTGTTCGAGGGAGAGAACGGCGAGCGCGTCGCGCGCTACGTCGACCTCCCGGCGCTTCGCGGCGCGCTCCGGCGCCAGACCGCCGCCGTTGCCGGCTCGTTCCCCGTGTGGCCCACCGCCGAACAGTGGCAGGCCGCCGACCGGATCCGCGACGCGGCGGTCCTGATCCGCTGGCTGCGTCTCACCGCGATCGACGAGTAGGCGCACCGCCCACGTCTCGGTGTCGGCGTCGCGGGCTGGCGAGGAATCGCCGCCTTGCCGGCCAGCGTGCTCCGGTCGTTGCGGTCGGGGTCGCTCGAGGGTATAGTGGGATTCAACATACGTTGCGGAAACAGGGGGGACAAGAAGATGAGTGAGCAGAAGGCGCTGAACGAGAATGGCCAGACCGGCGCGAGCTACGACACGCCGCAACTGGTGACGCATGGAACAGTGGCGGAGCTGACACAGGGAACCGCCGGCCAGCAGCCGGACACCAACTTCGCCAGCCAGCCCATTCCCTAAATCGTCGAGCCGGCGCCGCGGGTCTCGGCCCCGCCCACCGAGTCGAGACTTCGACCCCGGCCGGCGAGGTATCACCGGCGCAGCCGTATGCGGCCGCCGTAACAGGCCGGGCCGTTGCGGTTGCGCCGGTCTTCGGCCTGAGTCCTCCCCGGCGTCCGAGCGCTCGCGACGGCGGTGAGGACGCTGGAGGTTGTCGAACGGTGATACCGGGAGAGTCCCTGCCGCTGCGATCGTCCCTGCGGGCACCATGACCGGCGCGTCCCGGCGTGCCGGTCACGTCTATTCCGTCTACGGTCTCACGGTGGCATCCGACGTAGAGCTGCCCGAGCTCACCGGCGGCAGCGGCGTGCCGGACATCGTCATCTCGCAATTCCCCGGCGAGTCGCAGCCGCCCGACCTCGCCGGCACGTACGCCTTTCACGGTGGCGCCGACGACGTCACCCTGGAGTTTCCGCAGACGGCGACCATCACCGTGCACGCTGGGCGGGAGATCGTCGTCCGGCCGCGCCCGGGCGTCGACACCCGCACGGTGCGCGCCGTTCTGCTCGGCCCCGCTCTCGCCGTTCTCCTCCACCAGCGCGGCGTGCTGGCTCTCCACGCGAGCTCCGTCCTCCACCCGAGGGGCGTCGTCGGGTTCCTGGGCGGCTCCGGGTGGGGCAAGTCGACGATGGCCGGCGGTCTAGAACGGCGCGGCTGCGGGCTGGTCGCCGACGACATCACGGCAGTCCAGCCGGCGCCCGCGACGATCGATGTCCTGCCGTCGTTTCCCCAGCTCAAGCTGTGGCCCGAGGCCGCCGAGGCGCTCGGGCTGGATCCCGTGACCCTGCCACGCGTCGTGGCGGCCGAGGAGAAGCGGGCGCGTCGCGTTCCCGGCCGCCTTCCCGAGGGTCGGCTGCAGCTCGCCAGCCTCTACGTCCTCGCCGACGGCGAGCATGTCCGCGTCGAGCCGCTCGCCCCTCGCGAGGCACTGATCGAGCTGGTACGCCACTCGTTCTGCGCCCGCCGGCTCGCCGAGCTCGGGGCGACCCGCCACTTCCTCCAGTGCGGCGAGGTCGCCCGCCGAGTGCCGGTGCGCCGGCTGGTCAGGCCGCGCAATCTGGCGCTCCTCGACACCGTCGCCGACCTGGTCCTGCAGGACGTGGCGCGTGCTCCCTGAGGCGCTCGCGCGCCACGACCGGCACGCCGAGCTCGAGATCCTCGTCACCTGCTCGCGCGTGACGCTCTCGGCGGAGGATGCCGCGCACCTGGCAGCCCGCCTCGCCGCCGACCTCGACTGGGACTACGTGCTGCGGGCGGGAAACGTGAACGGGATCCTGCCGCTGCTCCACCGGCACCTGATCACCGGCGGCGCAAGCACGGTCGCTCCCGAGATGCAGGCTAAGCTGCGCCAGCGTCAGGCCGCGTCGACGCAGGCGGGGCTGCTGCTCACGGCGGCGCTCGTCGAAGCGTTGCGGGCGCTCGCCGACGCCGGGATCGAGGCGATCCCGTTCAAGGGTCCCCTGCTGGCGGCTGCCGTCTACGGCGACCTCGGCCTGCGCCCGTTCCGCGACATCGACGTCCTCGTGCGGCCGGGCGATCTCCCGACCGCCGTCGAGCGCCTCGAGCGGTCCGGCTGGGCGGTCGCGCCGGGCCAGGGCCCGCTGGCCGGCCGGCTGCGCTGCGCCTGGGTCAGCGACCTGGCGCTGGCGCGTGGCGCGTCGCTGCTCGAGCTCCACTGGCGGCTCACGCAGCCGTACTTCGGGATCGCCGATACGCTCGACGACGTCGCCGGCGAGCTGGTGGCGGCCGAGGTGGCCGGTCTTGCGGTGCGAACGCTGTCGCCGACCGCGCTGCTCTTCTATCTGTGCGTTCACGGGGCCACCCACCGCTGGTGCCGCATCGAATGGATCTGCGACGTCGCCGAGATGCTCCGCCGCGAGACTCCCATCGACTGGGATCGGCTCCGGCAGCGCGCCCGCAGCCACGGCGCCGAACGCATGCTCGGGCTCGGGGTGCTCCTCGCGTGCGACCTTCTCGGCGCTCCCCTGCCCGCGGAGCTGGCGCACCTCGCCAGGCGCGGCGCGGTCCGCTCGCTGGCACGCGCCGTCTACCGCCACCTCCCGGACGAGAATCCGGACCCGAACCCCGGGCTGAAGCTTGCGCCGTTCCACCTGGCGATGCGCGAGCGGCTGCGCGACCGGACGCGCTACGCGGCAACCGTCCTGTTCGCTCCGTCGCCGCTCGATCTCGAGGCGGTGCCGCTGCCGCCGGTGCTGTATCCGCTCTACTTCGCGGTGCGCCCGTTCAGGCTGGCGGTGTCACACGCTGGCCATGTGCTGAGGCGCCGCCGCCCGGTGCCGCCACCGACCTGAGCTCGGGGTCCGGCCTGGAGGCATGCTCCTCTTCGGCAGCCGGCCGCAGGAGTCCCTTGACGAGCCCCAGCGTCGCCGCGGCGATCCCGAGGAGGAGAAGCGGCGTCAGCAGCACCGCTTGCCGAGCCCAGTCCGGCTGCCAGGCAATGAGGCGCCGCCACATGCGGACGAGGCGGGCCGCCGGGTACACCGCCACGAGCCTGGCGAAGTGGCGCGCGCCGGTGCCGCCGACGCCCGGAACCTGCTGCCTGCGGCTCAGTCGGCCCAGCCAAAGGCCGTGCCACTCCTGGTGGCGCCAGAACTCGCCCAGACTAGCCGTGCCGGGGTGGACGATGCGGATCGCCGGATCGAAGAGGAAGCGCTGTCCGGACGCGACCAGGGCCCAGATCAGCGCGGTGTCCTCGCCGCACGGCAGCGTCTCGTCGTAGCGGCCGAAGCGCTCGAATACCGAGCGCCGGAACGAGAGGTTGTAGACGGGGCTCTGCACCACCTCGCGCGGCCGCCCGGGCGGGAAGGCGTTGTACTCGAGCACGTGCGATGCGCGCGCAAGAGCGTTGGCGGGCTCGGCCCAGACGACGGCGCCGCCGACCAGGTCGTGGCCCTCCCGATGCGCTGCAACCCGCCGCTCCAGCCAGTCGGGCGCCGCCTCGCAGTCGGCGGCGAGGAAGGCGATCACCTCGGCCCGCGCGTTCCTGATCCCGAGATTGCGGGCGGCGCCGGTAAGCAGCCTCTCCCGGCGCCCGACCACTCGCACCTCGGGGAACTCCCGGCGCACGATCTCCGGCGTCTCGGGGTCGCCGCTCCACACGAGGATTACGTCGAACGACTCGGCGAGGGTCTGGCGGCGGAGCGACTCCAGGCTCCGCCGGATGAAGGCGCCGGCGTTGTAGGCGAGCACGATCACGCTGGCCGCCGGTCGGCCGGACTTGGGCGCCGCGATCGCCGGAACCGTCGCGCTGTCGCGCGGGGTCACGCGCACCTGCGCAGCCACAGCGCGGCCGGGCCGGGCGGGCCGGGGCTGAGGCAGGGCACGATCGCCTGAAGCATGTCGAAGTGATCGCGGGCGACCGCGTGCGCGGCGAAGATCACCTCGTAGGTCGGGTTGTGGACGAGGAACGCGTGCAGCAGGTACTGCTCCGCGAGGAACGTCCCGCGGACGAACCACTCGCGCGGGTAGTCGAAGGGGAGAAACACGTCGTGAAAGTGCACCACGACGCCGCGGCGCAACCGTGGGAGCACCTCGAGCACCAAAAAGTTGACCTCGCTGCCCCGCTTGACGGTGTGCGACGAGTCGACGAACAGGATGTCTCCCGGTCCAAGTGCGAGGTACTCGCCGAGCGGCACCTCGGTCGCCGAACGGTGGTCGACTCGCGCCAGGCCGGGGAGCCGCTCCGGCAGCTCGCACCTGGGCTCGGGATCGATGCTCACCAGCTCGCACGGCGACCCGAACGCAGCGTTCCTCTCGCAGGCCCCGGCAAGGACGAGGGTGGAGTAGCCGGCCCCAACCTCGATCACCCGCCGCGGCTTGAGGTGGCGCACCATGGCGTGGAGCAGCACGGCGTCCAGGCCGGCGTAGTACCCGTTCTTCAGGAAGAAGCCGTTGCCGCCCTCTGGCCGCTCGAGAGCGCCCGCGAGCTCGCCGAGGTACGGAGTCAGGTGGCATCGCAGCCAGTCGAGCTGTACGCCGCTGTCGAACGCGAGGCCGACGAGCGAGTGCTTGGGCCCCCACTCCGGGGAGTCCGCCGGCGGCACCGCCGGGACCGGGCTGTACGGCGAGCGCGCCACGAGGTCGTAGCCGCGCCGATCGGCCGCGTCCTGCAGAAGCTCGTTGGTCCAGGCCCGCCAGCGCTGCCGCCACCGCGGCGGGATCCTATGCCACACCCGCGGCTCCGTCTTCGACGAATCCCCGCCGCGGCGAGACGCGGCGGAGACGCAGGCCGGCCTCGTCCGTGAGATAGTCGTAGCCGATCCCCGGCTGCCAGCGCGCCTCGGGATCCAGGTTCTTGTAACGCTCGCGCCTGGCCTCGCGGTCCTCGGGGCGGATGGTGCGGAGGTGGTAGACCTCGAGGTCAACGGCGATGAACCGGCCGTGGACGCGCGCCTGCAGCGGCGCCTTCACGGCATGGAGCGGGCGGTAGTCGAATTGGTGATCGGACCGCGCCGCGAACAGCCGCGCCACCCGCTTGCGGCGCCAGATCCCGTCGCAGCGATAGGTGTCGCGAGCCCCCCAGAGCTCACGCAGCCTGAGCGCGAATGCCGACAGCCCGAGGCGACCGCCGCGCCGGACGACGCGCTCGGCGCGGTCGCGGAAGCGCCGCTCGACCCGCTCGTCGGCGTCCACGACGAGGATCCACTCGGCGCCGTGCCGGAGCGCCGCCGCGTGCAGTCTCGTGTAGTTGCCGACCTCGTCCCACGCCGGCCGATCGGGAGGTACACGCAGCACCTCGAGCACGCCGGGGTGAGCAGCAAGGAAGCTGCCGCTGCCGTCGGTCGAGCCGTCGTCGAGCGCGACGACGCCGTCGACGTGCGGGGTGACGTTGGCCAGGAAGCCCGGCAGATAGGGCATCTCGTTCCTGACCGCGACGAGCGCCAGCAGCCGGACGCGGCGACGCTTGCCACGGAGCCCAGCCGAAGGCACCTCGAGCGCCTGGCCGATCGCCCAGCCGCGCAGGCGACGCCAACGCCACCCGATGGCGCCTGGGATCCGTGCGGCGAGCCGACCCGCCCACGTGCGCTGCAGCGCGCGGCCGCCACGGCTCGATCGCAACCAGCTCGCGATCGGGCCGGGCCGACGAAGCAACAGCACTTCCTTGCCGTTGATGGTTGCCGGCACGACACCCTCGAGCGTCGCGAACGTCCAGTCGGGGCGCGCTGCCGCCAGCTCGCCGAACGCCGCCGCGGAAGACGCGCGCGTCAGCTCCCGGTCGCGCACCACCGAGCGGAAGTCGAAATCAGTCCCGAGGAGGCGGCGTACTAAGACGTGCTGCCGCTTGATGCGAGCGAGATCGCCGGTCTCACCAGAGAGCGACCGGCGGGCCCCGATCCACTGGTGGATGCGCTCTCCCTCGAGACGCTCCTCGGGGGGCCGGAAGCTGACCACCTTGCTTCCATCCTGCACGCGGGTGAGCGGGGTCAAGGGATAGAGCAGGTCGAGCGGCTCGCGCACCGGCACGGTGATCGAGAGCCGCGCCAGCGCGCGCTCGACGGCGCTCCGGCGCAGGCACAGCGAGTGGTCGGCGAGGATCCCGTGCTCGTTCAGAGCGGCGGTCAGGGTCGCGTGCCCGCCGTGCGCGAATGCCGTATTGAGACGATCGCCGAGCCTCGCGCACCAGAGATCCCGCGGCACCCAGAGGAGCTGCTTGAGCACGGGATCGACAACGACGATGTTGTCGGTATTCGCTCCCCAGTCGTCGCGGTCCATTATCCCCACTACCGTTGCCAATCGCCCCCCCGGACTGAGACCAAGTCTACAGCACTGCCCCTGTGATTCGCATCACGCCGGCGTGATGGGCGCGATGCCAGCCCGGCTCCGAGGCAGTTTCATAGCAAGGACAGGGGCGTGGCGCCTGCGGATCGACTGCGCCCGGTTACGTCCAGCGCCCATCCGCACGCGCAAGGCGGTGACGTGCGCGACGTGGTGGCGGCCGTGCCGGGCGCAGAGCGCGACCAGGCGGTCGACCGTCATCACGCCGAGGTCCGGGCGCCGGAGCGTCCGGGTGTACGCCTCGGCGGGCAGCACCCGCATGGCGAGCACCCAGCGGGCGTGCAGCGCCTCCAGAAGGGTCAGCGAGACGGCGACATCCGCGACCCGCGCGGAAACCCTCACCCGCGGTCGACGTATCACAATGGGAAACGAGGATTACCGCCATGCCCTATTCCGAGGAGCTCGACGCGCGGCGCTTGCCTCTACCTGCGCTCGCTCGCGGACGTTGACCTCGACGTACTTCGCGAGATCATCGTTCGGTCGGTTGCGCTGCTCCGGGGGTAGCTGCCGGTAGAACGCCCCGCGGTGGTAGCCTGTGGGCGGAGGGAGACGGGTGGCGCATCACACGGCGCGCGGCGCCTACCATAGCCTGGTCGGCCGTCTCAACGCCTTTCCCCAAGGGGCGCCGCCGTCCGACCTCCTCTTCCGCATCCTCGAGGTGCTGTTCTCCGAGCGCGAGGCGGCGCTGGTGGCGCAGCTCCCGATCCGGCCGTTCACCGCGGCGCGGGCTGCCGCGATCTGGCGCGTTCCGGAGGCGGAGGCGGCCGCCGTGCTCGACACCCTGGCCGACCGCGCGGTGCTGCTCGACTACGAGAGCGACGGTGTGCGCCGCTGGGTGCTGCCGCCGCCGATGGCCGGCTTCTTCGAGTTCTCGATGATGCGGCTGCGCGGCGACGTCGACCAGAAGCTGCTCGCCGAGCTGTTCTACCAGTACGTCACGGTCGAGGACGACTTCGTCCGCGAGCTGTTCACCATCGGCGAGACCCAGCTCGGGCGGGCGTTCGTCGACGAGCGGGCGCTGCCGCCCGAGCTGTCGCTGCACGTGCTCGACTACGAGCGCGCCAGCGAGGTGGTCCGCACCACCGCGCCGATGGGCGTGTCGCTCTGCTACTGCCGGCACAAGGCACAGCACGTGGGGCGCGCGTGCGACGCGCCGCTCGACATCTGCATGACGTTCGGGGCTACCGCCGACTCGCTGATCCGCCACTCCTTTGCCCGCCGCGTCGATGTCGCCGAGGGGCTCGACCTGCTCGCCGAGGCCCGCGGCCGCCGCCTGGTGCAGTTCGGCGAGAACGTCCGCTCCGAGGTGAGCTTCATCTGCAACTGCTGCGGCTGCTGCTGCGAGGCGATGATCGCGGCGCGCCGCTTCGGGCTGCTGCATCCCGTCCACACTACCAACTACCTGCCGGCGTTCGACGCTGCGGCGTGCCGCGGCTGCGGCACCTGCGTCAACGCCTGCCCGGTCGAGGCGGTCGGCCTCGTGTCGGCGAACGATCCCCACCGGCCGAAGGTGCGGCGCGCCAAGCTCGACGAGAATCTCTGCCTCGGCTGCGGCGTCTGCGTCACCGCCTGCCCGCGCGCCGCCATCACGCTGCACGCGCGCGGCGCGCGCGTGATCACGCCGCTGGACACCGCCCAACGCGTGGTGATGATGGCTATCGAGCGCGGCACGCTCGCCAACCTGATCTTCGACACCCGGTCCGCCGGGCATCGCGCCTTGGCCGCCATCCTCGGCGTAGTCCTCCGCCTGCCGCCGCTCAAGCAGGCGCTCGCCAGCGAGCAGGTGAGGTCCCGCTACCTCGAGAGGCTGCTCGCGCTGCGCGCCGGGCCGGAAGGGCACCAGCGTCCGGCGTGACCGGCGCGCGGCGCGACGTCGGGTCGGGCCGCGCGCCCGGGAAGGCGGTCCGGAGAGCAGGAACCCCTGGGTATGCTAGCTTCGCGATGAGCCGAGCGGCCCGTGATGCCTGTTTCGAGGCGGCCGCCGGGAGGAGAGATCCGATGCCCAACCCGATCGCGACCTTCGAAACCTCGCTGGGAACCTTCAAGGTCGAGATTTTCCAGGCCGAGATGCCGGTGACCGCCGGCAACTTCATCGCCCTGGCGAAGAGCGGCTTCTACGACGGGCTGCACTTCCACCGGGTGATCGCCAACTTCATGATCCAGTTCGGCTGCCCGTTCAGCAAGGACCCGGCAAGCCCGCGCGCCGGCACCGGCAACCCGCCGCACGGCACCATCAAAGACGAGTTCCTCGAGACCGCGCGCTTCTCCAACGAGCCCGGCACGCTGTCGATGGCCAACACCGGCAGGCCCGACTCCGGCGGGTCGCAGTTCTTCATCAACACCCGCCACAACCCGTACCTCGACTGGTTCACCCCGGGCGCTTCGAAGCACCCGGTGTTCGGCCGCGTCACCGAGGGGATGGCCATGGTGAACGCCATCGGCTCAACCCCGACTGCCACCGGCGACCGCCCGCGCACGCCGGTGAAGGTGGTCAAGGTCACGGTGCAGGAGTAGTACGCGCGCGGCGCCCGGCCTGCTCAACCGGTCGACGTTCGTGGTCTGCCTGGCGCCGTTGAAACCCACAGCAAGAAAGCACGGGGTGCGCGGGGCTTCCTGCGCACCCCGTCCGACTCGGCAACGGCTACTTCATCGAGTGGAACGACTTGATCTGCTCTTGCGTGAACTTGTTGAGCTCCACGATCTTCGCGCCGGCACGCAGCGACTCGGGCAGCATCTTGCGTGCCGCATCGGCGTTCTCGGCGTGGACGATCGCGTAGCCGTTGTGATCCCCGACCTTGCAACCGAAGTCCATCTTGGCGAGCAGGTTGGGCGCGTGCGCGGAGAGGTCGTCGAGCGCCGCCAGGCACATCTCGGCGCTGTGCGGCGAGGTGATGAGGAAGCGCGATGTGCCCTCCTTTGCGCCCACGGGGCTTCCACCTCCCGCCCACGCGGACGGCACGACGAGCACCACGGCGAGGACCAGGGCGGTTACGGCAGCTACAGGGAACTTACGCATATGACTCTCCTTTCGTCGAAAGACGATTCACAACTGCCCGCCACGCGAGCCGATCTCGCGGGTGCGGGTGGATCTGGAGCCGCGTTTCTGCGGATCAGGATGAGCGGGCGTCCTTCCGGATGGCGCGTGCGAGCCGCGAACGTGCGCACGGTCACGCCGGCCGGCCCCGTCCGCACTCGAGCTGCCCGATCTTCTTACACGCTGCTGACTCGTACGACGCGTCCTTCTTCCTCTGTGCGCGGGGCGCACCTTGTCGGTGGGGGGACGTCATTAGACTAGGTCTCAACCTCAAAAATGTCAACATCCCGGGCAACGGCGAACGCGCAAGACGAGCACGGCCCGGCTGCACGCCGCTCAGAGAACGGTTGTACGCCGCGTCAGGAGGTTGCTGAGAAGCGCGCCACGCGCTCGCGGATCCACGGCTCCAGGCCCGGCGCGAGGTAGAAGCGCGGCGCCAGGAGGTCGTCGCCGGCCGCGATCATCCCCTCCGCGGCCGCGCAGTGGGCCAACGGCGTGCCGGGGTAGATACGGATTCCCACCGTGACCCGGAGCGCCTCGAGTCGCAGCGACGCGGCGAAGGCGAGGCTCTCCTCGACGGTGGCGCGCGTCTCGCCGGGTCCGCCCAGCAGCAGGAACCCCATGCGGCGGATGCCGTGCGCCGCCAGCAGGCCGGCCGCCGCGCGCACGTCGTCGGGGGTGAAGCGCTTGTTCATCTCGCGCAGCACGGTCCGGCTGCCGCTCTCGAACCCGAGCGACACCTCGACGCAACCCGCCGCGGCCATCGCGGCGACCAGCTCCTCGCGCACGAGGTGCGGGTAGACGATGCAGCGCCACGTCACCCGCGGCGTGATCTCGCGCAGGCCGCGGCAGAGCTCGAGCGCGTACGGCTCCGGGATGTTGAACGAGTTGTCGACGAAGTAGAACCGCTCGTAGCCGGCGGCGGCGAGGCGTGCCACATGCTCGACCACCAGCCGCGGCTCGCGGGCGCGGATCGCCCGCCCCTGCACGCTCGCGGTCGAGCAGTACGAGCAGTCGTTGGGGCAGCCGCGGCGCCCCTGCACCGGCACCCACAGGTCGGAGCTGGTCGGGTCGGCGACAGCCGCGAGCGCGTCGTCCCACAGTGGCAGCAGGTCGAGATCCTCACCGTGCGGCGCCGGGAGCCCGGCGGCGCGACCCGCGACGCGGACACCGGGCAGGGCGGCCGGGTCGCGCCCGGTGGCGAGGCAGGCGAGCAGCGCCGGGAACGCCTCCTCGCCGTCGCCGCTCACCCCGTAGTCGGCGCCGAGGAACGCGAGCGCGGCGGCGGGGAAGATGCTGTACCCCGCGCCGCCGACGACCACCGGCGCCGCAGTCACGGCACGGCACGCCGCCATGACCGGCCTCACCTGCTCGAGCAGGAAGCGCGGGTTGTCGCGGCTCTGGTCGTCGATGTTGCGCACCGAGATGCCGATCGCGTCGGGCGCGAAGCCGCACACTGCCCGCTGGACCGCCGCCGCCGCGTCGCTCTCGTGGAGGAGGTCGAGGAACGCCACCTCGTGCCCGGCGGCGCGCGTCGCCGCCGCCACCACCCCGAGGCCGAGCGGAATCGCGACCATGTTGATCCGCTCGGTGTTCGCCGAAATCAGCAGCACCCGCATCAGCCGTGATCGTACCCGATCGGGCAGGATCCGGCGCTGTCCGGGCCCGACCCCGCGGTCAGTCGGCCTTCTTCTTTCCGGTCTCGCGCTTGGAGGATCTCGGCGGACCGGCGAACGCGTGGCGGATGCGGCCGAGCGTGACGTTGACCGGATGCGTGCGGTCGAGCGACGAAACGACGGGGTCGCGGCGCCTGCCGAGACGCGTTTCGAGCTCGAGGAGGCGCAGGCTGGCGGGATCGATCGCGAGGCCACGGTGGATCGCCGTTACCGCCTTGCGCCGCTGCCGCGCCGCGCCGCACACCTCCGCGAGATTTGCGTAGTAGTCGGCCTTCATCGGCTCGGCCTCGATGGCTGCCTGGCACAGTTGTGACGCCTCGCGGTGCTTCCCCAGGTTCAGGGCGAGACAGAGGCCATAGAAGGAGATCACGTGGGCGGGCAGTTTCTCGCCGGCGGCGCGCATGCGGTCGCATACCTCGCCGAGCAGCAGGTAACCGTTCTCGTAGTCGCGGGCGCGCGCCGAGGCGATCCCAGCGCGGGCCATCTCGCTGAGCTGCGCGACTCCCAGGCTTCTGCCTTCCCCATCCGCTTCCGGTGTCTTGTCGTCCATGGGCGTCTCGCCTTGTGCCTTTCTCCACCTCAGAATCGGCCCGCGGGCCCATGCTGTCAAGCGGCTCGCCGGTCGGAAGGTTGCCCGCCCTACGAGCGCGCGCGCACCTGACGCATGTGGTGGCGCACGTGGCGCCAGTGGAACTTGCGCCACTGCGGCACGGTCATCGCCGCGAAGAAGGCGTGCTTGAGCAGCGGCGTGCGCGCGCCGAAACGCCCCGCGGCGCGCGCCAGGGCGGCATCGAGCGCGGTCAGCGCCTCCGCGATCGCAGCGCGGGTCTGCTCCGGCGGGATCGACCCCGACGGCGTCACCAGCTCCGGCGCCCGCGCGCGCGGGAAGTAGCCGACGTCGATCACCAGCACGCGCGACAGCCACTGGTACAGCGTCGGCCGGCGCGCCATCGTCTCGCCGGCCGCGAGCGCCTTCTCGAGGGCGCCGAC
>Ga0315273_10004948_pt1 | contig 16432 bp, 14 predicted proteins | sample YL17G02_0_MG_FD_205753 | JGI IMG/M metagenome (GOLD analysis project Ga0315273, IMG submission 205753) | Sediment microbial communities from Yellowstone Lake, YNP, Wyoming, USA - YL17G02_0 | ecosystem: Environmental > Aquatic > Freshwater > Lake > Sediment | place: USA: Wyoming | collected... | reverse complement strand
CGCATCGGCCGTCACAGCGGTGAGATGGTGGAGGCCATTGAGTTGCATTCTAAGCTCCGTTACGTTTGAGCCACTGGGTGGCAAGGGTGAGGTCGTTCTGGGTCAGGTTGTGGCCCGTGGGCAAGGTCTCATGTTGGACCTCGGCGTTGGCTGCCGTCAGCATGTCACTGAGTTCCCTGGCGTTGTGGGTGGGAATGATGGGATCACTGGTGCCAGACACGAGAAGGACCGGTTTGCGAGAAAGCTCGGCACAAGGCGGAGTCTTGAGGGGCACCATGGCGCGCAGCAGGATGGCGCCGCTCAAAACCTCCGGCCTCAGGAAGAGTAGGGCGGCAGCAATGTTCGCACCGTTGGAAAAGCCAACGGCGATGGGTTTCTTGAGGTCATGCAACTGGCAGGCCTGATCAATGAAATCAGCGAGTTCATCGGCACGCCTGATGAGGTCTCCTTCGTCGAACACGCCTTCGGCGAGGCGGCGGAAGAAGCGCGGCATGCCATTCTCAAGAACCTTGCCGCGTGGTGACAGCAAGCTGCGGTCTGCCGAGAGGGCCCGGCCCAGCGGCAGGAGATCATTTTCGTTGCCGCCCGTGCCATGCAGCATGAGCAGGGGGGGTTGGTTCGAGCCGCCTTTTTCAAAATGATGAATGAATGATAGTTCCTGTGTCATGACTTGCGAGATAATCACCTTGTGAGGTGACTTCAAGCAATCATGGTTGGGACCAGGTTACAAGTTATATACCGCCGGCAGGCTCAGGCTGGCCCAGCACAAATCCCGTGCCGTCGAGACCATAGATATCAGGCCTGAAGTTCACGCGGCCATCTTCCGTGGCCCAGGCGGTGAGATACATGAAGCGCACATCGGGGGGATCCTGTACCTCGACTTCGGAATTTTCCTGTGAGGCGGTGATCATTTCAATCTGGGTCGCATCGATACCGTCCTGGCCCTGCAGGATCCAGTCCACCACCTTGCTTACCTGGTCCACCCGCACGCAGCCGGAACTTTCATAGCGCGCCATGCTGGCGAAATTCTCGCGGTGTGGCGTGTCGTGCATGTAGACCATGAACTTGTTGGGGAAATTGATCTTCATGGTGGCAAGGGCATTGTCGTCGCCGGGGTCCTGGCGAAACACGTAGCGGTCGGCAGGCGTGTTCGCCCAATCCACGGTTGAAGGGTCGACTTCCGGTCCATCCAGGCCATCAAAGATGCGGATGCCCATCTTTTGAAAAATGGCCGGATCCTTGAGATACTTCGGAACAAGGTCACGCTCGACAATGGAGGCAGGTGCGGTCCAATAGGGGTTGAACACGATATTGCTGACCTTGCTTTCCAGCATGGGCGTTGGCCGCTCGAGTTTTCCTGCCACCACGTTGTGGCGCGAATAGACCTTGCCGAGCTCGACAGTTTCAAGCTGGGCGGAGGGTATGTTCACCAGAATATTGCGGGCGCCCAGGTCCTTCAGATATTCGCCAACCCGGGGATAATTTTCTCGCAAGGTAAAAAGGCGGGCCTTGGCGGAAATATTGAGTTCGGCGCGGGTGCGCTCATCAACCTTGCCAGAGGCTGCAATGCCGTGGCTGATCTGGAAAGTGCGCAACGCGTCAGCCACGTTCTCATCAAACAATTCAGGCTGGTCGATGGAGAGTTCGTCAAAAGGCAAATAGCCTTCGGTGACAAGTCGCTGGCGCAGCAGGACGACACCTGCACTTTTCTTGCCTTTGGCGAGCTTGCCACCCGCAAGTGTTGGCCAACCGCCGCCGGCCACGATTTCTTCATACATCTGGATGGCGGTTTCCAAGGCATTGACAGAGCCCAGGGTGATCATGGCTGCTTCCTGGCGGTCAGCCACCATTTCGGTCTTGGTGGCAAGCTTTCCCATCATCGCCATTTTAGGGGCGACTGATGTGATGGAACTGGTGTAATCGGTGGATTGGGCGCGCGCGACCGATGCGGCCGTTGCAGTAGCGACGGTGAAAAGAAAAGCGCGACGGGTGAAATGCTGATTAATCACTTTGGACCTTGAGCTTACAAACATAAGTTGAGATTCTCTTATCTTGGTAAAGAGCCTGTTAAGTTTTGGCGGCCGAATTAAGAAAGTTCAGTCGTTTCTTTGAGATAGGGCAAGGCGAGAAAGTCTTCAAGGGGTTCTCCGAAGCCCTCGGCCAGCTTACGCCCGGAATGAACGGCGGCAGCTATCGTGCCGGGAGCGTAGCAGTCACCGATGCGGGAAAGGTTGTGATGGGTGCCGGCAAGGCTCTGGTAAAGCCCGTCTGCAACGGACTTGGACGTGACAAGCACGACTGAGCCCGTTGCAAGGTCATGCTGGCGGCCGGTAAAGACACACGCCAAAGTGACGTGATCCTTCGCTATGCTGCGGACCGCCATGTTGGCTGTGATGGTAACGCCATGTTCCAGTAGCCTGGTCTGGATCTTTGCCTGCTCAAGTGAGGCCTTGGTAAATGAGGAGACGAGATAGGAAGGCGTAACGAGGGATACTTCGCAGCCTTCCTTTCTTAGCAATTCGGCAATGACGCCGCCCATGTAATAGTGGTCATCATCATAGAGAACCACGTTCTTGCTGCGTGGCCGTTTGCCATCCAGGACATCGTCCGGCGTCAGCACGTCGGCCCCTGCTGCAATCTCCATGGGCTTGGCGTGGTGGCGGGCCACCCCGTCGCGGCGCCAGCTCGCACCTGTTGCAATCACGATATGGTCAGCGCCGAAGTCGCCCAGGTTTTCAGGCGTCATGTCACTTTCGAGATAGACGGCAATATTGGGTAGCTTATTGATTTGCGAGAGGCGCCAGTCACGCACCCGGCCCCAGGCACCAAGGCCCGGCAAGCGGCACTCGCGGGCAACCCTACCGCCGGCTTCGCTTCGCCTGTCGGCCAGGGTTACGTTGTGACCGCGTTGGCCAAGGGCGCGGGCAGCCTCGAGGCCGGATGGCCCTGCACCAACGATGAGGATGTTTTTCGCAGTCCCTGCGGGCTTGATGTTTTCGGGATGCCAGCCGCGGCGCCACTCCTCACCCATGCTGGGGTTTTGCGTGCAGCGGATGGGCGACATGGTGTAATCGCCGGTCACGCAAATATTGCAGCCGATGCATTCGCGGATGTCATCAAGCCGGCCCTCTTCGATTTTGCGGGGAAGGTAGGGATCGGCGATGGAAGGGCGTGCCGCGCCGATCATGTCCATGATGCCCTGCTGCACCACCCGCACCATGCTATCTGGGGAGGTGTAACGGCCAACACCCACCACGGGCTTGCTGGTCAGCTTCTTCACGCCCCTGATATAGGGTTCCTGGAAGCCTTCTTCGGAAAAACGCGAGCTCTGGCTGTCATTGGACCAGCTTGAAAGCGAGAGATCCCACAGGTCGGGCAGTTCGGCCATGAGGCCGATGGCGTCTTCTACCTCGGCGGTGTCCAAGCCGTCGACAACTCCGAACTCGTGCATGGCAATGCGCACCGGAACCGCACAGCGGTCGCCTACCGCATCGCGGGTATCTGCAATGACTTCGCGCAGGAGGCGGGAGCGGTTGGCGAGCGAACCGCCATACTCGTCGCTGCGCATGTTGGTGGCGCGCGACAGGAACTGCTGGAAAATACCCAGCCCGTGGCCGGCATAAACATAGACAAGGTCATAGCCTGCGCTGCGCGCACGCAGAGCTGCAGCGCGGTGGGCGCGGCGCAGGTTCTTGATGTCCTGCCTGTCCATGGCGCGTGCCTGTATGGGGTCCTGGTTATAGCTGGAGGTTGGCATGGCCGAGGGGCCAATGGGAATTTCGCGGGACCAGAGATTGTTGGCCGTGTAGCCGGAATGGCAAAGCTCAATGCCGGCGAGGGAGTTGTGTGCGTGGATTTTTTCCGCGATCCGGGCGTGCATGGGAATGTCCTGGTCGCTCCACAGGCGAAGCTCCACATAAGGCGTGACGTCGGCGGTCTGGTGAATTTCGGTCATCTCGGTGCAGACTACGGCCCAGCCGCCTTCGGCCTTCATGCCGCGCATGGCGGCAAGTGCTGAGGGGTCACGCCAACCCATGCCATTGCAGTGGGGCACCTGGTAGAAGCGATTGCGTGCCGTGACGGGTCCGATTTTTACTGGCTCAAACAGAATATCATAGCGGCGATCACGGGTCATTTTGTTGTCTTTCAACGGGGCTTTGATTTCTACCAACCAATGGGACTAAGAACCAGTGTGGCAAAAGGGAGTAGACCTCGTGACAGATAAACTGCCGACCTACAAGGACATTGAACAGGCGGCCTTGCGCATTCGCGGCCGGGCCATATTGACACCGTTGCTGGAGAATGTGCAACTCAACCAGCAGGTAGGTGGGCGCGTGTTCATCAAGGCGGAGTGCCTGCAGCGCACGGGGTCCTTCAAGTTCAGGGGCGCGTGGAATTGTATCTCACAGCTTGATCCACAGATCAACAAGGCTGGAGTGGTGGCCTATTCTTCGGGTAACCATGCCCAGGGTGTGGCGGCTGCGGCCCAACTCATGGGATTGCCCGCCCTCATCGTGATGCCTGAGGATACGCCGGAGATTAAGAAGGCCAATACTAAGTCCTATGGCGCCGAGGTGGTGACCTATGACCGGGCGCGGGAAAGCCGTGAGGAGATTGCCAACCACCAGGCTCAAAGGCGGGGCGCCGTCCTTGTGCCACCCTTTGAACATTTTGACATTATTGCTGGACAGGGCACCTGCGGGCTCGAAATTGCGGCCCAGACAACTGCACAGGGCATTGTGCTTGACCATATGCTCGTTAATTGCAGCGGCGGTGGACTTCTCGCAGGCATTGCGCTCGCACTTTCAGAAAATTCGCCGGCTACCAGAGTTCACCCCGTCGAACCGCAAGGATTTGATGATTACGGGCGCTCTCTGAAGTCAGGAAAACGTGAGAAGAACGAAAAATCATCGGGCTCCATCTGTGATGCGCTGTTGACCCCGGCGCCCGGTGAGATGACTTTTGCCATGAACAAGGGCCGCGTTGGTGATGGCTACGCAGTGTCCGATGCAGAAACTGAGCAGGCTGTGCGCTATGCCTTTGACGTTCTGAAATTGGTCATCGAGCCCGGCGGTGCTGTGGGTCTTGCCGCAGTGTTGAGCGGAAAGATTGACGTGCGCTGCAAATGCATCGGCATCATCGCGTCGGGCGGCAACGTTGACCCTGCATCGTTCGCACGGATCCTTGTGGAAGCACCACAGGAAGGCTCGAAATAGAGAGGAAGTTGATGCTAACGTGTCGTCAAATGTAGACTGAGGTTAGTCCGGTTACTCTGGCCGTGAGGCTTGCAACCTTAGAAAACACCGTCACTCGTGAAGAATTGCGGGATCAGCATGGTGTCAGCCCCCATTCCGTGGCCGAAGCGCTGAGATCAGATGCAAGGGCGCTGGCCATGTGAGAAAGGCGGAAAGCTACTTGGATTTTCGATTGGAAATGGACTGGATGGTGAAGTTCATGGAGTTGCAGTTGCGCCAGGATAGGAAGGCCGTGGCATCGGCAAGACCGTATTGGCGCATGGGCAGGATTAGTTTTTCTCTGGTCTCTCTGGGCCACACTGAGATTTGGCTGCTCGCCAAGCCCGATCCGCATATCCGGGGAACTGGATTTTACCGGACGCTGAGCTGGAAGATCACCGGCGTGATGAAGGGTCAGCACCAGGTTTTACAACTAAGGAATGAAAGTCGCTAGCGGCGGGTCCACACCAGGCCCGCGATAAGCCCTGCAACAAGTCCAAGAGCGATGCCACCCAATATCCAGTAAGCGACGATAAAACCAGCATATCCTTCAAACCCTGAAGTGCTCGTAAGCTCCGTGTAGGCCAGGCCCGCGAGCAACCCGAGACAACCTCCTGCGATGCCGCCGAGCCCCTGTCCAAGGATTGCAAACCCGATTCTACGAGCGATCGACATCTGCTCAGCCCTGGTGAGGTAGAGGCGCTACTAGGCCGCCACTTCTGGGTTGTTTTCGTCTACAAGCGGAATTTCCGTCACTTCGCTGGCCGGGCGGCGGATGATGACGACGCGGGACTTAGTTTCTCCTGCCGGTGCAGGAGCAGGTGCGGACAGCTCGACCGGTGCTGGCTCAGGTGCCACAGCTTGAACCGGTTCAAGGGTCACGGCTTCAGGGGTCTTGGTCTCTTCTGGCTGCCCGGTCGGGCTCACGCGCTGGATCTTGAGCTTGGCGCCTTTGGATTCGGATGCCTGTCTTGCCTCAACAACTGCTGCCGGAGAGGGTGCAGGCTGAGGCGGCGGAGTAGGAGGGGTTGCAACGGCAACGGGACGTGTGGCCAGCGTGGGCTCCACGAAAAGCTCTTCATCCTTCTTGAAGAACTTGAGCTGCTCAGCGCTGATCTTGTCTTTGGGGTTTACGGCTGCCGAAGCTTTGGTACTGACGATGGCGTCTTCAAGCTTGCGCAGGATCTCGAGGATGGCAAGCGTTTCAGCCGAGCGCTGGCGCTTGGCATATTCTTCCAGGAACCAGCGGCCACGCTGGGTTTCTAGGACAGCCGCTTCCAGACTTTCGAAACTCTCGCTCAGGTTACCTTCGACATTTGCCGACATACGCAACACTCCACACACCCACCTGCAATACGCGCAAGCCCACCCCGCGCAGAGTATCGTGGAAAGTGGTGAAATTTTGGTTTAGATTCTGCATCATTCACCATGCCCGCACGAATCTTTGGCCTTCGTTTCTCTGTCTTCTATGCCTTTTTGACCATCGGCACCGGTATTCAATTGCCGTTCCTGCCGCTGTGGTTGCACGGCAAGGGGCTGGGCGTTGCTGAAATTGCCGTGGTGATCGCCGGCATGACTGCCAGCCGATTTGTTGCCATTCCGTTGGCGGCCTATTTCGCCGACAGGTATCGCAACCGACGCAGCCTGATCATCCTGTTCAGCTTTGCCTCGGCTTTCGGATACTTTCTGCTCGCCATTTCTGATGGACTTGCACAAATACTGCCCTGTGCAATTTTTGCCTCCCTGTGCATTTCGCCCATCTTCACGCTGACCGAGAGCTTCAGCGTCGATGGCAGCGCCCACCATGGCCTGGATTACGGTCGCCTGCGGTTGTGGGCCTCGATCAGTTTTCTCGGCGGAAACCTGGGGGCGGGTGCCCTGCTTTTGTACCTTCCGATCAGTTCCCTGATTTACCTTATTGCCCTGGCGCAGGGCGTTTCCTCGCTCATTGCCTTCCTGTTGCCGCCGGATCCTGCCCTGGGGCGGCTCCTGCATCTTTCCGAGCGACCCGGCAACATCCTCAATGCCTTCAGGCTGCTGATGACAGGAGGCTTTGTCATGTTCATCCTTGCGGTGAGCCTCGGCCAATCCAGCCACGCCATGCTCTACTCCTTTGGTCCGGTTGAATGGGACAGGCTTGGCTATGACAAGTTCACCATCGGCAGTTTCTGGGCCATCTCCATCTTGGGTGAGGTGAGCCTGTTTGCCTTTTCCAATTCGCTGGTCAATCGTTTCGGTGCCTTCAACTTGATGCTGATGGGTATTTCCGGCGGCTTCCTGCGCTGGCTGCTGATGTCGCATGATTTCGGCCTGATGGTCAGCGCACTGCTGCAAAGCCTCCACGGCATTTCCTTTGCCATGCTGCATCTTGGTAGCATGCATTACATCCGCCTGACGGTTCCGCTCGGCTTGCGCAATTCAGCACAGGGGCTTTATGCTGCATTTTCCGGTGGCATTGCCATGTCGGGGATGATGGCGATTTCCGGCGCGCTGTATGGGCACCTGCTGGGTGGAACCTACCTGGTTATGGCCGCCGTATCGCTGGCCGCCCTGAGCTTTGCCTTTGCCTTGAAGCGCATCAGCCCCATAACTCTGACGGTGGTGGGTACATCAGGCTGCCATCAAACGTAATTCCGGGTTTCCTGTCGCGCGCCAGCAGCAGGGGTCCGTCAAGATCAATAACCTGGGCAAACTGCGCCACCAGCATGGCGGGCGCCATGGCAAGCGAGGTGGCAAGCATGCAGCCCACCATGATCTTGAAATTCCGAGCCGCGGCCGCCTCGGCAAGCGCCAGGGCCTCGGTAAGCCCGCCGGTCTTGTCCAGCTTGATATTGATGGCGTCATACTTACCCACAAGTTCGTCGAGATGCCATCGGTCGTGGGCCGACTCGTCGGCACAAATGGTAACTGGGTGTTCAATATGGCGTAGCGCTTCATCCCTGCCGGCGGGCAGGGGCTGTTCAATGAGTTCAACGCCAACTTGGTGACAAACCTTGAGGAGTTCTGGCAACTGTTCAGCTGTCCAGCCCTCATTGGCATCGATGATCAGACGACTTGTAGGAGCAGCCTTGCGAATGAGGCGCAGGCGTTCAGCGTCACCTTCCTGCCCCAACTTCAATTTCAGCAAAGGGCGGTCCGAGGCGGCCTCGGCCGCTGCCACCATGGCCTGGGGTGTATCGAGACTTAAGGTATAGGCTGTTACCATGGGGTGCGGTTCATGCAGCTCGGCAAGCTGCCAAACGGGCTTTCCTGAGCGCTTGGCTTCAAGGTCCCATAATGCGCAATCCAGGGCGTTCTGGGCGGCATGCAAGCCGACAAGATTAAGCACGTCGGCATGGGTAAAGCCAGGCTCGATTTTATCGCGCGCTGCTTCCAGGCAGGCTACCACGCCCTCAACGGTTTCACGGTAATGGGGGTAGGGCACACATTCGCCGCGCCCGATGAACGCACCATCACTGAGGCTGACAACAACAACATCGGCAGTCGTCTTGCTGCCACGCGAAATGGTGAAGTTTCCAGCGATTGGCCAGCTTTCATGGCTTACCGAAAGTCTCAGCATGGGGACCTAGCCGATGTGACCAATAGCTTCAGCCAGTGCCAGGTAGATTTTTCCTGAATCCGAAGCAAGGCAGGCCTCCACAAGCTGATCTCCCTTGGGTGTCGCAGATACCGTGTCCAACAGGCGTTCGAACAGCTTGATGTAGGAGTCGACAGTTGCGCGCAGATTATTATCCTCGCCGTAACGCGTGGCCACCGACTTCAAGAGACGTTTGCCGCGGGCATCCTGCAGACGCGCGATATAGATTTCCTTCTCGGACTTGTTATAGCGTTTCTCCAAGTCGGGCGGCAGGCCATCGAGATTCTCGACGAGGTCGCGCGCTGCCGCGTTGATCCTCCGGGTGACGGTTTCGATCTCGCGCGTCACGGACTTATTGGCCGCCGTCGCTGACGCAGCAGCTTCAGCATTCTTCTTGGGAGCAAGCGATGCGCGGGCACGTTCCGCCCCTGCTCTGGCTGCAAGCTGCTCCCTGGCTTTTTTCAGGGCGCTAGGCGTTCCGGAGGGTGGAGCTTGGAACGTAGCGCCTTCTATTTTCCCGCGTTGGGCTCCCTGCTGCTGCGCGAAGAGCCAAATCCAGGGCCTGAAAAATCAGTCGACCCCGTCTGTCGCTTCACCACATCGGCCAGTGTGTTGAGGGCTGCGATCTGGTCGGCGACCACCTTGCGCATGGCATCGGCATTGGTCTTGGTTTCTTCCGGCAAGTCAACAATGGCGCGCTTCAGGTCAGAGCGGGCCAAATCGATGTCCTTTACAACCTGCTGGGCCGTCATGCGCATGTCCTGGGCTGTCTGCTGAAAGTCGCTTGCAGTCGACGACAGCATTTCATTCATTGAGGCCATGGCGCGCTCATGCTGCTCGCGCAGCACGCGGGAGGCTTGCGTAATCTGTCCACCCGAACTGGTTTCGAGCTTACGGATTTCCTGATCAAGATTGTGCACCGCAATGCTTGTCTGTTCGGCGATGACCCGGCTGATGTCCTTGGAACGGACTTCAGCTGCGGCCAGTGACTCTTCGATCATGGTCATGTAGCTGGTCATGACCGTGTCAATTTCCTGGGCACGGGCGGCAGCCGTGTCAATCAGCGCATCAAGTGCTTCCTTGCGGTTGATCAGTACACGTTCCATTTCGTCATTGAACTTGTCGATGGATTTTTCGACAAGGCCTGAGACATCCTCGAGGCGGTCGGAGATCCGGCTGCCGGTTGTCTCAAGCTTGCCAGTGAGATGCATGGATACGCTTTCCAGGCTGTCGTCCAGGGTGGTCGCGGCGGTGGAGAGCTGATCGGCCAGGTAGGTACTGGCAACTCCGACATGCTTGGAGAATTTCTGGTGCGCTTCCTCAAGGCGGTGGCTGGTGGTGGAGGAGGCGCCGTCAAATTCCTTGACGGCCTTGTCGATGCGATCGACCAGCAATCCGGTTTCCTTTTCGAAGCGGCCAGTGATCTGCATGGTGGTGTGGCCAAGTCCTTCAGAGAAGGCTTCACTCGCCTTACCGAGGTCATTGATCATCTGGCTGCTGGAGCTTTCCAGGATCTCGGCAAACTTGGCGCCGGTTCCAGTCAGGCGGCCGGATATATCGCCGGTGACCTTTTCGAGAACCTCGGTGGCAACGTCAAAGCGCTGGCCGAGTTCGCGAGCGGTAGTATCGATGCGGGAGAACATCGTATTGCCGGCCGTGTTGAGCTGGTCGGTGACTTCTGATGAGGTCTTTTCCAGGCGCTGGGCCATGGCCGCGTTGGCATCGGTCACCTGGCGTGTGACGCGAACTGCTGTGTCGGCAAATCGGTTGGTAACGTCGGATGAGGTTTTGTCCAGCTGCTCGGTCATCATCTTGGTGTTTGCCGTGAACAGGGCGGAGAGTTCGGTGGTCGCCTGCTCAAGCTGGCCGCCCAGCCGGTTCTCCGTGGATTCGAGTAGGCTGTTCAACTCGGTTGATGAGGCATCGAGCTGCTTAGTGAGCCTTTCGGTGACGGTTGCCACGCGGTTGCTGACGTCGCCAGCCGTTTGATTGATATGGTCGTGGATACGGGTTGCGGTCGTCTCCAGATGCTCGGTCATGTGCAGGGAGGCACGGTCGAGCCTACCGCTGACGTTTTGTGCCGTGCTTTCGAGCTGACTGGTCATCGAGCTGGTCGTGTCGTCAAGGCGGGCATAGAGCTGGTGGGACGTTTCCGCCAGCTTCGATGTGAGGTCACCCGATGACTCATGCAGCAGACCAAACAGTGCATCCCTGGCGGCGCCTATCTTCTGGATAAACTCGCCCGATGTGCCGATGAGCTTGTCGGTCACAAGACCGCCGGAGCTTTCAATATTCTGCGCGAGTGCTATGCCGGAATCCTGCATCTGGCGGCTGACGATATCGGAGGTCTCCTTGAGGTGGGAAGCAATCGTTCCGCTGGTGGTCACCAACAGGTCGTTGATGTTGGAACCTGTGGACTGCAATTGATTGACGACACCTGCCCCGATTTCATCAAGGCGCGCGTTGACGCCGCTGGTTGACGCTTCAATCTTGTCGATGACCCGGTGCGCGGTGTTCTCAACAGTGCTGTTGATCTCGCTGGCACGGCCATCAAGAGTATTGTAGATTTTTTCGGCGCTCTGCTCCACATGGTTGTTTACGTATTTGGCCTGCTGGTCGAGGCGGTCGAACACACCGGCCGATGTTTCATCCAGCTTCAGTGTGATCTGGGTGGCCTTCGTGCCGATTTCGCTGAACAGGCGGTTGGTGGTTTCCTCTACCTTGCCGGCAAGGCCGGAACCCGAGGCATTAAGTTGCGACAGCAGCAGGTTTGCGGTCTGGTCGAGGCCGGTGAGGAATTGCGTACTGGTTGACGTGAGCCGCTCGGACAGGCGATGGGTCACATCATCAACGTTGCCAACAATCTGTGCTGATGCTTGGTCGATATAGCTCGTGAGGTCGGAACGCGAGCGCGAGATTTTTTCGAGATAATCAAGGGCCACAGTTTGCAGGCCGTCGGTCACGTGGGTGCGGCTCTGCTCGATCTGCTGGGCAGCGTCGATGCCGGAGCGTTCAATGAGGGCTGCCACCTCGCTCGAGGTTGCCTTCAGGTGGTAGGTGATGTTGCCGCCCGAACTTTGCACAACCTCGGCCATTTCGGCGGCCGCATGCTTGATCTGTTCGACGGAGGCGTTCGACACACGGTCAATGGTGCGACCGAGTTCCAGGTTGACACCGCTGAGTTGGTCGAGGCTTTGTTTGAGCAATTGCACGACATTGGATTCCATGCCTTGCACATTTTTGCCGAAGCTCGTCGATTCCGAGTTGAGATGGGCAGCTGCAGAGGAAAGCGACTGGATCTGGTCCTGCAGGTGCTGCGAGAAGGACCGCAATTCGCCCACCAGCATGCCAGACATGCGCTCCATCTGGGCGGTCTGGCCGCCAATTTCATCACCCGCGATGGACGCGCGGGTGGACACCTCATCGATGGTGCGGGTGAGTTCGACGGTGGAATTCTTCAGTCCCTGCTCCAAGCGCACCAAGGTGTCCTGGGCAGTGGTGATGACATGGTCAAGATTCTGGGTGTTGCTTTCCAGCCTCGCCATCATGGGGATGGATTCGTTGCCGACAACCATGCCGGCATTGTGCAAGGCGACACGCTGGTTCTCAAGGCCGGTGACAAGGCTGCGGATGCGCTCTTCATTGCCGCCGAAGGCGCGCTCGATGGCGGAAATTTCCTTGTGAACGATTTCCTCAAGAACGGTGGCGCGTTGTACGGCATGCTCAACGCCGCCCACCAGCAAATCAACCTCCGAGCGTACCGCCTGGGCGATGGAAGTGAGGCCTTCGGTTGCGATGTCCTGTGGCCTGATGAGGCGCATGGCCGATTGCATGAGAACTTCGGAGACCTGGCGCAATTGCTGAGCCCGCCACAGGAAATAGGCCATGACCCACATGATGAGGATGGGCAAAACCAGGAGGCCAACTGAGCTGATGAGCTGCGGCAAAGGCTGTTCCATGATGATCGAAGAATAGGACATGGACCAGATGAAGACCCAGACAAGGGTGAGGATGCTGGCCACGACATAGGCAGCATATGACGGCGGGCGGTTCAGCCGCGCCATCAACCTTGCGGTACCGGGGTCATTTTCATTGGCAGGACGACCCCGCAGAGGGGCTGTGTCCAGTGCTGGGCTACGCCGCACCTCTGGCTGCTTTTCGACCGCGCGTTTGTCCTTGCGACGCGCGTCCACTACATTATTTGCCATCTGATTTTACCCACATTCTCAAATACGTACTAACAACCCAATCGGCCGTCAGAGAAAGTTTTGCTGACGAAAGAATCCACCCCTGAACGGCAGATTGGCCCCCTTCATCGTCAAAGCCAAGGATTGTCACATTAACCTATCGATGACAGCAGTAGAACCCGTTCTGGCCGCCGTCCCAAGAATAATTTAAGATTTGGTTAAGATTAAGGATCAAATTGAATCGATTCATAAAATCGCTCGTTTACCGGGAGCCTCTATACCAGTACTCGGATCCGTGAGATCAATTTGTGCCTAAAATTTAGGCAAATTTGGGTGATGATGTGGGACGGGCACAGGCAAAGGGATCAAGAGCGACAGGTGCCTGGGACAAATCATTGATTTTTGACCGGGCGCATCTTGCCCGTTACACCATGGACAATACTGATCTTGAGCGCGAAATCATGGGGCTTTTTGTGGTCCAGCTCCCTTCCATTCTTGCAAGCCTGTTTGCCGCCCGCTGCACGGACGACTGGCGGCTGGCAACCCATACCCTGAAGGGTTCGGCCCAGGCTATCGGTGCCTGCCGGATCGGTGAAATTGCCAGAGAACTGGAATTGCTTGCCGTATTCGAAAAATCTGAGAAGCGCCGGAAACTGCTGGCCAGTCTCCTGCAGGCCACACGGGAGTTTGATGATCTGGCAAGGAGTCTTTACCCCTTGCACGCTACCCAAAGGGAAGCGCTCTAGATCAATGGGTTAGAGCATGGCCGGATCGCCAAACCGCTGCACACTCTGGTGGGACAGTCTCCAGGGCCGCTTGCCTTTCAATTTACTGTATCCTATGAAGCGTTCGATAAAACGAACAATAGATACTGAGCGCGCGATATGGCAAAAATTACCTTCATCCTGCACAACGGAACCGAGCAAACCGTAAACGCAATTGCCGGCATGTCGGTCATGGAGGCCGCCGTCAAGAACATGGTCCCGGGCATTGATGCCGATTGCGGCGGGGCGTGCGCCTGTGCGACGTGCCACGTCTATGTTGAGCCTGAATGGAGGGACAAGCTGGGCAAGCGAGCGCCAATGGAAGAGGATATGCTGGATTTTGCCTTTGATGTGCAGGATAGCAGCCGGCTCTCGTGCCAGATCAAAATCAGCGATGCCATCGATGGTTTGCGCGTTCGCGTGCCGGAAAAGCAATTCTAAGGTCTATTGGAGTTTCGAAATGTCTGACGTGATTACCACCGATGCCGTGATCATCGGCGCTGGCCCGTGCGGCCTGTTCGCGATTTTTGAACTGGGCCTACTCGACATAAAATGCCACGTGGTTGACATTCTCGACAGGGCTGGTGGTCAGTGTGCGGAGCTTTATCCGGAAAAGCCGATCTATGACATTCCGGCCCTGCCGATCGTCACGGGGTCGGAACTCACCCACCGCCTCATGGAACAGGCCAAGCCCTTCCATCCGCAGTATCACTTCAACCAGATGGTGACCGAGCTCATCAAGCACGGCGACAATGACTTTGAATTGCACACCGACGGCGGCATTGTGTTCCGTTGCAAGGTGGTGGTGATCGCCGCGGGTGGCGGGTCATTCCAACCTAAGAAACCGCCGATCCCCGGGATCGACGCCTATGAGGGCACGTCGGTTTTCTATTCGGTGAAGAAAATGGAAGTTTTCCGCGGCAAGGACATCCTGATAGTTGGGGGCGGCGATTCGGCGCTGGACTGGGTCAATAACCTGCAGCCCCTAGCCAAGACTATGACGCTGCTGCACCGGCGCGATGAATTCCGTGCGGCACCCGATAGCGTGAATAAGATGCGCGAGCTGGTCGCTGCCAACAAGATGCAAATGAAACTTGGCCAGGTGACGGGCCTTACTGGATCGGACGGAGTACTGGCATCCGTTCAGGTGAAGGGCAATGACGGCTCTGCATTCGACATAGCGGCCAATACGCTGCTCCCCTTCTTCGGTCTCACCATGAAGCTGGGCCCGCTAGCCAACTGGGGCCTCAACCTCGAGCAGAATCTCATTCCCGTCGACACGGAAAAATTCGAGTCGTCTGAGAAGGGCATTTTCGCGATTGGCGACATAAATCACTATCCCGGCAAGCTGAAGCTCATCCTGTCAGGCTTCCACGAAGCAGCTCTCCTGGCGCAGCAAGCCTTCCGTTACATCAACCCCGGCGAGCGGCTGTTGTTCCAATACACGACATCAAGCTCGAACCTGCAGAAGAAGCTGGGTGTGGCATAATCTCATTTGACGGATCGGTGGCTAGGCCGGTCTGTTGCTGCGCATGCGTTTTCCCATCAGGTTGAGTTCTTCCTTGCGGTTGGGCCTTCCCAATAGCTTGCGGAAAGTGTCGCGACGCTCATGGACGGAGGCGATGGCAAGGCCCATGGGGATACCAGCCTCCACCAGCAGGGACTCACCCAGCTGCAGACTTGATTCAATGGTTTCAGGAACGGCTTCAGTGGCACCTGCAATGTAAAGCCGCATGGCATGGCGCTCGTCCCTGGCGCGGGCGATGATCTTGATGTCAGTGCGTTCGGCGCGGGCGACCTTGACCACGTCGTCAACACGAACAGCACTGTCCATGGTGACGGCAATGGCCGTAGCGGTGGCCAGCCCGCATTTTTTCAGGAACTTAGGGTTTGCCGCATCTCCATAGTAAATGGGAAAGCCTGCCTTGCGCTGCCGCGTGACGAGGTTTGCATCCATGTCCATGGCGATATAGGAAATCTTGTGTTCATCCAGCATGGAGCCCACGAGATGGCCCACGCGCCCGAAGCCGGCGACGATGACGCGTGGCTGGTCGTGGCCTGACGGTTCCACGATCACTTCACTGGTGACCGCGGGCCCAGACCTGACCATGTTGTTCAAGTGCTTGCTGAGCATGGAAAGAAATGGAATGACGGCCATGGTGAGAGATACGATGAGCAGCATGCGGCTCAGAGTGGACTGATCAATGATGTGCAGGGCCGCAGATGCGCTGAACACGACAAAGGCGAACTCTCCGCAGGGCCCAAGCAGCAGGGAGGTTTCCAGGGCGGCGGCGTGCTTCACCTTCAGCAGTCTTGCAATGCCATAGGTTATGGCTGCTTTCACCACGACCAGTGCTGCTGCTATTGCCAATATCTGCAACGGAGATTCCACAAAGCCCTGGAGATCGATGCCAAGGCCCACCATGAGGAAGAAGGCTCCGAGAAGTAGGCCCTTGAAGGGCTCGATGATGGTTTCAATGGCACGGCGATATTCAGTTTCAGCGAGCGTCAATCCGGCGATGAAGGCGCCCAGCGCCATGGAGAGCCCGGCAACAGTGGCAAGCACGCCGGTGCCGACAGCGATCAGCAACACTGTAGCCATGAAGAGATCAGCACTGTTGGTGCCGGCCACAAGGCGCAGCAGCGGGGGCAGGGCGTAGCGTCCGACAC
>Ga0315273_10004947_pt1 | contig 16432 bp, 12 predicted proteins | sample YL17G02_0_MG_FD_205753 | JGI IMG/M metagenome (GOLD analysis project Ga0315273, IMG submission 205753) | Sediment microbial communities from Yellowstone Lake, YNP, Wyoming, USA - YL17G02_0 | ecosystem: Environmental > Aquatic > Freshwater > Lake > Sediment | place: USA: Wyoming | collected... | reverse complement strand
TCAGACATGCAGACTACGTACTCGCCGTGATCGCGCGCGTACCGTTGCTCCTTGACGAACCAGAGAAGGCAACGAGCCCACCTACGGGTGGGCTCTTCTCTAGTCCAACCTTCCGTGAGCTTCCATCCTACTTCCGAGATCTCGAGGTGTCAACTCGCTTTCGCGGGCGCCGAAGCAGCCGTTCGAACGTGGCCAAGGCAGGCGCAGAGGACGATGGGCAAGCTGCGCCCCATTGGATACCTTCCAGCCTCCCGGCGATTGACATGAAAGCCCCATCGGTTGGCATCTTGGATCAGAACGTCGCCAGCCTCAGGTAGTGGAGCCTCCGGAAAGGCCGCGGCGGTTCAGGCGAACGAGATCCTCCGTAAGGCGTCAGCTCTTCTTCACCCAAGCGGAACTCGACCGGCGACCGAAGCGATGACACCGTTCATCGATGAACAGCGAGCCGCGGAGTGCACTCCGCCACCCGCTGTGCCACTCGAAGACCAGATCCCGGCGCCCCTAGGCGAGACACCAAGAGTGAAGATCTGACCCTCGCGCCCAGGATCGAGCCTGTGGGATCGGCGATCCCGACCCGGTGTGCGTGGCAACCGACATCGATGCCGACGCGAAGCTGAGACTCCATGCGTGCCTCCTTGCAGCGCGAGTTCGCTCATCCAGGCGGTCTCGTCTACTGTTCAGAGCCACAGGTCACAACGACAAGACAGAAGGAGTCGCGCAGCGACTCCCAAGCTACTCAGCCGAGGCTGAGTAGCCCACCATCACCCTTCGGACTTTCCTGGATGGCACAGATGACGGGGGCGGCATTTCAGAGTCGAGCGGTATCTCCGAAGAGGCCGCGGGACCCCCAAGCTGCTTGTGTCGCAAGCAGCCAGACACGACCCCCGTCGAGGTCAGTCTACCGCGCCGGGGGTGTTCCTGTCTCCGTACAAAAACAATGGTAGACCCTCGCGCCCCAGGAAGCGGTCTCTACCAGGCCCGCTTTCCGTAGAACTCCCGAACGTTTCGGAAGTGATCCCAGATGATCGTTGCAGCCCCGGCCTCATCTTGGCCCTCAACCGCCGCAAGCAGAGCTTGATGCTCGCCGAGAGACACCTGCAGCCGCTCCGGCATACGGGCAGCGGGTATGTCCTTCAGCAACGAATCATTGACGGCTCGAATCAGAGGTTGGATGATGCGCTCGAGCAAAGCATTATCCGCCGCCCTTGCCAGCGCCAGGTGGAATTGCTGGTCGAGCTGCAGATACCCCGCTGCATCGCCCTCCCGCGCTCTGACACCCATCTGGTCTAGATACGCGCGCATACGGTCGATCATCTTCCGTGTGGCCAATCTGGCCGCGAGCCTCACAATAGCCGTCTCGATCTCGGCGCGCGCCTCCCACATGTCCGAGAAGTCGCTTTCCGGGTCGGGTGCGGAGGTGGTGTCAAGCCACCGCTCGACCCTAGACGCCTTGGGCAGTATGTACGTGCCATCGCCGACTCGGCTCTCGACAAGGCCGAGCACCTCGAGAGCCTTGAGCGCTTCCCGGACGCACGTCCTGCTGACCTTCATGTCTTCCGCCAGCGTACGTTCCGGCGGAAGCTTATCCCCCGGCTTGAGGCGACGCTCAGCTAGAGCACCGAGAATCTGGCGCGCCACAAGCGAACTCTTCTTCGCGCCCGCTTCAACTACGGCGAACTCGCCCTTCACGCTCATATCCTCAACTCGCTATGTCCAGTCCTGGATCCGTTCTGGCATCGTCATAGTAGTTGAGCTAACGTCGCAGGGCAATCCTGTGTCGCCCCCGCTCTGCAACGCCCATGCAATCCCCCCCACTCACCAGTACGTCCACCGTCCGGAGCCGCCCTATGCTTCTTCACCAACCCCTCGGCGTCGCGAGCTCTGCACGTGCCGGATCAGCCTCGCTCGGCGAAGCACGAAGCGATCTCAGCAGCCATGTCTGGCAGGTCAAGCTCACGCAGCCGCTCCGGAGTGGGCACGCCTGTGGCGATGTCCCAATGATGCAGTCGGTAGTACGCGTCCAGCATGGTGTCGAGCATCTCCTGCGTGTAGAACTTGCCCTCGTTGTACCCTCCACGCGCCGGTTCCATCATCCTGGGTGGAACCGTATCGTCCTTCCTCCCGAAACCCTCTCGCGCGTTGAACGCCCGCTCTAGATTGACGATCCTCTCGCCAATCCTGTCAAACTCAGGAGCGGGGATCTCGATGCCTGAAACGATCGCGAGGAGGGTTGCGTAGTCCTCGTAGTACAGAAGGTCGGGACCGCCGTGTGGGCTACTGATGAACTTGCATAGGCCTAAGGAGTCCTGAACAGCATCACCCTTCTCTTCATACCACACAGCCCACGGCGCGTCTTCCAGGCTCCTCGGGTCGATCTCCCGCCCGATCAGCCGCAGCGACTGCTCTGCACTCATCGCTCGCGACTCCGCAATCGTGAATGACGTAGCTCCTCTCAAGTGATCTGCGCCAATGCAGGACGTGATGTATCCCAGGCCCCAGCCGGGCATGCCACGTATGTCGGTGTCAAGGGCCATGCCTTTGATGTGGTTTGCGAACTGCTCCGCTCCCTTCCCGATGAACCGAGATGCCGGCACGAGTCCTTCGGCCAGGATGTCCCCTAGGCCTTCGCGGCGCGCGATCCGGTCGACCATCTCGAGGAACGCAACTTGGTTCCCGAATCGGAGATCAATCCCATCCGTTTCCGCGGCCGTGAGGATCCCTTTCTCATAACATTCCATGGCAAAGGCAATTACATGACCTGTGTCGAAGGTGTCAAGGCCAAGCTGATTGCACAGGCGGTTGTACTTCACGGCGACATCCGGATCGGCGATGCCGCAGGCTGTCAGCTCGTTCAGGGTGCCAAACTCAATCCCTTCCGTATAGGTGCCGTCCGGCGACACAACGAAGTGGCTACAGCCCACGAAGCACCCGTAGCAGCCGAGGGACTTCTTGAAGTACCCGTTGTTGAGGAAGTGCTCGCCCGTCAGTTTCTCCGCGCCAGGACACCTCGTGGACTGCATGTTCCTATAGCAGGCGTAGCCAACTTCATTGGAGGGGGCAATCAGGCTCGTCGTTCCCATGCGCTTGAAGTAGTCCAGGCCGGGCTTTCTTCGGATGTGCTCCACCTTCTCCCGCAGGAATCCCATCAGGCGGTCGGGTTGCGCAACGCGTGTGTCCCCGCGCCCGCGTACAGCCACAGCTTTCAAGTTCTTGGCGCCCATCACGGCGCCCAGCCCCCCCTGGCCGACCGCTCGGGCGAAGTCGTTCATCACGCAGGCGAAGCGGACTCTTCGCTCTCCGGCAAGGCCAATTGCGACGACCTTTGTCTCCCGGTCACCCGTCTCGTTGCGGATCGTCTCCGTCGTCTCCCACACTCCCTGCCCCCACAAGTGCTCGGCGCGGCGTATCTTCACGTCGCCGTCTTTGATGAAGATGTATACGGGCGCATCCGCCCTTCCTCGCACGACGACAGCATCGAACCCGGCGGCACGGAGTTCGGGAGCCCACGCCCCTCCTGAGTTGCCGTCACCGATCGTACCCGTGAGCGGCGATCGCGCCGTAACGTGCAGACGTCCGGCAGAGATCCAGAGCCCCGTGAAGGGTGCGGCTTCGAAGATGATCACGTTCTCTGGGCTCAGCGGGTCAGCATGAGCAACCATGTATCTCGTGAGGAGGGCGACTCCGAGGCCCCTTCCCCCGAGGAATTTCCGGGCCAGGTCCGGCTCAAGACTGGTGACCTCGACCATCTGCGTCGAGAGGTCGACCACAGCGATTTGCCCGGAGTACCCGCCGCTATAGGCCATCGCCATCCTCCCCTCGACTCACAGCTGTGATGGCATCTGCGAGAGCAATCGCTACATCGAATGTCGGCCGCGGTTCGCTGTGGTACCGAACCCTCAGAACGTTGCGCGGGCACCAGCTCACGCACTCTGCGACGCCTCCTCCGCAGAGATCGCACTTGAAAGCCTTGCCCGTCGCGGGATGAATCCGTATCGCCCCAATTGGACAGGCCCGTGTGCACGCGCCACATCCGATACACGTATCCTCGTTCACCACCACGATGTCCTTCTCGATTCCTATCGCGTTGACCGGGCAGGCCTCAACGCACGTAGGTGACGCGCACTGGATGCACACGATGGGGATCGAGCAGCCGTAGCGGTCTTCCTTGACGACGCGTATTCTGGCCTTCTCGCTGTTGATCAGTGCTTCGTGTGCAAAGGAGCATACCAACTCACACGTGCGGCATCCAATGCAGTTGTCGGGAAACTCCCTCTCCTCGAACAACAGGCCCTTCATACGGCGTTCCATGATCGTGTCGTTCCGCCTCCTGCGCCTTTCGTCACCGTCTCTGCCGGCAGGTACGAGCGTGCCGCTCGGACCCAACGGTTCAAGCTCCTTCCTGCCGAGCCCGGCCCTGCACGACAGGAGGACTTAGTCCTCGCTCGCCCGACGCACGTCCGAACCCCCTCCGAGCTCGAACCTCCCCAGAGAGCCACCCACTCCGGAATGCCACTACTCGCCGTGCGCGAGTGGGCGCTCCGCTCGCCCTCGTCACCCCACCCCTATGCATCTCCTCGGGGCTAGGCGACCTCCACGAGCGGAATGAGATCACCAAGATCCAGTCTACGCAGCGTCTCGACCGTCGGACCGCGGTTGTCGAAGCCACGGAGCTCGTAGTACTCATCGATGCTCTCCTGCAGTACCCTCTCGGCCACCCTGCGTCCCTGTTCCGGTCCCGACGGGATCGGGTCGTAGAACCGATCCGGCAATCTGTCATCCTGTCTTGAGTACCCTGCGAGGGACGCTCCGACCTTCAACAGCACGTAGTTCCGCTCACCGATCGCCATACACTCGTCGATGCTGAAGGCACGTCCAGTCACGTACTCCAGGATCTTCCTGATTTCTCCATGATTGTACGATGCCCCAGTCATGGCGTAGGTGTATGCGCAGAGCACCAGGGAATTATTGAACGATACGAAGTCCTCATATGTCTTCGCTATTTTTGCCTTGTCCGCAAAGCTGTGTCGTTCCAACGGCACCGTGACGCCCAACTCAGGGGTCAGCGGCGGCGCCTCCAACAGCGTGTCGTGCATGCCTTCCATGTGCTGAGCTCCACGCGGAGTCGTTGCGTAGGTGATTGCAAGACTCGCCTTGCCGCGCGGATCATGCATCGGCATCTCCTGTCCCTTGATGAGCATCGCACAGTCTTCCGCCCCGATGTCGCGAGCGAGCTTCCCGATGCCATCCCGCAGCCTTCCTCCGAGTCCCTTGCACAGCGCAATCTCATCCACGAGCCTGGCGATCGCCGGGCCGTCTCCCCAGGAGATCTTCTCCGAGATCAGGCCGCGCTCGCTGGCCTCCATGAGAAAGGCGACGGCGACCCCGGCGCTGATCGTGTCAAGCCCGTACTGGTTGCATTTCTGGTTCGCTAGGGCGATCCAGTCAAGGTTGCCGTTCATACAGAGAGAGCCAAAGGCGACAAGGGTCTCGAACTCCGGTCCCCCATGCTTGGGAAGGATCTTCTCACCTTGCACCTCCGACTTCACCACCCGCTTGCAGGCCACAGGGCACCCGTGGCACGTATCTCGGGAATACAGGAGCTTCTTCAGAGCCTGGCCCGAAATCTTCTCGACCTCCTGGAAGGTCCCATCTCGGAAGTTCCTGGTCGGCAGGATCCCAAGTTGGTTGTAGTACTCAAGCGATCCACCCGCGCTCCCAAGCTCGTGAAGACTCTTGCTGTACGGGTACTCCATCACGAGCTTCGCGTAGCCGCTCGCGGCGGCGTTGAGCCGCTGCGGATCGGCAATCGGCTTCTCTTTGGTCCCCTGCACGACGATCGCTTTGAGCTTCTTGGATCCCATCACGGACCCCAGCCCCGGCCGCCCCGCGGCACGTGTCCGATCCACCATGATGCACGCCATCGAGACGAGGTTCTCCCCGGCAGGACCGATCGCTGCGACTCGCGCGCCTCGGCCGTGACGCCGTTGCAGCAGATCTTCGGTTGCCGCTGTATCCTGCCCCCAGAGTGCGCTCGCATCGAGGATCTCGGGTCGGCCTTTGCCAATCGAGAGGTACTTCGGCGACGCGGCCTTCCCGGTGATGATGATGCCGTCGTATCCTGATCGCCCGACCTCATGCGGGAAGTGTCCCCCGACATAGGACTCGTTGAGCGTCTTGGTCTTGGGTGACTTCGCCATGACAGCCATTCGACTCGCTCCCGCGATCCCTGTGCCAGTCAACGGGCCTGTGGCAAAGACCAAGGCGTTCGTCTCCCCGAGCGGGTCGATCGCCCCGAATTCCGGACCGAAGCGGTCAAGCAGTACCCGCGCTGCGATACCCCGCCCGCCAAGGTGCTTCTCCATCCATGCGTTGGGGATGGCGAGCTCATCGACCGTCTCTCTGGAGAGGTTCACAGAGAGGAACTTCCCGTACATTCCCTTCACTGCCATCTCCTTTACGAACGTTGCTTTCCCGTGTTCGCGCTGAACACCACTGCTGCAACGAGAATCGCCCCCAACAGCAACTGCTGGAGGTACCCAGACACGTTAGCCAAGTCCATCCCATTCCGCAGGAACCGTATGAAGATGGCAGCGATGACGGCCCCCACGATCTTTCCCGAGCCACCCTTTATGGAAACTCCTCCCAACACGGCCGCAGCAATAGACTCCAGCATCAGCGAGCGCCCGAGCATGGGTTCGCCGGAGGAGACCCGTGCGGTCAAGAGCACAGCCGCGATACCTACCAAGCACCCAGCCAGCACATAGCCACGAATCCATGTCCGATGAGCCAAGATGCCGACAGTCCGCGCCGCCTTGCTGTTGCCGCCCACAGCATACAGGCGGCGTCCGCCGACCGTCGACCCCATGTAGATGATCACCGCAACAACGGCCGCGGCGGTGAGCGCCAAGGGGAACAGCGAGGCGCTCCCGGCCAAGGAGGTGAACGCCCGCGGGAGGCCATATACGGGCATCCCGCTCGATAGCATGTACGTTGCACCCTCGACAGCGAACATCATCCCGAGAGTCGCCAAAAATGGAGGGACCCCAAGGAACCCGACGAGTCCGCCGTTAAGTGCGCCGATGACAATCGGGAAACCCATCCCGCAACCCGCACCGAGGCCGATCGCAAGCGCGGGGTTCCATGGAAGCACCATGATCTTCGCCAGAGCGATGCTCGTGAGGCTGATGGTCGTCCCGAGTGATAGGTCGATGCACCCGGTGATCATCACAATCGATTGCCCCATCGTGACGAGAACCAGGTACAGGGATTGCTTCAAGGCCGTGGACATGTTGTGCGCTGTGAAGAACTTGGGCGATGCAATGCCGAATGCCACAAGGCTGGCAACAACGACAATCGGAAGGATGCCCACCTCCCGAAACAAGCGCCTCATGAGCTGGGCCACTCTGTCCCCCTCATTCCCTTCCTTCAGACTCCCCCCTGTGCACGGAGAGCCCTCCGAAGACTTACGCCGATCTAGTAGAGGGGCGCGGGGCCACAAAGAACCCGGCCGGCCAACACACGTACCCTACCTAAGGCATCCTCGCCCAGTTGCGCGTGGTCGCCCCGTCGAGCTTCGTGCCCCCTGCGCCCCTTCCTGCTCTCCTACAAGTTCGTCCAATGCACTTCCCAATCCTCGGGAGCTGCGATCCACGTCCAATTGATGCTCTCGATGTTCTCTGCCGTCCCAAAGGAGGGCAGCGGGACGATATGCGTCGGCATCTGCTCTCCATGGGCCGCGTACCAGCCCGTGAAGTACTTGGCGATCTCGTTCGCAGCAATGAACTCGACCAGGGTTACGGGCTCCAAAGCGACCGCCTCGATCGTTCCGCCGCGGATGCCGTCGAGGACGGCTGGGATGTAGTACGTGGAGACGAGTTTCGGCCTTGGCTTGCTGCTTGGCCACCCGCTCAGGATGTCCGCCGCGCTCACCACCGCCAGGGCGTTTCCGACAATGTAGTTGACATCAGGAAAAGCCGTCAGGACGTTCTCGATGAGCGCGCGCTGAATGTCCTTGTCGGTCTCGCCCCACTTCGTCGCGATGACCGTGATGTCAGGGCGATCCTGAAGCGCACGCAGGAACCCCTGCTCGGTTTGCTCGGACCATGAAGCCCCCGCAGGCCCAGGCAGTAGAGCGACGGACCCGCCGGATGGAAGCTTGCCAAGCACGTACTGCCCACAGGATTCGCCGATGTAGTCATACGTGCAAACGATCTTCTCCTGAATGAGGGGAGCATCCACTGCGAGATCGTTCGCTACGACAAACACGGGGGTACCCTCGCCCTGGGTGGCTTCGGCGATTGGCACCAGCGCCGTGTCGCTGACAGAGGCGAGCAGAATGGCGTCCATCCCTTGCCCGACGAAGTTCTCCATAATGTCAACCTGGCGCTCGATCTCCGTGTAGCCGCCTGGGTTCTGGAAGTAGACTTGGATCCCCAGACGCGCCGCCTCGACCGCAAGCCCGTAGTTGTGCGACACCCAGATTGGATCCTTGAAGTGCGGGAACGTTGCCCCGACCACAACCTTCATGCCGGCCGGCAGAGGGTCGGCAGGAACGTACAGCTTCACGACCTCGCTACCGTCCGCATACTTGTAGAGCACAGATGGAGCCGGATCCCACCACTGCGGTGCCGCCAGCTCCTCCGACCAAACGACCCCTGCAAGAAGTGCCACAAGCGCGCCAACGACCACGCATGCCTTGATTGGCTTACCGATCATCACACCCTCCTTGTTTCCCTAACGCTGCGACCCAATACAGGCGTTCTCCAACCACACTGCCACCACTCCGAACAGCAGCTCCGTCAACGATCACCTCCTCGCATCACTGCACTTGGCTTCCTTCATGATGTTCAACAGCTCATCGGCACACAGTTCGCTCGCCGGGCCGTCCCAGGCGACGTGCCCTAGATGGAGAAGAACGATCCAGTCGGCCGTCCCGAAGATGTCCTGGAACCGGTGGCAGATCACGATCACGCTAATGCCGTTTTCTGCAAGCTCCTTGATGATCTCTAGAACACGCTCGGTCGCGACGGGATCCAGAGCGGCTGTAGGTTCGTCCAAGATGACGACCTGGGGCTTGAAGTTCAGAACTCTCGCGATGGCCACTGCGGATCGCTGGCCACCTGAGAGGTAGAGAGCCGGCTCCCTGACCGACGCAACCTGCATCTGCAGGCCTTGCAGCAGTCCACACGTCGCGCGCTCCATCGCCCGTCTCCGGAGGAAGATGCGAAAGCGAACGAGCTCGGCCCCTAGGAAGACGTTGGCAACGGCATCGAGTGCGTCCACCATGGCCAGGTCCTGGTACACCATACCGATCCCCAACCGCCGAGCATGCTGAGGTGTCGCGATCCTTTCTCTCTGCCCGTTGAGGGAGATCTCTCCGTCATCGGCAGGGTAGTAGCCAGTCAGAATCTTCATGAGTGTCGACTTGCCGGCGCCGTTGTCGCCCACCAGGGCAAGAATCTTGCCTCTCGGAAGCCGGAGATCGACGTGGTCCAGAGCAAGGACGCCGCCGAACCGCTTCGTGATGCCACGCATCTCCACCGCGACGTCGCCGCCATCCGCGTTCATTTCGAACGTCCCAGGGCCCGCTCGTACAGTCCGACCAATTCCTTTTCTCCAACCGGCGTCGCCCAGTGGTTGAACAACGCGGAGAGCTCACTGACGTTGTGGTTGACCAGCCCTTGGATGTCGCTCGGTTGCACCCCCAGATCAGAAAGCAGAAGGGGCATCCCCGTTGCGACAAGGAGCTCTTTCACTCTCAGGATGCTGTCCCGGGGCGTCGACTTGGCGGGTCTCCGGGTTGCCAGTGCATCGGCTATCGCCAGGAATCGCTCAGGTGCCGCGTCCACGCAGTACTCCATGACAAACGGAAGGCACACTGCAATGGACTTCCCGTGCGGAAGGTCGAGCACCCCGCCAAGGGCGTGAGCCATGTTGTGGACCAGGTGGGTCCCGGCGTGCTCGATGGCCAGGCCTGCGAGCGTCGATGCCCACGCCATGTTCGATCGAGCCGTGTCGTCGTTGCCGCGGTTGACCGCGGTCTCGATGTTGGCCCCGACGAGGCGGATCGCCTCAAGCGCAACCAGATCCGAGAATGGACTGGCCAGCGTCCCTGTGTAGGCTTCGAGTGCGTGCGACAGAACGTCAAACCCTGTCTCGGCTGTAAGCGCCGGCGGCAAAGATCGAGTGAGCTCCGGATCCACAAGTGCAACTTTCGGGAGGATTGCGGGGTCGTAAATTGCAGGTTTCGCTCCCGTGCTTGGGTTCGTGATGACCGACCATGACGTCACCTCGGATCCCGTACCCGCCGTCGTCGGGATCGCAATCACAGGTGGTGTGGATTGCGGTGCTTTCTTGGGCGTGTACCCGGCTCGCTGTACATAGTCCCAGACGGGGGGCTCCGTGACAAGCGCTACAGCCAGAGCCTTCCCGAAGTCGATTGCGCTTCCACCGCCGAGTGCTATGATGACGTCCGGCAATCTCCCCTTTTTCTTTACATCTGCAGCCAGTTGCTCCACGGCCACTGTAGTTGGATTCGGTTGCACGCCATCGAAAACATTCGTCGCCAGACCTGCCTCTTTGAGCCTTGTGACCGTTCTAGGCAGGAACCCTAGCTTCTGCATGCTTCCTTCGGCAGCCACAACGTACGCGCGGCTGCCGAGGCGCGATGCTTCCTTTCCTACCGTGTCGAGCACTCCATTCCCGAACACGACACGCTGCGGAATCGCGAATTGCCACATTGCAACCTTCCTTTCCCTGTCCCCGCTCCTGTAGTGAGCGGAACGTTCAGATCAGGACATCCTACCGATGCGTTCTCCCGGCCCGTGTACCTTCCCAGCACTGTTCAGACGCACGAGCGTATCAGCGAATGCATGTGCGAAGTCGGTGATCGCCTTCACTCCTTCTTTGTCCTTCTCTAGTTGGTCTTTCGAGATGTCTGATGTTGTTCGCGTGCCCTCTCCAACCAGGTCGGGAACTCGGGTTCCTCCGATCGCCACAGTCCAGTAGGAGCCGTTGACCACGATCCAGTGGAGAATCGAGAACCATAGATGGAGCTCGGCGAGAACGAAGTTCCCGCCAGTACGGCGCGTCGTGACAATCGCTCCCCCCACCTTTCCCTTGTACAGCCCAGGCCCCTTGCTCGCGGGCCAGTCGTGATCCGTCAACGGCATATCAATGGCCTTTCTCCCCTCGGCCACCATGCCGAGCCGCTCGAGCAAGCACGTGAGCTTGCCCGTGGAGCGCCCGAAGTAGACAGGCGTGCCAAGAATGAGACCATCTGCCGCCACGACTTTCCGGAAGATCGGTGCGAAATCGTCCCGAATCGCGCACTCTGCGACTGGGCTCAGCCGGCAGTGCCTACAAGAAACGCATCCTTCGATTCGCTTACCGATAAGATCAAGATATTCTGTTTCTATGCCATACCCATCGACAATCTTCAGTGCGTGTCCAAGTAGTTGTGCTGTGTTGCCTCCCTTCCGAGGACTTCCGCTGATGGCAAGTACATGCAACTTGCGTCTCTCGTCCGCCTCCATCGGTATCTCCTTCCCTTCAACCAACGATTTGCCCGAGCACTCTCAGGAAGTTCTCCCCAAGAATTCCCCTCACCTCGTCGTCCTTGTAGCCGCGAGCGACAAGCCTCTCCGCGAGGAGGGGCATCCCCGCCACGCTCTCCAGCCCGGCCGTCTTCGGCTTCGCTGCGAATCCTTCTCCCACTTCCGCCGCATCCCAACAGATGAAGTCCGAGAAGTCCGCTCCGATACCCACATGCTCGACCCCCATGACTCGCGCCGCGTGCTCGATGTGGCGTATAGCTCCGTCCATGCTCGGCGCAGTTTCGGCCACCAAAGGTGGGTGGAACGTGATACCTAGGAAACCACCCTTCTCCGCAAGGCTCTCGAGTTGCTGATCGGAGAGGTTACGTTCCTGGTCGCAGATTGCCCGGCAGTTGCCGTGGGATACAACAACGGGGTAGTCGGAGACGCTGAGAGCGTCATAGAAAGCGCTCTCCGCGGCGTGTGCAAGGTCGACTACGACTCCAAGGCGGTTGAGCTCGCGAACCAGGCTTACACCGTAGACGGTCAGTTTGCTCCCGGTTCGGCTCTCGGAAACGCCATCTGCAACCTGGTTCCGCTGGTTCCATGTCAGCCCGACGAGTCGGATGCCCAATCTATGGAAGAGCCTGACCCCAACCAAGCTGTCGCCAAGCGGCTCCGCGCCCTCAAGACCCAGAAGTAGGCCGATGCGCCCTTCCGCGGCCGCTGCGCGAAGATCCCCGGGAGTGCAGCAAAGGCATACTGCATCTGGGCTCTCCTCTGCCTCCGCGTGCGCCGCCTCGACCAGATGTAGGGCTCGCGGCAGCGAGCGATCTGGTTTGTACCTGGCCTCCACATACACAGCCGCCACAAGGCCGTCCACGCCACCTTCTCTCAGCTGCGGGAGATGTCGCGTGGCCATGACTCGCCGATCTCCCTTCGCTCGCCGATCGACGACGTCATTCAGGATATCGGAATGCGCATCGAGAAAGAGATTCGCGCTCCCACTGCCCGGGGTTTCTATTGACATTACGCTTTCCTTTCGTTGTCCTCACTTGTGGGATCCAACTAGCCTCCAGAAGCTGTCGAGAAGGGCCCTCGCATCAGCCATACACTGTGACGGCTTGTACTGACCCACCGTGAACCCAAGTTCCTGGGTCATGATTTCCTTCGCCTTCTCCGTGAGCACAACGGTCCCGTCCCTCTGGATTCCCTCAATGCCGTCCCCCCGTGCGGACTCACGGTTGATCCGCATAGCGTCCTCAAGCGTAGTTCCGTCCGGGAGGTGGACCTTTACCGCATGGTTTGTGAACCGGATCGGATACCCGCCGGGCAAACCCGTTGGTCCTGGCGAGAAGGAAATCGCTGCGCTCCCCTCAAGAAGGCCGAGAGCATTCTTCACCGCGGAGGCTGCGACCAGGAAGTGGTCCGCAGAGCCGCGGGGCATAAGCTGGTTCGCACGTACTACGACCCGATCCAAGCCGCCGCAAGCCGCCGCGACACGATCTGTCACATCGCTTCCGCGCAGGAAGACCTTCAGCAAGTAGGGAACGCCGTGGGTATCCTGAAACTGGTTCAGAACATGGGCAAGGAAGTGATCGCCTACGAAGTACACATCCACGTCCTGCGGAACGCAGCCCAGCTCGCGTGCCGCTATCCATTTGAACTCGGGGAAAAAGAGGTCACAGTTGCCCACTCCTACGGTGGGTGCGAGATCGACCCCCGCAAGCGCCGCGTTCGTCACATCTGGATAGCTGCAATTGACTACCGGAACGCGGATCTCCGCTTCGCGCAGGGCGCTCATGAGACTGTGTAGCAGTGCGAAGTGAAGCGGGAACCAAGGACCGAAACCTGCCTCGTCTACCCGACGGAACACGTCCAGCGGGAGGTTCGCCTGAGGGACCCACCAGCTCAAGAGCGAAGTCGCGCTGATCACGCAATCCGGTGCGAAATCGCGAGCGCAGCTAGCGATCTGATCAACGTTCGATACGTCCACTTGCTGGAAGCTTATCTGGGGATACAGCCCTTGGTGGGCCGCGCCGACCTCTGCACTATAGATCGTTCGCAACTTGTCATCGGTGTTCCCCAGGTCCACTGCTCGAATCGTAGAGACGGCTGGAGAGCGAGCGAGGAACTCCAGGATGTGGCTTCCTATGTCCCCAAGTCCAACTATCAGAAATCGCCATTGCTTCTTCTTCTGCACGTCGCCTCCTTGCGTGCGGGGTACAGGCCGAGATGCCTCGCGAATCGCCAGCTAGCTATTCAACGCCTCCCCAAGGCACGTCACAACGTGATCCTGCTCCTCCTCAGTCATCCTTGGGAAGAGAGGTATTGCGAGCATGCGATTCGCTGCGTCCCGGCTAATGCTGAACGGATCGGCCTCGTTGCGACTCCCCCGGTACGGTTTCTGGTCGGGAACACAAATCGGATAGAAGATATGTGTACCTATGCCGCACCCCTCGAGATGCCGCTGGGCTCTCTCCCTCTCGATCCTGGAACTCAGTCTGATGGTGTACACCCAGAAAGCGTGGCCGGCGTAGTCCTTCTCGCAGGGCAGGTCGACGGGCAACTCGGCTAGAAGTTCGTTGTAGCGGTGAGCCAACAAGCGTCTTCGTTGGGTCGCTTCAACGACGTGCTGCAGCTTCACGGCCAGAATCCCCGCTTGGAGTTCGTCAAGCCGCGAGTTGAACCCTATCTCGCCATAAACATACCTGTCCGTTTCCCCGTAGTTGCGCAACGAGTGCACAGCCCGGAAAGCCTCTTCGTCGTTTGTGAGTATCATCCCACCATCTCCAACCCCGCCAAGGTGCTTGGTGGGATAGAAGCTCAGGCAGCCCAGCGTCCCAAGACCTCCCACTCGATGAGACCGGTACGTCGCACCAAACGCCTGCGCGCAATCCTCGACAACAGATAGATGGTTCGCCTCTGCGATCCGCAGGATCTCGTCCATGTCGGCTGGGTGCCCGTGGAAGTGGACAACGAGGATCGCCTTGGTGGCAGGCGTTATCGCTGCCTCCAGTCGACGTGGGTCGAGATTCAGGGTGTCTTCCTCGACCTCCACAAAGACGGGAGTGGCACCGCAGAATACTACAGCGTTTGCGGTGGCAACGAAAGTAGTCGCAGGGACCAGAACCTCGTCGCCATGATGAATGCCCAGGCTTCTGAGAGCAAGGAACAAGGCATCTGTGCACGAGTTGACCCCGACCGCATACGCCACTCCGTGGAACTCTGCAATAGTCTTCTCGAACTCCCTAAGCCGGGGACCAAGAACGTACGTTCCGCTGCTCAGAACCTGATCAAAGACCTCTCGAATCTGGCCGGTTAAAGCCTCATTCTCCCGAGCTAGATCAACAAGCGGTACTCTCATCTTATCCAAGCATCTCCTTCCGAACCGCCCGTTCTTCTGCGGCCTGCCGCAGACAACCGAGGCGAGAAGGAGTCGACGCTCTGGCATTGCAGGCTTCCCGTGTCTGGCGCCCACCCCTCTTCTGGGCCAGGGGTTCGCCGCTATGTACGCCCTCAGCGCTTCGACGCAGCTCACAGACGAGTAGTACCGTGCGTTCTCGAGTCACTATCTATCACCAGGTTGGCCGTTGAGCGTTATTGGCACTATGGTCTTACCTTAGACCGAGTGCATACTAGGGGTCCTGCTGCTTCAAGTCAAGACCCGCCGTGGCTGAAGCCGGCAAGAAGCCGTCGGCAACGGCTTCTCCACTTTCGGTGGCCAAGTCCAAAGCGATTCGGCTTCAGCTCATGTGCAGGGGGAGCACGGCGGCGGGGCAATGTCCGGATCTGCGGCACTTGGTCGAAGGCCAGAGCATGCTTCTCTGCGTCGCGGCTCGGGACCAGCTTGCGCATGTGGCTTCACCAAGCAGCGTGTGACTGATACGGAGCTCAAGGAGAAACTCGTACGGCCAATGGGCCAGGCCTTCGGACGAACGTCTCGGATCCAGGTGCGGAGGTGCTCACGCCATGCCGCGATAGACCGCTTCCGACTTCGCTGGTTGTCAGCTCTGGTGCGGGCGGCTACTGGACACGTTACACAGCCGGCGGATCGGAAGCAGTCAAGCGCTCGCATACTCTCGGCAGATCGAGGCGATAGCCACCGGGTGGTAAGTTGTCCGGCAGGCGAGTCCGGGGGGCGTCCTGCTTGGAAGGAAGCAGATGATGCTGACGAAGCGTGGAGCAGGTTCACACATCGTTGGGATTCCGAACGCCGCCCAATGGAGCGTGCTAGTTCGAAGTAACCCCGTTGGGTCACCCAGGTGGAGGATCTTCGAACCCGGTTCGGAAGTAGTCCACCAAGGCGCACTGGACGGGACGACTCCCGAACTCAGTACCCGGTTCGGGAGTAGTTCACCAAGGCGTACCAGATGGCGAACTGGCGGCCCGTGGCAGGCCAGCGCATAGGTTGTGGAGGCGAGCGGATTCGAACCGCCATCCTCCCGCGTGCAAGGCGGGCGCTCTCCCAGTTGGAGCTGCGTCGACCGCTCCGAACCGGGCCCCCCGGATGAAGGTTTGAGTCTATTGACATACGACCACCATTGGTAGACAATGGCATAGAATAGTGAACTGACGCGCGGGCACGGTTTGAGGTGACTCGAACATGTCAACCACGAGTAGTCCTGGGGACAGAAAGCTAAACCTCCTCCTTCGGGAGTGGCCACGCGGCGCGGTCGTCACCCAGCATCGCCTCAATGAACTGGGCGTTTACCGGCAGCTCGTCAGCAAGTACGCACGTCATGCTTGGGTTGAGAAGATCGGTACCGGGGCGTACGTACGGGCCGGCGACGCGGTCGACTGGCGTGGCGGACTGTTCGCTCTCCAGACGGAGCTCCGAATGACGGCCCACATAGGAGCAGAAACCGCCCTGACCTATCTCGGGTTCGCGCACTTCA
>Ga0315273_10004946_pt1 | contig 16434 bp, 19 predicted proteins | sample YL17G02_0_MG_FD_205753 | JGI IMG/M metagenome (GOLD analysis project Ga0315273, IMG submission 205753) | Sediment microbial communities from Yellowstone Lake, YNP, Wyoming, USA - YL17G02_0 | ecosystem: Environmental > Aquatic > Freshwater > Lake > Sediment | place: USA: Wyoming | collected... | reverse complement strand
ACCGGGGACGGCAAGACGCACAAGTATGGAGAGGCGCGGCTGATGCCGCTGCCGATCCCCCAGGGCAAGGTGCTGCTGTGCGAGGGAGAGATGGACTGCCTGCTTGCCCTGCAGGAGGGGTTCCCGGCGGTGACTCCTACGTCTGGGGCCGGATACTGGCCGGCGAACGACCGCTGGTCGGTTCTGTTCTCGGGACGCGATGTCGTGATCGCCTACGACAAGGACGACGCAGGACGCCGCGGCGCCGAGAGCATCGCCAAGAGGATCGTCGACTTCGCGCACTCCGTGGCCATCCTCAAGTGGCCCGAGTCGATGCCGGAGAAGGGGGACATCACCAATTTCCTCGTCGACCTGGGCGGGGACGCGGCGAGCCTGAAGGCTCTGATGGACTCCGCGGTGCCGTACATCGTGGTCAACAAGACGACGAAGGAGAAGAAGGACAGCAAGGAAGTCGTGCTCTCGGACTCGAGCATGGCCGAGAACACGGGGCGCCACGTCAAGTACCGCGGCCTGGTCTCGGGCAAGGACACCACTCCCTTCATCATCCCCAAGATCGTCAACGTGCGCTGCGGCCAGGAGAACGGGACCAAGTGCGGTGGCTGCGGGCTCGGCGCTATTCACCACGGAAGTGTCACGGTGGAGTTCACCGAGGAGAACCGCAAGACGCTCGGCCTCAAGGACTGCGGAGACGCCCAGCAGAGGGCGGCGATCGCGGCGGCGGCGGCCATCAACGTCAAAGGATGCCCGTTCTGGAAGCGCGAGACCATCGAGTACCAGAACCTTGAGTGCCTGTCGGTGATCCCGGAGATCAACGGGCGCCTGCAGGAGATCACCAGCTCGGAGGGAACGTCGGAATACGTCACGCGCACGATCGACGTGCTGGGTCACGGGATCAAGACCAACAACGTGTACGAGTTTGAGGGCTACGTTTACCCGGACGTGAAGGCCCAGCGGGCGACGACCTTGGTGGGGAGGGCGGAACAGGTTGAGGTTTCGATCGACAACTTTTCGCTCACGGACATCGAGATCCAGCGGTTGAAAATCTTCCAGCCTTCCGAGAGAGAGAGTATTACAGAGAAACTCTATTCTATTGCTACTGAAATGTCAAAGGTTACGAGGGTGTGGGGCCGCGAGGCCCTGCAGATCGCCTACGACCTGTCGTTCCACTCGGTTCTGGGCTTCCGCTGCTTCGGGGAGCACCAGCCTCGGGGGTGGGTCGAGTTGTTCGTCGTCGGGGACTCCGGGCAGGCGAAGTCGACGATGGTCGACCGGCTGTCCCTCCACTATAGGGCGGGGCAGCGAGTGAACGCCGAGCAGACCTCGGGGGCCGGGCTGATCGGCGGCCTGACCAAGATGGGTGACCGTTGGCAGATCAACTGGGGTCCGCTGGTCCTGAACGACCGCAAGCTGCTGATCCTCGACGAGTTCTCCGGGATCAACGAAGAGGTCGCCAAGCAGATGACCGACATCCGTTCGTCGGGGGTCGCGGAGATCATCAAGATCCACCGCGAGAAGGCATGGGCCAGGACACGGCTCATCTTTCTGTCGAACCCGAAGTTCGGTCGGACCATGGGATCGTTCGAGCACGGCGTCGAGGCCTTGATGGGTCTCTTTAAAGAGGCCGCGGACGTGCGGCGCCTCGACCTGGCGATCTCGGTCGCCACCGGGGACGTCTCGACCGACCGCATCAACAGCCGGGGCACCGACGACAAGTGCCTGTACATGTCGAACGACTGCGCCCTGCTGGTGCTCTGGGCGTGGAGCCGCAAGCCCGAGCAGATCATCTTTGAGGATGGCTTCGAAGAGGCCGTGTACGGGCGGGTGAAGTGGCTCGCCTCCAGGTATTCCCCGAAGATCCCGCTGATCGAGCCAGCCGACGAGCGCTGGAAGCTCGCTCGAGTCGCGATCGCCGCCGCGGCCCGCGAGTTCTCGACCCCGGACGGTGTCACGCTGCACGTGACAGCCGCTCACGTCCATGCCGTGGCCGAGTTCATCAACGAGATCTACTCAGCGCCGTCCATGTCCTACGACAGCTACTCGAACCGCATCATGTCCGCGGATCGCCATATCGAGAACAACCGGGGCCGGATCAAGGAGCGGCTGCGGGCCGTCACCGAAAAGCCTGATCAGCTGATCGACCTGCTCCTGACCGAGCACTACATCCAGCCGAGGGAGATGGAGATCCAGCTGGGGGTCGAGCGCACCGTGGTCAAGGACGTGATCCAGTTCCTGACCCAGGCCCGGGCCATCGAGAGGACCGGCCACGGCTACCGCAAGCGCCCCGGGCTGATCACCATCCTCAAGGAGATGGAGGCTGAGGGGAACCCACCGGCGCAGGGCAATCTGCTTGAGGAATTGCAGGCCGTGTCAGGTATGGCGGATTCGAGCACCCCGGAGGCCGACGATGACATGCCGTTCTGAGTCAGGAATTTATCCCGGTGCGTTTTTCAAAACGAAAGACCCTCGGTCTCTCGCACGTCGGGCACCGAGCACCGCGCAACCCCGCGAGGGGGGAGGTGCTAGGAATTGTAGCCGCCAACTTTTGCAAGTGACTTCCAATACTGATACCCCCCCCTGGGGTTTTTCTTTTCCGACTCCAGAAACCGGACAAAGAATACGGCATACCGTAAAACTGATCAACACGCTCAAGCTATACCAATGTGGCGCAACGGTATGAACACGAGCGCTAAAGGAAACAGAGTAGAGTGCCTCGCTCGTGACATTCTCCTGACAAGATATGGGAAGGTGGAAATGTTCCGCTTATCCAAGGGAGCTTTCGACAGAATTGCCGAAAGACGGTGCCCGACCTGGTGCCCGACTATGCCGGTGCCCGACCTAAACGCCTCCGGTGCCCGACCTCTTGAGCCGATCAATACCGTTGGTGCCCGACCCTGTACTGCATTTTCGACCCCATGTCCGTGTGGCGGGTCGGGCACCGAGCGTAGAGCCATACAAATCAAGGCAAATGCCTGGGGAATGGGCGCAGCGTCCATGAAGAGAGCGTGGGAAGTCGCTATGCCAGAACCAATTAGTCGTGAGTGGTGGATGAGGCGTGACGGAGGCCGCGGGGTCCCTGAGATCACCCGGTGGTCGGCCAGGCGCCTCACAAGCGCCACCACCTGGGTCGAGATCCCGATCTTCCCAGAAGACAAGCTCGACCACGAGCCGGCCACTGGGATGGTAAAAATGACCCAAACTGGGATCAAAAACCTCAGTTTAGGTCGGGCACCGAAGAAGTGGTCGGGCGTGTTCGAAGGGTGACTGGTTTACATCTTCTGGACAAACAAACTATACCGGAAAGGAGCGTCATGAGACACCCATCCGAATGCGACTTCCGCTGCCTCCAATGCGGCGGCTACTTTCAGTCTCGAGACCTGCGTCGCCGGGAGATGGGCGGGTCGGACCAGTTCCACACGCTCAACGAGCGCGACTGGAGGACCGGCTCCTATGCCTGCGGCCCGGTGATCTGGCGGCGCGACGACTACGGGGCCATACGGCTAGCCAGAGCAGGCTTCCCGGAGGTCGAGCGATGAGCCGGGCTAGGATGGAGCGCAGGGCCTGGAAGAAGGGGCGATCGACTCGAGCGATGACCAGAGTCGCCCGGAAGAGCTTCCCCCACTTCGCGGAGTACGTCTTTGGGGTAGAGCGCAAGGTGATCGAGCGCGCCGCGGCCATAGTGATCGCTTCGAAGATCCACGAGTACGTCTACGGAAGAATGTTTGACGGTCAGCGGTGGGTCGAGCCATAGTCGGTGTCGGAGGCGGAGCAGCGCGGCGGCCGTGATATGCTCCTACGAGCGAGCAGGCTGCAAGGCTCGGATCCGGTGGCCACCGACCGAGCTGTCGTACTAGTCGATGCGGGCTCCGTCCCACCACTTCACCCACACCGATAATGGGCCTGGTGAGCCCCAGCCGCGATGGTCGTGGACCGACTGTAGCCCCTGAGGGGGAGGCAATCGCGCCTCCCCCGTCCACTCTGCCCGGAGCGTGACGTGACGATCTGGAAATACGCAATCCCCGATGCCGTGACCCTGCTCGAGCTCCCCGCGGGCTCCACCGTGCTGCATGTCGCGCACCAGGGCGGCGTGGACCTCGAGCTCTACATCTGGGTGCTGCACGATCCGATGAAGCCCAAGACCAAGCGCCAGTTCAGCGTGCGGGGTACCGGTGAGACGCTGGGCGCGGCCGAGAAGCGCGCCTACATTGGCACCGTCCACCACCAGGGCTACGTCTGGCACATCTTCGAAGACCTGCCGTGATCCTCACGCGACGAGAAGTCCGCGCCGGAGGGATCCCCCCGATGGGCTATGCGTGGGCGTGGCACGTCCCGGGTCGTGATGCCTCTGTGTTCTACCCGTTCCCGCTCAACATCCCCGCGGCCTGGGGACGAGCGGCGTGGCACTTCCTGAAGTGGAACGCCGGGAAGCGCAGTGTCATAGACAAAGCCATCGACGAGGCGTACTCGCAGGGGTGCAAGGATCAGCGCGATTCGATGGAGCGGCACTACGAGGTTGCACTCCAGGATGCGTACGCGGTTGCGCTCCAGGATGCGCACGCCCTTGTGATGGATGCCCTCAACCAGAAAGAAACTGACGGTTCCGGGTCATGAGTGAGAACCCAGACATCCGGAAGCAGGAGCAGGCCGAGGCATTTCGTGGCGAGGAATGGCTTGAGGTCGAAGACGTGAAGCGCTGGTTCAAGGACAAGGCGAGTGTGGCGCCGACGCACATCTTCTACCCGTTGACCAAGCGCATGCACCCGATCGACCTACCCGGATCCATGGCGTGGCCTCATCCGGAAGACTGCCCGCACTGCCTCGAAACCAACAAGGACCAGAGGCCCGACGAGAAGACGGACTGAACACAGAAAGAGGTCACATGAACACCAAAGGAGGTCGGCTATGAAGACCCTTTAGCGCTTAGGCGCAAGGAGGTTTCATGGCCAAGAAGGGAGCAAGCCGCTCGGGCGGGACCGCTGCTCGCAAGCGTGCGAAGGATCAGGAGATGGCCGCGGCCATCAAGGGGCAGGTTCGTAGCACCGGACGCTGCCCGATTTGTCACCAGGTGGTTGCACTGACGAAGCTGCCGTTCGGACACGCGTGCGGTAAGAAGTAGACGAGGTTGCTGGCGTGGGCTAACGGCCGTCCGGGCTTGCTCGGCGGAACAGTAAAGTCACTCGACCTTAGGATCGAGAGATGCCGGTGAGGATCCGGCCGCCAGCGGCTATTATAGCTTCGGGCCCTTTCCTTTATTTGTTGACCGGGCTATTCAAGGTTGCTATGGTACGGGGGTCGGCAGGATCTCGAAGGATGCCGACTGGTAGAGGGGGTAGGACCCGGTCGCAAGGGACCGGTGGGGTGAGCGGGGATCGAAAGACCCGCGGTCGTAGTGACGAGGTTGCTTCAGGCCTGGAGGCCGGCCTCGGACCAACGCAGGATGTGACCTGCAGCCCGAAACATGGAGAGTCCCGGTGGGCTCAAAGCCCCCGGGGCTTTTCCATTTCCCGGCGACGAGGCGGGTTGAAGTTCAAAGGCACGTCAATACCGGACTCGAGCACCGCGGCATCCCGAGCGATCGCAGCCTCGTACTCCGACCTGAACCGGCCCACGGTCACGGTCCTCTTCCCGTCGAAGAACCAGGCCTTCCACTTCTGCTGCTCCGAGCACCAGGTCACGCCGCGGTACTTGGTCGGCCCTGCGCACCAACGCCGTCCCCAACGAGCGGGTGGCGGAGACTCCCCTCCATCCTCGTAGTTCACCATATGGTCGCCCTTGTTACGCTCCGAGGCAATCCAGCGCCTCTCGGCGTGCTCCCACCACAGGTCCGAGACCTTCTGCAATACAACAAGGCCGGGACCCTCCCCGGACTCCAGGAGCGCTCGAATCCAAGCGCACTTGCGGTAAGGAGTCCCGGCCATCGACTCGACGATGTGCTGCTTGTATCTCTTCTCTGGATCCTTCGCCTTTCCAATGTAGCGGATCTGTCCTGTCCTCGGGTCGGTCAGCGCGTAGATCGATACGGCCAACTTAGCCTCCTGAGCTTAAACTCCCTAAGATCGGTATAGCTCCTTCAGCAGGTCCGTGCGCTCGCGCAGCCGGCCATTCTGGTCGAAGATCGTGTCGTCCGAGTCTTCGATCGGCCTGAGGCGGTAGGTGATCTGGCGGGCGCACACGTTGGTGGCGCCGGCCCGGAACACCAGGCTGTTGACGGCGCTCCGGGTGCAGCCGATGCGCAGCGCGATCTTGGCCCGGGTCTCGGGGCAGTTCCCCCACTGACGGAGCATCGAGAGAGCGAATACGCGACGCGCATTGGCCAGGTAGCTCTTGGCCGAGATCCCCAGCAGGAGCTTGAACTTCTTCTGGAATGCGCGACGCGAAAGACTGGGGTACTTCTTCTTCAGGATCGGGTACGCGTCATCCAGGTCGACCAGGTTGTCGAGCATCTTGACGCAGTCATGCACCGCGAGGTGCAGGTAGTTGGTCTTTAGCGATTCCACGGGACCTCCTTCGGGCGAAGAGAGCCCGGCCGTCGCTGGTCAGCGCTTCGCTTAGTCGCGGGTTGGCATGACTCGTGGCGGGCGGCCGAGCGTCACTGGGTTACCAGCGGTGAAGCCTTGGACTTTTCCTTTGCGAACCAGACCTGTCTCTCTCGGTCCTCGATCCCAGAGATCCGTCCGCTGTCATACAGCTGGATCGCCTCGATCCTCGAGATACGCGAAGCGTGATCCGAGATGGTGTCCGAGAGCACGTCGAGTTTCTTGTCGATCGAGTGCAGCGTGAATCCACTGATCATCATGATGATTGTGATGGCCAGTGCCAGGAGAGGGGTCAGGACCTGGTACCACGTGATTTTTCCGTTGCTATTCCCAGGATCAGCCATTGGTATGTCTCCTATGGTTCAAGGTCGTAGAGGAAGAATTTTCCGATGCGGGTCACGAGCTTCTTGTCGTCGGCCCACTTCGGCCAATGGCTCTTCTCATCCGCTGGGAAAGAGTGATAGTGGTCGGCTCCCATGACCTGGTTGCGGAACAGCCCATCGAGCGATGCGGCAGCAATCAGGACGCACTCCTGCCAGACCACGAGCTTGTCGTGATCCAGGGGCTTCCATAGCTTTGGACTGTTCGGGTCGGATGGGTTCCAGCAACTGAACTGCTTCGGCTGGAGACACACAGCCTTGACGCGATCCTTGAGGGGGGTGCTCAAGGGTAGCATGCCATCCATCCAGGACGGCTTACTGGCCCGGTTCAGGATCACGGATGCGACCACGCTCTTGGCCTGGAGACTTTCGCCGCGGGCTTCACCCCATAGCGTCATGGCGAAGGCGGCCTCGGACGCCAGGGCGGAGCGGCTGCGCGTCGGGTCGTTGGGCGTGAACGGAGCGAAGTCGAGGTAGCTCACGCGAACTTCCTACGGACGCTGAACGCGAGGAGCTTGACCAGTCGATCCTCGAGGGTGGTCGCGGTATCCCGGTAGTAGATCTCGGCCTCGAACTCAGGGATGTCGGTGCTCACGCCGGCCGGAAGCCATGGGCATGCGCTGTTGGTGGAGGCGGTGAAGACGGCGCGATTCGTGATTAATGAGTCCTTGACCATCTCTACTGACCACAGCGTCGGCTTGGTGCTTTGGGTCTCGTTGCTGCGCTCGCGATAGGCCATGTAGACATGGCGAGTCGCCGGAGTCAGGTCGACCGGGATCTCCTTGGTCGGGTCTGCCGGGTCGGGTTCGACGATGTCGATGTAGACCTGGGGCCGAGTGTTCCCCTCGACAACCTGGATCATCTGAGATTCGTTGTACACTCTACCCTCCCTGGTACTTCGCGCAACTCTATCCGACTGGACGGCTCCGGGTTAGCCTCCTGTCAACAACATCAATTTTGACCCTTCCTACAGACGTCCAGTGACGATGATCGGCGGGTCGATCGATACGGAAAATGCGTACGACCCAACGATCGTTGCTGATGTCGTAACTGAGGAGTTGACTCGTCCCCGATGCTTGACGCTCTTCCCATGCGAGTCCGCCGGCGCAATCCGGTGGATGTAGGCCTTGGCCGTGAGCGTGACCGTGGACAGACCCTGGACCGCAATGAACGCCTTGGCCGTCAGCGTCTGGTTGACGGTCTTCTGGACTCGAGCCTTGGCCGAAAGGGTTTGGATCTCCGTCTTCTGGACCCGCGCCTTGGCGTCGAGGGTCTTACCGACGGTCTTCTGGATTGAACCCTTGGCCTGCAGGGTCTTGTTGACCGTGGCGTGGATCCGCGCCTTGGCGTCCAGCGTATGGCTGACCACCTTGGCGATGCTCGCCTTGGCCGAGAGCGTCTGCGTTGCGGTCTTCTGGACCGCTCCCTTGGCCGTCAGGGTTTGCGTCGCGGTCTTTTGGACCGCAGCCTTGGCGGACAGGGTCGGGCTGGAGATCTTCTGGATGCGAGCCTTGGCGGCCAGCGTCTGGGTGCCTGTCTTCTGGACTGCCCCCTTGGCCGTCAGGGTTTGCGTCGCGGTCTTCTGGACCGCCCCCTTAGCAGAGAGGGTCTTCTGGACCGCGATGAGGATCGACGCCTTGGCTGTCAGCGTCTGCGTCTGCGTCTTCTGGACCGCAGCCTTGGCGGTCAGGGTTTGGTTGACCGTCTTCTGGACCGCAGCCTTGGCGGTCAGGGTTTGGTTGACGACCGTGTTCACAAGGATGTTGGCTTTGGCCGTCAACGTCTGACTGGAGGTTTTTTGGATCGCGGCCTTGGCGGCGATGGTTTTGTCGACGGTCTTCTGGATCGCTGCCTTGGCCTGCAGCGTCTGGTTGATAACGGTGTTGTTGGAGATGCTTGCCTTGGCCGTCAGCGTCTGGTCAGCGGTCTTCTGAATCGCGCCCTTGGCGGCGAGGGTTTGATTGACGGTCTTCTGGATCGCGCCCTTGGCGGCGAGGGTTTGATTGACGGTCTTCCGGATCGCACCCTTGGCGGCAAGGGTTTGGTTGACGGTCTTCTGGATCGCGCCCTTGGCGGTGAGGACCTGGATTGGATTGCCATCGTAGACCAGGATCTCGAACGCCTTGTGGGTCCAGCTCTTCGAAGACGTGATAGTCCACGCCATGGTGGCGTCTCCGCCACCCAAGTCTTCCGAGACCATGGCGAGCATCTTGTCCGGAGACGATCCAATACCACCGTTCTCGCGCTCGAGCTGCGCGCCGTGCGATACGGCGGTAACCGATGTTGACCCGCAATAAACTCCCGCCGAGTCGAGTACCAGGCTTCCATCAACCGTCTGGATGACCGTGTCTGAGATTGCCGTGCCAGTCCCGACGCTCTGCATCAGGGTCGACATCTGGATCGGGTTGATCTGGTTGACGGCTTGGTAACTGATCGCGGTCGCGACGAAGTTGCAGACATCTACACCAAAGTCGATAGAGACGCTATGCGTTCCTAGTGGCGGAGCCACCGTATAGAAAACCGCCGACGAAAGAGTCGATGCGCCCTGCGTCGTCCCAAGCTCGGTCATTGCCGAGCCGTTGTACGTGGCGGTAAACGAGGCGACGCCACCACCGGTGTCGGCAGCGTGAATGGTTACGACCAGCAGCCGGTACGTACCTACAATCGTGTGCGACCAAGTAGCGCTGGTGGCCGCGGTACCGGAAGAATGCGTGACTGAGTCGAGAGTGACGCGATCGAGAATCGACCCCTTGGCCGCCAGCGTCTGATTGACGGTCTTTTGGACCGCACCCTTGGCCGCAAGGGTCTGATTGACGGTCTTCTGGATCGCGCCCTTGGCGGCAAGGGTCTGGTTGACGGTCTTCTGGACTCGAGCCTTGGCATCAAGAGTTTGATTGACGGTCTTTTGGACTCGAGCCTTGGCATCCAGCGTCTGATTGACGGTCTTCTGGATCGCGCCCTTGGCGGCAAGGGTCTGGTTGACGGTCTTCTGGACCGCTCCCTTGGCGGTAAGGGTCTGGTTCTGGGTGGTGTTGCCCTGAATCGACGCCTTGGCCGTCAGCGTCTGGTTGACGGTCTTCTGGACTCGAGCCTTGGCCGTCAGGGTTTGCGTCGCGGTCTTCTGGATCGCAGCCTTGGCGGCAAGGGTCTGGTTGACGGTCTTCTGGATCGCTCCCTTGGCCGTAAGGGTTTGGCTGCCGGTGACGTTTCCAAAGATTTCGACGATCGCCGAGGACCAGAGCACCGCGACGATCGAGACCGCGGCGGCCGAGGTGCCGGTAAACCCGCTATCGCGGGTCGCCACCTCGAGCGCCGTAGAGGGTGTGCTCTGCTGCGCATCCTGGCGCTCGGTCCAGCTGGCGTTGGGCACCGCGGTGAGTGTGCCGCTGGCAGCCGAAGATCCTGCGACCTGGAAGGTCGGGTTTCCCGTCCAGCAAGCAGAACCCAGAGCCGGGGTGGGGACGCCCGTGGTCTGGTTCTCCTGCTTGCCCGACGCCCGCACCGCGGCAGAGCCGAACAGCAGCGAGTTGCTGTAGGCGAGGGTGACAATCTCGCCGGCCGTGTTCGTGCCCGAGCCGACGACCGGAGCCAACGTGATCGTGGCCGTGGAGGCGACGGTCTGGTTGCGGACGAAGATCGCCATGATATTCGCGCTCGCATTATCGAGCGCGGTCAGGACAAGGCTATACGTCCCCGACTGGTCGTCGGTGCATGTGGGGTTGGTCGCCGAATTAGCGGACCACTTGACGATGACAAACAGGAGATCCCCGGCGACCGCCGAGATCGTGGAGGTGCGGTTGCCGGTGCTGGAAGTACCGCCACCGGCAGAGCTAGTCCTGTAAGTGACGGCCATCAGTCAAACTCGATGACGTGCTGGATGTTCTTCCCCTCGTGATCGTTCCCCTGCCATCCGAGACGGTAGACGATCGTGTGCCCAGTCTCCTCGCCCGGTTCCTCACTTGCGTTCATCATGAAGTGATGGGTGTGACGTCGGAAGAAGATGAGTCGCAAGTCCTTCGCCGGGACCTCGGTCATTCGGAACGGTATGACGGTCCCATCGCTGGTCTTGGTGAAGAAGGTTCCGTCCGTGAGGTCGACGCCGTACTCACAACCGCTCTCGACATCGAACAGCCGGAACTCGACCAGCTTGTCATGCTGGACGTCGGTGAACGCAGAGCCTTCACCAGTAGACGACACGTCGTCCTGGGTTTGCAGGAGCGACGTGCCGTCGTTGTAGATCGCAGTGAACAGGTACTTGAGAGCCATGGGATTGGCCTTTCTGTTCGGGTCTACGCCAACTTCTCCATCCATCTCGGCATCTACAACTCCTTGCGCTGCATTGGTTTAGCTAATTTTCTTGGTATTGAAACGTGATCGTCGCGGTGTCCGTGTCACCAGCGGCAGCCGAGCCAGTCGTCTTCAGCTGGGTGCCCATGTAGCTGGTCCACGCGGCGGCTGAGCCCACCGTCGAAACCTTGCCGGTCGTCGTCGCCGAGGTCGGGCCGAAGAACACTGCACGACCCGAGCCGATCGCCGTGGTGCCCGACATGTCCGTCCACGGAGTAGCGAACGCGCCGCTATTCGTGGCGTCGGGGGTGGCGAACACGGTGCGGTTGCCGTCGCCCGTGCAGGCCGGCGAACCAAAGATGATGATCGTCGTTCCGTCAAATCCACCGGCGGCATTCGACGTGTGGGCCCACAAGCCGGCCAGCAAGTTGTTGTACGTCCCGGTGAACTTTCCGGCGAGGTACTTCTGGAAGCTGTTGTTGCCGGCGACGATCGGCGACGCGGTGTACGCCGTACCGGCCGAACCGTCCGCGATGCTCTTCCAGTTGAAGTGCGTCGGCGTGGTGAACGTCGGAGACCCGGTCGTTCCGTTGGTCTCTTCCCATGCGAAAGTTGCAGCCATGACTCTCTCCTTAGCTAGGGTCAGCCGCCGACACAGGATCGGCGCCCGGGGTGGTGGTAAGTGCAATCGTATACGCCGGGGTCGTATCAACCTCGTCGTACACCGTCATGGTCGAACCGGAGATCGACCACTTGTTCGCCAGCAACCGAAGCGCCCGGCGAGGGGAACGGCGAGCGGCGGTGATCGTCCCCACCGACATGTCACGGTCGAGAAGCGCGTCGGCAATGGAGTCACGCTCGCCCGAGGTCAGGGCGTACGCCGTCTTGTCGTTGTTCGTAGTCACTGTCACGCCGGCCGTCAGGGCTCGGGCGGCCGTGGACCATGCCTTGTCGGCGCCGGCCTGGGTGATGCCCACGTCGTTGGTCACCGCGGTCACGGTTGGGATGACGGCGCCCGTGTGGGTCACAGCGTCGAGGACTGCGTAGTTCTCCGGGTCCATCTTGACCAGCTGGATCTCGAGAGCGACGGGAGACATGTTGGTCGCACCCTTGAGCATGATCACGACCGACTTGGCGGCTGTAGCCAGCGCTGCGTCTGGGACGCCGAGCTGGTAGATGCCTGGCATGTTGGTGGCGTCGACTTCTTTGAATCCGCCTGACGCCCAGGTGCCAACCGTCATGGTGACGAGCGTGATCGCGGTCGCCGAGGCAGCCCCGCTTCGGTAGTAGTATCCAGTCAGCGACCCGGAGTTAAAGACCAGGCCCGTCAGGCCGGCCCCTGTCGAGACGCTCGAGTTGGGGACGAAGAACTCGATGAGCTGGCTCGTCGCGCCCTTCTTGAGATTCAGCTTTGCCATCGGTTCTCCTTACGTTAGCTGCGACCTTGTCATGCCATTCATGACATGGCTGGGAGCTGTGCCGCCGCTGGTGTAGGTGATGATCAGTTCCATATCTAAGACGTTCATCTGGGCCGTCTTCAGGTCGGTAGCGCGGATTCCGGCCCGGATCTTGTTGACCTCGGTGCTGGTCCAGTCTCCGCCCAATGGGTTGTACAGCGTGAATGTCCCATTGGAAACAGTCTCTGTGAATCCAAGACCAGATTCGGATTGCGCGGTAACCCCATCGACCACCCAGAACGCTTTTACCACTGCGCGGTATCCAGAGATCGCATCCGTGACGATGCCATACACTTTTAGCTGGACCGCACTGATCGTCGGCGACGCAGCGGACATCTTCCCGAAGCGATAGACCTGGATCTTCCCGATATCCGCAGCGTCAAGAACGAACACGCCGGTGCTGTTGTCTGCGTCACTCACGGCCTGGGCTCGATTCACCCCAAGCACGTTCGGATCGTAGAGGACCCACTGGTTGTACTCCGCCACGTTTGATACTTCGATGCCACTTACTGCCGCGGAATCGGCTTGAGTATCATCGGCGATCATAAAAGTCAGAGCGTTATTCCCGGATGGCTCACCACTCGCGACACTCACAACCAGCTTGACTGAAGACACCGAGTCGATGTCCGGCGGAAGGCTCTCGAATGTGAAAGCCGCAGCTTCACCGTCTGCTGGGTAATAAATGAAGTTGTTGGGATTATCTCCAAGCACGCACTCCCAATCGTTGGCAGCCCCCACCTGGATCCATCCGAGATGCCAAGAAGCAATTCCAGTAGGCCGAAGGTTCACGACTTTCGATACAGCGCCAGCGGCGCAGGTTACTTCCAGCCTGCACATGTCCACGTAGGTTAAGATTCCGAGATAGTCTTTCCAGAAGCCTGCGGTGATTGTATTGACCAGCGCGACCGTCCACGGCGTGTGTGTCGCGTCCGCGTTCGTCGGATAGTGGTCAAAAACCGCAGACAGAAGCTCCGGCTCTCCCGGCAGAAGTGGGGTCTTGGTTTCGGTCGACATGCTAGGTAACGATCATCCAGAACACCTGGTCGCCCGTGGTCGCGGTGGCGTGCGTGATCGTGAATGCGGTTGTCGAGATGCTGGCATCAGCGACCCATGGGGATCGCTGGCCACCCGTAACCATCCCGCAAAGGACATGGTAGTGCGCCGAGGGGAGCGTATATCCGTGGGTCACCGCCAGCGTCGTCGCCGCGTTGGTCAGCGTAGAAACCCCGCGCAGCGGAACGTGGGGCTTGAGCCCGACGTAGTGCAGGTTGCTCCGGACCGTGGCCAGGGGAGGGCGCCCGAACAGAACGAGCGTGTTTGGACCAAGGCTAGAAGTGGAGGTCAGTCCGTCGTAGTCCATGACGGCCAGCGAAGCAGTCCCGCCATCGGCCTCGTTCAGGGTCGCCACGGCGAACTCGCCCTTGGTCGACGTGTTGGTCAGGGGGATCGTGTTTGCCGTGATGGTGTTCTTGATGATGTTCCCACCCGATGTATCCTGGTGATGGAAGATCTCGATCTCACCGAACTCGACGACGTCCCCGTTCTGCGTGATCGGGACCTGGGTCGTGGCGAACGCATGGTTCGCCAGCTTGCCGATGGCCCGGTCCAGGGCGCCCAGTCCAAAAAGTCCGGCAGTCTGCCCGTCGTCAAGACCGGACGAGCTCACGCCGTCGACCCCTTCCTGGTACGCAGTGTGAAATTTGTTGCTCATGGACTCTCCTAGATCGGAATACCGTTGACGTCGCGCAGCACGATCGCTACCTGGTCGTTCAGTGCCGGGTCGCTCGAGGAGCGGAAGTTCAGGATCGGCGAGACGTCTCCCGACGTGTTCCCTCGTAGATAGCTGAACGTACAAATTCCGCTCGAATTAGTGCTTCCAGTGTATGGGTTGAGGGAGCCGTTTCCGGACAGGATCTCTGCAATTAAGGGTTGTCCATTGATTGGGCTGCCGTTATACTCTTCCACCGTGACTGTAATCACGGCGGGCGTGGAGTCTCCGTAGGCGATGTCGGACTTGTCAACCCGGGCCGTCAACTGGAGGATCCCCGAAGTGTTCTGGATGGTCGTCTGGATGTCCGTGTCAACCACAGCCTTCTGGTTGTAGCGTCTCAGGATGTACCCCAAGACAACCTGCCCGGAGCGAGGGTCCAGCGGGATCGGGACCGCGGTCTCGGTTCCAGATCGAACCTCGAGCAAGAAGCTGGAGGTTACTTCGATCTGGTCGTAGCGGAACGTACCGGCCACTGACGGGGGAGACGGAAGCGGGACCCAGGTATAGCTTGTCCCAATACTTCCGAGGTACCCAACCTTGGCCACGCCAGGAGTCAGTGTCACGAACTTGGGGGCCGGCGCCTCCCCAATCTTGATCGGGGCAAAGGTATGGGTAATCCCACCGATCCGGACTTGACCCGTCTCGACGACGCACGTGGACTGCGACGAGTTCGCATACGGGTTGGAGGACTGCACGACACGGCACCCCGAGATCACGGTGTCCATGGCCCCGGGGATCGGAGGGACGCTTGTCGACCCGGCCTTGGTCGTCGGGATCGATACTGCCGGCCCCTCCACCTCCGGGTAGCAGCGGTTGCCGTCTGGATAGCGGACGTAGACAGCCGACCGGACCCGAACCCATTCCGGCTTCGTGCGAAGCGATGCTCCATAGGGCACGCCGCGCATTACGTATGCCGTGCCCTGGCGCCACAGGTCGACCGTCTGGTTAGCCTTGTCGATGGCCACGATGATTCCAGTGAACCCGGGTATCCTGCTCTTGCCCGCGGATTCAAACCGCTTGGCAATCGAGTTGGTTGATCCGATCCGGAACATTATTCGGGCACCCCCAGGACCTTCATCTCTTGGATGTCGTAGCCGTTCTCGCCGCGCTTCAGGCGATAGCGGATCGAGTGGACCAGCGACTTGGCCAGCTGCCCCGAGACCGGGTGCTTCCACTGGATCATGTCGCCGGGCTCTTGCTTGAGGTGACCTAGCATCCGGATGTTTACCGGGGTCTCGGAGAACTGAATCCGCAATCCGTACCAGTCAGCCATGGCCTGGCAAACTGCGACCTTATCGGCCAGCGGGAAGCTCTCGATCCGCTCGACGATGATCCCGTTCATGCGTTGCTGCTTGCGGAAGTCGTTCCACGTCGCTTGCATGTCCTGGCGGACGCGGCCAAGCGGCTGAGCGTAGATGCGGACCTGGTAGTACCAGAGCTTGGAGAGAGCTATGACAGCCAGCTGGATGAGACCGATGGCGATGGCCAATATCCGGATGGCGGTGGCTGTGGCAGGACCGCCAATAATTGGGATTGATCCAATGCCACCAAGGATTGAGGCGAGGATAAGAAGTCCAGCTGCGATCTTGAAGACAGTCGCGACGATATTCGCCCATTCTTTGTAGACGCCGAAGCGGATCTGGATTCCATGCTCGTTGTAGAACGTGGCCAGCTCCGCTGCGGTCAGTCCAGACACCGGGGCAGCTCCGCCGGCCTGCCTCACGATGGCAGACGTAGGAGTCACGGTCTCGAGCTTGGGGTACGGGCTCTTGGCATCCCACTCGAGGACCATCAGGCGGGGGTTCGTGGCCGTGACCGAGTAGTCCGCGGAGTACGGGAAATACGGGACGTCCTTCTCCTTGTAGAGCCATCCCACGATCCCGGCAGGCTCGATCATCGACTGCTCGGAGTACTGGATCTGCTGGAACGAGGACTGCGTTCCCTTGACCGTGACACGGTTCGTGTCGTCGGCTTCGGAAGCCTCGGGGTTGATTTCCACGGCGAGC
>Ga0315273_10004944_pt1 | contig 16435 bp, 24 predicted proteins | sample YL17G02_0_MG_FD_205753 | JGI IMG/M metagenome (GOLD analysis project Ga0315273, IMG submission 205753) | Sediment microbial communities from Yellowstone Lake, YNP, Wyoming, USA - YL17G02_0 | ecosystem: Environmental > Aquatic > Freshwater > Lake > Sediment | place: USA: Wyoming | collected... | reverse complement strand
AACGGAACCTGGATCTGGGACGAAGCCCTAAAACACGGTATGAATTATCGTGGTTTCGTTACCGCAGCAGAAATCACAACAGCCTTCAAACGTGCGAAGTCCGTTATTGACCTCTCAGTCGGTGAACTCGGAAACAAACTATCCAAAGAAACAAGTTCCGCTCAGACAACCTTGTTCTCCGCAGCTCCTACACTGCGACCCTACAGATCCCTCAACTACATAATCCTTGAAGCAATGCTTTATGGTGCAATCCCTGTCTGCAGAAAACACTCTCTTCTTGACGGAATTATCGGTGAAGAAAATGTTGCGTTGGTTTCCGAAGACCACCTTGTTGAAGGAACAGCCTGTGCAATAAATGACATAAACAAAAACTTTGATTTCTGGGCTTCAGAGATGGTTCCTAAAAATCATAAACTCTTAAGAGATCACTATGATAATGTCACAAATACCAAGAAACTCTTGGGGTTGCTGAAATGAATAGATCTGAAATGATAGTTCAATTACAAAATGGTGTACATCCAATTGAGGTTTCTCTCAAAAAATGGATTGATATTTCAATAATTTCTTCGATAAATAAACCAAGGACAAGACACCAACTGGATGAAGGAATTGAAAATTGTGCATTGTGTTATACTTATAAAACCTGCGATAAATGTTTATTATATCTTTGTTACCATGTTGCTTGTGATGAATCAATAGGAATAGAAAATAAAGAAACAAAACGATATGAAAAGAAATTCAAGAGAGATTTCTATGCTCAATATCGAGAAACTGGTGATGCACAAATTATCATTTCTGCTCTTATAAAACTGAAGAAAAAACTAAGATGGATTCTGTTAGTTATTCATATAAAAACTTTCTTTTTGAATCTATTTAAAAAGATAATTTTGAAGGTAAAGAAAAATGAAAGAAGCAATATTAAGAGTTCTGTGTTTTAGGACATATAAACGATTCATAAAAAATCGTCAGAGAATAGAAGCATATACATCAACCCTTGGAACCTGGGAAACCCAACTAAATGATCAATCAAGAATGCTTATTAATTCAATTAAAGGTTCCGTTGACGCAGAGAAATTTATCAACAAATCTGGAACAATAAATGTATCTGGATTTATGAGTTATGTCAAACAACGATATCCTTATTTTTATAATGATAAAAAATTTCAGGATTATAATAGACAAGTAATTTACCTACAAGGGAAAATAAGATATCAAAAAGAAATAATAAATAGGTACACTCGTTATTTTAACCAAGATGTTCAGATTCATCCTTTCCTTGCAAGTGTCTGGAAATTTGAGGAATTGTCTTATGACATTTGGAATAAAGGAAGAGACGTTAAAAAAGTGTCTGAAGAATACAATAAATTGAATGACACAAAATTTTAGTTAAGAGATATAAATATGGAAAATAGAATGACTGTATTCCCTAAGTTTGTCCATGATATATGGAATCATATTAATTTTGTAAAGAAATATAACTTTGATGTTCACGAAGATGAATATCCGAAACATCTTATTGAACGAGAGTTCCCATGGACTTGCATCGTATGCGGAAACCAGAACACACACTTTATTGCTGATGTGATATACAGAGGAGAGATATGGTGCACAGCAAACTTCTGTTGTAAGAAACATCTTCTGAAAGTGGTTCCCGCTGTTTTTGGTGGTGAACATGAGTATGTTATGTACAAGGGAATTGCTATGGGAATACAGACATTTGTGATTCCAGACCAGATAGAGATTGATACGAATATTTTTAGGTGAAGAAAATATGGAACACAGAAGAAGGTGAAAAATGATAACTGTCATTCTCTGGATTTCATTATATGTTGCTGCATTCTACAGTAAAGAAATTTCTGTGTTTTGTTTTAAGAAGAACAACAGAGATAAACTATTAAACCTTGGAAAAGGTTTATATACGAATATAATTATATCTCCTTTAAATAAAAACAAAGGAGATGTGTGAATGGACAACAAAATAATCTGTGGTGATTGTCTTGATGCAGTAAAAAGGATAAGGTTTCCTGTTGATTTTATTTATATGGATCCTCCATTTACTGGAAATGAAACTTATACAGATATATGGGAAAAAAATGATGAAGAACTTTCATATCATGATCATTGGGAAGCTGGTGTTCTTGGATATTGTGATTGGCTCAAAAAGAGGGTTGAAGTATTATATGAAGTTCTTAAAGAAACAGGGGTTATGTGTGTTCACTGTGATTGGCATGCAAATGCATATATAAGGGTAAATGTATTAGATGAAATTTTTCCTAAAAGGAACTTTATAAATGAAATTATTGTCAGAAGAAAAATATACAGCAAGGGTTCACAGTTTGATCCAAGATCTCTTCCGAATTTGTATGATACAATTCTTGTGTACTCAAAGTCAAAGGATTATTTGTTCAACAAAGATGCAGTATTAATAAAAAGAACACAAGAGGAATTAGAAGATCTTTATCCTTTGATAGATGAAAAAGGAAGACACCATATTAAAGGAATATTGCGTAATAAAAGTATGTGTGAAAGACAAAAATTGGTTTATGAATACAAAGGGTTCACTCCAGATAAGTGGGGATGGGCAGTTAAGAAAGACAAGCTGATTGAAATAGATAACCGTGGGGATCTTATTTTTGATAAGAATGGAACGCCAAAAAGGAAGAAACGAATTTGGGAAGACAGAGGAGTTTCTATCGGTAATATTTGGGATGATGTTAATAAGTTCAAATCAGGAGAAAAATTGGGTTATCCAACACAGAAACCTGAAGTTCTTTTGGAAAGATTGATAAAAATATTTACAAATGAGCATGAAACAGTTTTAGATCCTTTTGTCGGTTCAGGAACTACTTGTGTTGCATCAGCTAGACTAAAACGTAATTTTATTGGAATTGATCTATACAAAAAATCAATTGAGGTAACAAATGATAGATTATCATCTCTTACAACAGACAGTAATAATCCATACTTTGAGTTTGAAGTTATTGTTCCTAAAACGATTGAAGAGCTTAAGAGTGCTCATTGGTTGTATGTTCAGGATTGGGTCAATGAAAGACTTGGTGCGTATAGTGGAAAAAAGGGAAGAGATGGTGGACAAGACGGTTCAACTTCTCATGAAATAACAAATGTTTTTGATATTGCAAGAAAAGAAGTGGTTGATGTTCCAAAAGGTTCTTTGATTCAAGTTAAACACTATGTTGATTCTCCATTGGGAATTCCTATTTTAAAAGAATTTGAGACATCAATACGAGATCATAAAAAGAATGTCGGGATATTGGTTGGTTGGAGATTTTCAACACCTGAAGCTTTATCTTTTTCAATAAAAAGAGAAAAAGATGGAATAAAAATTTATTTGGTAACAATAGAATGGCTACATGGACAACCGATATTGTCTGGTCCACGCCAAGAGGTGATTTCTATAAAACAAACCAGAATAAAACAAACCATGACAACAACAGAGGAGATTGAATGATCCCCTGGTCAGTACAAATTGAATTACACTCAGGATGTACAAGACGTTGCCACCAGTGCGGAATTTGGTCTCTTCCAAAAGAACTTGAAAATAAATCAATGTCAATTGAACTTGCAGATTCAATCTCAAAAGAACTAAATTCTTGGATTCCAAAGGGTCGTCGGATTGAGTTTGCGTTACAAGGTGAACCATTGTTAAATCCAAATGCAAAAGAAATCATAAAAACCTTCAGAACAAATTACAGTCGTTCCCAACTCCTAATCTCCACAAATGGTGACCCTTTAATTCACAATGGCATTGTTGATATTGATTATATCAAAACTTTATTTAATAATGGTCTCAACTATCTTTTATGGAATAACTATGATAAAGACCTGTCGTGGTTCAAGGACAAGTTTGAATTCACTCCATTTGAAGAATTCAATGTTTATCAATACAGAGGAAATAAAGATCATAAAATTGTCGTTATGGATAATCACTCAGAAGAAGCCTGGAAGAATCGTCGTCGTTTCCTGAATAACCAAGCGGGATTCGTAAAACCTGAGTATGCCAAAGAACTTGGAATCCCCATCATAACCGAACCCCTAAAGAAACGCTGCTCAAATGTTGCTCGTGAACTTGTCATTAAAGCAGATGGTTCCGTTCCGGCATGCTGTATGATGTGGAAACCTGACTTAATCGTCGGAAAATTCCCGGAACAATCCCTTGAGCAAATCTGGAACTCCCAGAAATTCCAATACATTCGCCAACTCCTTTATAACAAAAACCGAATTCTTTCACCCTGCAACAAATGCTCCTATTCCGGTTTCAAGTGTGGTCTTCTAAAAGACCCTGGAATTAAAAAGTCAGTAACTGAACTCGTTGATTACGTTATTTCAGAGCACCCTTACCAAACCCAACTCAGATTCTAAAACTATTAATCGTCACAAAAAGTATTTAAACCTGTGATTGTTATTCGGAATTAAATAGGAGAAAACAAAAATGAAGAAAACAGAAGTAATGGATATAGTCCGAAAGTCAATGATTAAAACACCCGCAGGCTATGAATGGTCATTTGTCTCAAGCCCAGCAACCGAAGACCCAGACAAGTTCCAGATGTCAATCTCATTGGTCAAGAAAGAATAAACCTCGTTCGGTTATTCAGGATGAGATTATGGACAAGTACCATAAAACCGCAGAAAGTATCTTCACCGAAGACTTTCTCATCTTCCTTGATACAGTTCCACGAACAAAAAAGGACAAGTCTGAATGCATAAAACTCTATGACTCCCTTGGTGTAGTAATGGACAAAAAGAAGATAAGTAACTGCATCCTCTCTCTCACTTACTATCTCTCAGCAATCCTTGTCAATAATGACATTGATTTTGAGCAGACAATGAAAGACATCGAAAAATATAAATCAGAATTTAAAATAGAGAATTATATTCAATAGGTGAATTATGAAAAACCACGCAAGAATAATAGAATTATTAGAACAACATTATAATGAAACCGGAAACAAGCGAACCACAATTTTACTCGGTTCCTCAGCATATATTCTCTTTACCAGAAAACTTCTTTATACTGAACTTATCAGTCAAATCACATCTGTAAAAGACTTCAAAACGTTTAACTACATCTTTGCAGATCTTGTTAAAAAAGGATTCATTTCGGTTAACAAGAAAGGTCGTCGTGGTTCAGATGGTTCAAAATCCTATTACATTTCAGAATCAGGAATTGCTCAACTCAATTCAGATTACTTCAACTTCATTCAGGTTCTCGTAGACGACTGCTCAGAAGAGGTTGAAACCTGTGATTCTTGTGAAGCACCAGAACCTGTTTCTAAGAATGATATTGAAACCCAGGAGATTCAATCAACCGAGAACATTTCAATACCAGAGAAAATAGAGAACACCTGTGATTATCTCAAGAAAACCCTTCTGTTCAAAAACCTCCAATACGGCAACTCTTCCCTTGCTCCAATCGGTGTCTTTGACTTACCGAAAACCTCAAAAATCCAGGCTCGTCTCGAAGACAAAATCTCTCGTCTTGCTCAGGCCTCACGTTCCGGTGATACTGAAGCATTAAAAGACACCTTACTCGATCTTGCAGGTTACTCTATACTTTACCTTATAGTATTAGAGGAGGAATAAAAAATGAGTGAAGAAAAACAAGAAAAACAAAAAAGATATGATTTTAGTCAACCAAAACCAACAAGCAGATATGTATTTCAACCAAAAGGAATTCAACCACGTGCTAAGCCATCTGAATACAAACACCCCCGAACAATCGAAGAAGCCATCCTTGATGTTCTTAAAAGCATTGACGCAAAACTCGACACAATAATTGCTGAACTTATGAAAAAAGGGTGATTCTATTCCACGAGTTGAGTTCGACAAATTTGAAGATGCTGAACCCTGGCTCAACAAGTTTATCCGCAACAGCGATAAGGGCTTCGTCGGTTACCACACAAAAGACAATGAGCTTGTTCTTATACCATCTCGTTCAACCCAGCCAGTTGTTCTTGGTTACGTCCGCAAATGCTCAGAGAAAGAAGCTCGTTCATTCGGTTCTTCGGCACACATTGACATCTACAAAATCTCTCGCTTCGAATTCAATTCAGACCGTGCACTTCCAGTAAGTGAGACAATAATATGAAAACAGACATTGATTTCTCAAAATCTGAATTTAATGTAAAAAGAAGAATAAAAGCTCTTCTTTTAAAAGGTGCAGATCCTGTAGAACTCTGTATGCAAAAATGGAAATATATTATTGATACAGGTGACACTTCACCAGGAGAATCAGCAGGAACCTGTGCTTTTTGTATAAAGTTCAATTTTGAAAAGCTTAGGAGAGTTGACAAACCAGAGGTTGCTTGTAGTAAATGTCCATTATATCTTGCTGGAAATGGGTGTCTTGAAAAAGATTCAAGTTACCGTAAATTTACAGAATCATTTTGTTCAAAAATGAAATATGCAAAAGAAATGTATAATTCATTGTTGAATATTAGTTTGTTGAAAAAAGGAGGAGAAAAATTGAGTGGAAGAACGTCAGCAGAGATTACTCTGTTAAAAGAAAAACTTGAAAGAAGCAACGATACTATAACAACCCTTAGAAATCGTCTTATCGATCATTTGAACTACACAAAGTTCGCAATCCTTGGTCTCATTTTTATACCTTGGATAGCATTCACAATATTTTCATTTATCTCACAGATTGTCGTCACAAAATCAAGCTCAACATCAGTAATAATAATTGACTATATAAAAACAGTTCACGATCCTGTTTCCGGTTATGCGTACATTGTAGGGTTATACGGTGTTCCAATCTTGTTGTTTATCGCCTGGTACTGTGCTTGGTTATTCTGGAAAGAAGAGTATGTGTCTTAATTAAGAAAACAATCGGAGGAAAAAATGGACGGAGAAATCAAAGCTGTTATTATTATAATTGTTGTTATTGCAATATTTGGAATTAATGTGACACAAGTTGTTTTTTCTTCTAAAAACGAAGAGATAATCGGTTCAGTTACAAATGTTGACTTCAAAAAAGACTGGATGACAGTAACATTTGATAATAATGATATTTATAATATTTATTATCCGGGACCAACAATGGAATATGATTTTACAGACAATTCAACATTAAGGATAGATTTACGACAAACAAGCTTCTGGTTAACTCCAAACACAAACAATGTCTGGTCAATTAGTTCAGTTATAAAAGTTCCGGAGTGATTAAATGACTTCCTTTGTAATCTGTTCTTCAATGCGTAATCTCGCTGATATGCGTTATTACAATGACCTTCTTAAATCTCGCGGTCACACTGTCTGGATGCCAACCCCATTTGACACCCACAAGTACAAAGAGATTGCTCTAGACTTGCAGGAGATTGCACGTCCGCAGCACTTCCTCAAGATAAAGAACCTTCCTGAGAATGGTTGCGTCCTTGTTGTTAACAAGGGTGGTTATATCGGTTACGGAACATTCGCTGAAATAGCATATGCTTCTGCTCTTCGATCAGTTCACGGTCATCAGATCCGTATTCTAACAACTGAACCAGTCTTTGAAGGTGAACCCTACTACGAGGAAACTGCAGTCTTTGGTCTTGAGTTATTCGACCAAAAGGAGTTTGGAATTGACATAAACCTTTAATATCCGTCTTATTATATAGTTGGTGTGGAGAGTAAGGATAGTGAACATCTGTTTTGAATCCCATATTTTTCATATATTCCTCCCGCATTATTGCACGTAAGTTCACTATCCTTTAGCTCCAATTTTAAGTAGAGGTTGAATATGTTTCAAAAAGAAAAGGTCTGTCCTGATTGTAAAAAATTGAAACCAATGTCATGTTTTATTCGAACAGATGTTCATTCAGGATTACCAGGAGAGTTTGTACACTGTAATGAATGTATCTGTGAAAAATAGGTGACCAAATGAAGCCCTGTATTATTGAAACACATTATCATTCAGAGCTTATAAATACACTCATTCAGATCTATCCAAAATCAGATGTCTATACCATCAAATCTGTTTATGATGATCTTCCAGATTCAGCAAAGTCTCTTGTTAACACTTTCTTTTTTGTTGGTTCTCGTAGCAAAAAATCATTCATAGATTCAATACCAACGCAGGACTATGACCTCTGTTTTGTTAACACAATCCAGGAGACAATGCTTGACCTTAAGAACTGGAAAAACTTCAAACCAAAATGTAAATCTGTTCTCACCCTTCATAACCTAAACGCCTGGTATATGAATTCGTTGTTCCCTCAGCCTCGTCTCAATCTCATTCATTCCGTTGATTCCTGGTGGTCTCAAAAACATCTGTCTGATATTCTATCTCGTTTTGATTATCTAAGTGTCTGTTATGAACCAATGCTTCAGTGTGCAGAAACATATTTCAAACAACCGGTTCTTTTTATTCCGTTCGCATTGGCTCAAGATTCAGTTATTCCAGAATCACATGACGACATCTGGTTCACTATCCCAGGGACTGTCTCACATAAACGCAGAAACTATCTCCCTGTCATAGACACATTCAATAAACTTCTTCTTGAGTTTCCAAACATTCGTCTCTATCTTCTTGGCAAAAATGAGGACAACATTGAATTCACAGTTCTTCCTGAAACAGAAGATCGTATCGTTACATTTAGCAGTTCTGTTCCTCGTGTTCAATATGATCAGATTCTACGAGACTCAGATTTTGTTATAATTCCAAGCATTGAATGGTGTAACACAATAAACGTAACCGACGAACATTATGGTTACACAAAGTCTCCAAATATCCACGAAGCAATTAAATGGCGAAAACCTTTTATTGTTCCTTCAACACTTCCTGTTCCTGATAAACTAAAAACCTCTTGTTTAACTTACAAAGATCAGGATGAGTTGTATAACCATTTTTGTCGTCTTCTTTCTAGTGGTGCTGAAAAAAACCTTCTTAGAAATCGTGCTTTGAAAAATACAGAGGGTTATGTGCTCAAGAAAACTCAAAATCGTCTTGTGAAACAATTAAACTAACAGAAAACTATATATATCCACAAAGCTATACGTTTTTCCCGAGGAGAGCATTGACAAAACGTATTTGCTATCTTTGTGGTGAAGAATGCAACGGGTTTCTTTGTAGACAATGTTACCTAAGCACAGGTTGTTCTCCATCGGTTATCTATCATCAAAGAAACTGGAGAGATAAAAAGAAGGTGTCTGTTCTTGGTTAATCCAGGCTATTATAATGACAGATCCTGTCGATTGTGTGGTGCTGTCTGTTCAGGAAGAACCTGTAGAAAGTGTTATCTTAAAGGAAAAGGGCAGGCACATTCTGTAATTACAACTGCAATAAAATATCAATAGAAACTCATTTGGAGGGTTGGGAAATGATTGAAACAAATGGAGTATAATTTTGTAAAAGAGGAATCAATGGAAAACATCACACCAGAGCAGGCAAGATCTGTCCTTCTTGAGTATCTTTACAAGAAATTCGAGAAGTGTGGAAAAAAGGATTATCAGTTCATTGTTAAGAACATTTCAAAGGAGATTGGTTTCAGTTCACACAAGATTAAAAATTTGCTCATGGAGTTCAAGAAATTTGATTTTGTTACCATAGAACAAAGGGCAACACGATGTCTTTGGAAAACAAATTTTGAGAACAAAGACAAAGGAGATATTGAATATGCACTCGTTTGACTTCGAATTAAAAACAAAGATGTTCTTCGGTATTGGTGAATCACTTAATCTTGGTGATCACCTCAAAAAACTTGGTTACAAAACCCCAGTCATCGTTGTTGACAAAAACATTTTTTATTCAGATTATGTTGATAAAATATTTGATAGTTTAGAAGATTTTGATGTTAGAACAGTTCTTTATGATTTACCTGGTGAACCAACATATGATTATCTTGATGAAGTTCACAGCAAAAACAACCCTGTGTTTGGTAATCACGATGTTATCGTCGGAATTGGTGGTGGTTCAGTTATCGACTTTGCAAAAGGACTTGCTGTTCTTTCTACAAACCTTGGTCCATCCCTGCAATACCGTGGTTTCCCTGAGAACATAAACAAGCCAATTCCAGTTGTTGCAATACCAACCACTGCTGGAACTGGTTCCGAAGTAACATACAACGCTGTCTTTATTGACACAAAAGAAAATAAAAAACTTGGAATAAACACAAAACTCAACTATCCAGTTCTTGCAATTCTTGATCCAAACCTTATCCTGTCCTGTCCACCAAAAGTAATGCTCTCATCTGCTCTTGATGCTCTTGTTCACTCAGTAGAATCTTATGGTGCTACAAAATCAACAGAACTGTCTCGTTTGTTTTCACGTCGTGCTCTTCTTCATCTTCGTTACTCGTTGCCAGATCTAAAAAACTTTGAAGAAATGAAAGAAGAAAATCAGATTCGTGTTGCTTCAGATCTCCAGCTTGGTGCCTATTATGCAGGAATAGCCCTTATGAATTCAGGATCTGGACCAGCAGGTGCCCTGTCTTATATACTCGGAACTCAATTTAATGTTCCTCATGGGTTGGCAGGTGGGGTCTTCCTTCCTCGCATCATAGAGTTCAACGAAGATGTTGGGTTCCGTTACTCAGACTTCTCTGACGAATGTATTAACTTCAATAACTTTTTGAGTTCCATCGATTTCAATTTCGATGATCTTCGTCAGTTCGGTGTTACCGAAGAGAACATTGGTGTTCTTCTAAAAGGTATCGAAACCTTACAACCAGCATTCGACCAGAATCCTGTCCCATTTACCGTTAACGACGCGAAAGAGATTGTAAAGAGGATGATATGAGAGTGAAAGAAGAGGAATCTACTAAGCAAGACCTGAAGCCCATTCCTCACGTGTGTTTCCTCTTCTTCACAAAACTTAAAGGAATGATTTAAATGGAAAGAACTTGTGAATACTGTAAAAAACCAATCACCGGAAACTCACATTCAAAGATTGATGGTCTGTTCCGTAAAAATTTCTGTGAATATTGTTATCTAATACTCGAGAAAAAGAGAATTAAAGAAGAAAAGAAGGTGGTTTAAATTCCTGGGTATGAATACATTAATGAACAAGAGAAAAATGAAGTTGATAAAGTCTTTACAGATTCTGGTGGTATCCTCTACCGTTATGCGTTCGGCAAAATAAGAACACGTTATTTCGTGAAGGAATTTGAACAACAGTTTTCAGATTATTTTAAAGTTCCTTATACACTCGCAGTTTCTTCCGGTTCCGCAGCACTCAAGCTTTCTCTACAAGCTCTTGGAATTGGTCGTGGTGACGAAGTTATAACTCAATCTCATACCTTTATCGCCACAGTAGAAGCAATCTGCGAAGTAGGAGCACGTCCAGTAATCATAAATGTTGATAAATCATTAAATATGGACCCAACAGAACTTTCAAAAGCAATTACTGTTAAAACAAAAGCAATAATTCCAGTTCATATGAGTGGTGTTGCCTGTAAAATGAATGAAATATTAGAAGAAGCAAATGATGAACGTCTTTTTGTTCTCGAAGACAATGCGCAATCACCCGGTGGTTGTTATAAAGGTCAGTACCTCGGAACTATTGGTGATATCGGTATATTTTCAATGGACGGTGGTAAAATGCTCACAACAGGTGAAGGTGGAATGATTCTTACCTCAAACAAAACTCTATTTGAACGTGCACGTGGTTTCTCTGACCATGGTCATGCTGAAAATCCTAATGTTCCCCGTGGCGAAGATGATATGATCGGTCTTGGTTTCAACTACAAAATGATGGAACTACAAGGAGCAATTGGACAAGTTCAGCTTTCAAAACTTAAACAAATCATTTCAGATCATTACCGTAATAAAACCAAATTAAAAATCTACCTCAAAAAAGAGCTTGATGGACTCATTGAGTTTCGTGAGATCCCAAATCCTGACGGAGAAATCGGTGATTCTATCACGTTCTTTTTGCCAACAAAAAACAAAGCTCAGAATTTTGTTACTGAATGGAAGAACCGTGGTCTTCCTCTAAAAAATCTTCCTGGAGCCTGTCGTTGGCATTTCGCACCAAATTGGACACACATAAAAATGAATATCTCTAAAAACAAGAAAAGTATGATTCCTTCAAAGAATCTTATTGAAAGAGCAGTTGAAATTCCAATCCGTGGAAAAATGACCGATAACGATATTAATAAGATCGTTACTAATATGAAAGAAATATTAAAAGGGGTTTAATGAGATCAATACCAGACACATATTGTCCTGGTTGTGGACATTTCCCGTTAAAGTTCGTTAAAAAATATGTGAGTAAAGAAAGATATTATTGTCATGGTTGTAAAACCAGTTGGCGAATAAATAAAATGAAAGGAAAATGAGGTAGATAAAAATGAAAGTCATAGAACTAATAGGAGTATCAATTATCGTTATGGTTCTGGTCTCTTTTATTGTTATTGAAGATCAGATGAATGGCGCAAGAATAAAAGAACTCTCTTCTTCGTTCGAAGAAAAATTCACCGTGTTATATAATCAATCTGTGACAAATATAACAAACCTTGCAACAAACTTCCAATCAACCTTGGATCTTCGTCTTACTGAGTTAAACACAAAGAACACTGAAATTGCAACTCTTAATTCTCAGATAGCAACTGCCAATTCAGATAAGACAACAACACAGGCAAAATATGATGCACTTAATGGAACAATAACTGCCAGAATAAACAGCGCAGTTTTACACGAAAATAATGACTGGAAGAACTTTACCCGTGCAGCAACAAAAGCAGTCTTCAACATCGGAAACGCTGTTTCAAGACTTAAACCTGCATCTGAGAATTTCACACTTGCAAAGAACAAGTTTGTTCTTAACACAACCTCAGATTATACTTCTGCAATTCCTCTGGCAAACAAAGCAAAAACAAACTACACAAATGCAAAGAATTTCTTCGTTTCATCTGAAGATTCGTTCGTTACCGCAGCATCATCTATAACCCAACCATTGGTTCTTAATTATTCTTCAACGTATCGTAGTTATCTTTCAGCATCAATTACAATGACAAGTGAAGCACTTCAAACAATCTACTATCTTACAAATGCAAGTGAATGTTTCATTCACAGCAATATGACAAACTGGAACACATCTCGTGGTCTTATGTTCTCTCACTGGAAAGCTTATAACATCTCTTATAACCTTTATCTAAACAAAACTGCAGAAGTTGACACGTATATAAGGAACTGGTGATTTTTTGATAGTTGCGGTTATTCCAGCCCGTGGTGGAAGTAAAGGAATCCCCAGAAAAAATATAACTCCCTGTGCAAACAAACCTTTAATCGCTTGGACAATTGAATCAGCATTAAAATCAAAACTTCTCGACAAAATTTATGTGTCTACTGAGGATCGTGAAATTGCCAGAATCTCAAGAAAATTCGGTGCAGAAGTTCTAAAACGACCAGAAAACTTAGCACAAGATGAAACACTTATCGTTGATGTTCTTAAGCACCACCTTGAAAATGATATTCCAAATGCAAAAACCATTGTGTTACTTCAGCCAACTTCTCCTGTCCGTGACGAAGAACTAATAGATTTCTGTATTGAACAATACAAGGAATCGACAGCAGATTCCCTTGCAACTGGGTTCGATGTCCTTCTTTCAGAATATGGTTCAACAATGTCAAGACGTCAGGATATGGAAGGATATTTTCACGATGATGGGAATTTATATTGTATCAACAAAAATCTTATTCTACAAGGAAAATTATTCAGTGAAGATCCAGAGAAACGTCTGAACATTTATTATCAGGATCTTCAATCTGAGAAAGAACAATCAGTTGAAATTGACTGTTTATTTGATCTTTGGTTATGTGAACAGATTCTGTTAAAACGTGAGAAGGAAAAATGCCAACCTTAGACTCCATAATTCAATTAGTTATAACAGGAGCAGCAATCGGTTTCGGGTCTTCGATTGGTGTGTATCTGTCAAATCGTGCTTTCATTAAGCACCTTGACAAGTTACTCGAGAAAAAGGATGGTGGTGCAAAAAATGATACAAATAAAGGAGAGAAAGATCGGGAACGAATATCCGGTCTTTGTTATCGCTGAGGCTGGAATAGCACACAATGGAAATCTTAAAATTGCAAAACAGCTTGTTGACATTGCAGTTAATTCTGGTGCAGACGCTGTTAAGTTCCAAACATTTAGACCCTATGAAATCAAATCATTCAAAAACATAACTTATGATGAAACCTTCGTTTTAAAAGAATACTGTGATTCAAAGGGAATCATCTTCTTTTCAACTCCTCATTCTTTGTCAGCAATTGATTTTCTTGCCCCAATTGTTCCTGCCTATAAAATCGCCTCACCATATTTAACTCACGATTATTTCATTAAACGAATCAAGGTCAAAAACAAACCAATCATTGCAAGCGTTGGGAGTATGGTTCATCACGAAGGGATCGCAACAACAGAAGAAGTCGACCATTTTCTTTCCATTATGAATCAAAACACAAATCTTGCTCTTCTCTACTGTGTTAGTAAATACCCCTGTTACAATTTCTCAGAATCTGATTTCCTGTTCTTCAAAGAAAAATATGGTGCATATCCTATTGGTTACTCCTCACATTCAAAGGACATTTCCTACAGTCTCTGTTCAGTTGAGCTTGGTTCTTGTATTATTGAGCAACACATAACAATTGCTGATGATTTTGATTGTCCAGACAAAAATGTTTCACTTAATCCTGATGAATTAAAAGACCTAATAGAACAAATTCGGTTATTCGAGGAAGAAAAACAATGAAGACATTTTATCTTGCATCAAGGAACAGAGCATCTGATGGTGCAATTTCTCACTTAAAAAGTGAACTCAAAAAACGAGGAATGCTTGGTTCAGTCGGTAGTTCAGATTATATAATTGCAGTTGGTGATCGTACAGAAACTTTTGATATGGTTCTTCGACAGTGGAGATATGGTCTTCCAATAATTCATCTCTGGGCTGGTGAATCCTGCTCTGATTGGTCAACAGAGGATGAAGTCTACAGAACTTCAATGACCTTAATGTCAATGATGCAACTCTGCACAAATGAAACAGCAAAGAAACGTGTAGAGGCAATCTGTAATGCAACAAATAAAAAACCAAATGCACACGTTATCGGAAACGTTATGATGGATGATCTTTCAGTGGACGAATCAAAGATACCAAAAGAACCATACATTCTTGTTCTATATAATCCACCAACACTTCTTGGTAAAGAGGAAATCCGGAAAGACCTCAAACAGATAATGACATTTATTGATAAGCAAAATCTTCTACATCTTTGGATAGAACCAAATGGTGATAGAGGGAGTCCATTTGTGAGTTCTTATGTTACGAATAAATCTCTTCCCCGCAAACAGTTTCTTGGTCTCCTTAAAAACTGCAAGTATTTTGTTACAAACTCCTCTTCTCAGTTTTATGAAGCACCATTCTTTTTAAAACCAGATCAGATAATACCAGTCGGTTCCAGAAACAAAGCAAGAGAATCAAAAGATGCAGAAATGAAACTTCCTGGTGCAACGAAACGAGTTGTTGAGTTATTAAAAACGCTCGGGTGAATTATGGAAAAAAGATTTAAGAACTGGAAAAAGCCAGAGTTTGACGAGGACGGGAATGCATTCATTACAAGAGGAAATCAATATGACATAAAAGAATATGGTTGGAAATGTATTCATCCTGAAAATTTAGAGATTGGAAAAAATGTAGATGTTGGTGCATTTACACTCATCCTTGCACATTATGGAATAGAACTTTGTGATGAAGTTCAAATTGGTCCATTTTGTTTCATAGATTCATGGTCAACAATAGATGATAAATCAGGAAAAGTGAGGATAGGAAAAGGGACAGTTATCGGTGCCCATTCAACAGTTATGCCAGGAATAACCATTGGTGAAAATTCAATCATTGGTGCATATTCATTTGTCAACAAAAACATACCTGACAATGTTCTTGCCTATGGAATACCCTGTAAAATAAAAAAAACTTTAAAGGGATGATGAAAACATGAATAAAAAGTCGTCTGAGATAGAAAAAATAGAGGAAAACAAACAACATTATATTGATGAAAGCAAAAAGACAGGAAAATCAAAACAATCAACAATGTTAGATACTGTTGCAAGAGACAAAGAAACAGATCAGATTCTAGATTGTTTACAAAACCTTTGTTTCTCATCGAAAAAGAAAAAAATCTTGGAAATTGGTTGTGGTAATGGATATCTTGCTGAACAAATTCTAAATAAATATGATGTCATTTATACAGGAATTGATTTCTGTGAGGAACTCATAAAAATATCGAAAGAAAGAACTCTTGATTGCAAATTTCTAGTTGGTGATATTTTATCACTTCCTTTTCATGACAAATCATTTGACATCATAATCACAGAGCGTTGTGTCATAAATTTACCTTCATGGGAAAAACAAAAGATTGCCCTCGATGAAATTCATAGATTACTGAAAAAAGATGGTTTTTATATCATGATTGAATCATTCAATGAAGGATGGATGAATAT
>Ga0315273_10004943_pt1 | contig 16435 bp, 14 predicted proteins | sample YL17G02_0_MG_FD_205753 | JGI IMG/M metagenome (GOLD analysis project Ga0315273, IMG submission 205753) | Sediment microbial communities from Yellowstone Lake, YNP, Wyoming, USA - YL17G02_0 | ecosystem: Environmental > Aquatic > Freshwater > Lake > Sediment | place: USA: Wyoming | collected... | reverse complement strand
GGTCGTTCGATCTCGATTGGGACGGCCAGCCGGATGCCTTCGACCGGGACTGGCTGGAGGCCTTTCTTGCGCCAATTGATGAATTTAAAGCCAAATATGGAGCGCCGGTTTCCGTCAACGAGTTTGGAGTCTACCGCTGGGTTCCGGATGCGGCAGATTTTATGCGCGACGAGATGGAACTCTTCGAACAGCGCGGCATGAACCATGCCTTCTGGGTCTGGGATCCAAACTGGAGGCCCTGGGCGGATAATGTCAACGAGATGAATTACCGCTTCGGGCCGGACCCGGAAAATGCTGCGCCGGTGGAGAACGATTTGATGGCAGTCATCCTCGAATTCTGGGCGCGCAATACCATCCGTCCGTCAAACTTCGGAAAATAAGGAGCAAGATGGAAAGACTGTTGAAATCGCTCCAATATGCGCTGGTTCTGACAACACTCTGCGCATGCTCCCTTCCCCACCAGATAAACAGCCCGGAAGCCGGTGCGGGCGAAACCGAAGCGCCCGCTGCCGGTGTGACCCTGCCGCCTATTCCGCCTGTCCAGGATGGGCCATTGTGCGCCGACCCCCAGCCGCGGTTCGTCACCGATTTCGAGGTACGGCAGGCGCCGCAGATGGAGGAACCGGTCGCTCGCCTCCCGTTCCGCGATCCTGTCTTCGGGTCCTGCATGGTGCGGGTCACTGACCGGCGCGCCGACGTGGTCTCGAGCGATACGTCGCCAGGGCTGAAGAACGAGTACTCGCGCGTCCAGTCATTCAACGCGGACGGCAGTCTCATCCTGGTGCGCGGCGTGGACGGGACATGGTACGTTTACTCCGTCGCCTCGCTTCAGCCGCTCGGCCAGGTTCCTATTGACATTGACCCACGCTGGAGCGCCGCTGACCCGTTCGTCATTTACTACGCCAGCGAAACCCGCCTGATGTCTTATCATGTGCACACCGGCACGACTGCCACCGTCCACGACTTCGCCACCGACGTGCCGGGCGCGATCATGGTCTGGACGCGCTACGAGGGCAGTCCCTCGGTGGACGGGCGATACTGGGGGCTGATGGCCGAGAACGAGAACTGGCTGACGAGCGCCTATATCGTCTACGACCTGCAGACGGACACGGTGCTCGTCACCCGCGACCTGCAGACGTGGTCCGATGACAAGCGCGAAACTGACAGTGTCACCCTCTCCCCCCTTGGAAATTATTTCATCGTCCAGATGGACAAATACTGCGAAGCAGGCGCTCTCGGCACAGAGGCGCATCCCTGCGGCCTGATGGTCTACGACCGCAATCTGCAAAACGGACGCGGTCTGCTGCGCATCGTCGGTCATTCCGACACCGCCCTCGACGCACAGGGTCGCGAAGTATTCGTTTTCCAGGACATTGACACAGATAACCTGTCAATGCTCGACCTGGAAAGTGGTGTCATCACCCCTCTCTGGCCGCTGGATTTCAGTCACACCCCCATCGGGCTGCACATCTCAGGGCGCGCCTTCCAACGCCCTGGCTGGGCCTTGATCTCCACCCACGATGGCGACCCGACCGCGTATACCTGGATGGACGACTCGGTCTTCGCCGTCGAACTCAAGCCGGGTGGTGGTGTAGTCCGGCTGGCGCACGCCCATTCGCTGGTTGACGAGAACATGGAACATGATTACTGGGCCGAGCCAATGGCCTCGGTCAACGCGGATTTCACCCGCATTCTTTTCACCACCAACTGGGGCCGCTCCGGGACGGGCGCAGTGGAGATGTACATGATAGAAATGCCGCAAGGCTGGAGCAATCAACTCCCTTAATCCCGGAGAATACTGCAACCAGCCAGCCGGCTACGCCAGACAGCAGGATAAGAACGATCTCCAGACCGATGTAGGCCTTCTTGCAAGTTTTTGTCTCAAGAAATACTGATGATTAATAAATAAATCTTGGGCGGTCTTGCGACCGCCCTGAATACTTACGGAGTAAAACTGATGGATTTGCTGGTACATGTGCCTGCCATGCCATCATTGGAACAAAGCCTGAATGTGGCGCTGAGATTATGACCAGCAGGATTGTAGGCGAAGAGACCACCGTACCAGTTGCCCGTGAATCCCGTCTCTCCAGGTGTAAGATCCATCAGAGATGTTGTGGCTGTGCATGTGGATGTGGCATCTAAGAAATCGTCACTCGTGTAACTCTTGGTCACAGAGGTGTTCGAGTCAGTAACATCCACCTTGTAGGATCGCCAAGTCTCGCTGCCATTGTTGATCAGTCTGAATCTAAAACCGAACATTGCACCACAGGTGACCGCCTCCTGATAAGAGAGTGTAAATCCAGCCGCAGCGGTGGGAGTGGGAGGCGGGGTATAAACGGTTAGCCCGGAAGTGTTCCCGACCGTCGTGGCATATTGTCCCCACAACCAGCAAATAATTGCCGGATTGGACGGCAGTTTGATGATCCAGGTGTCTCCCGACGAATTGCGGCCAACCACCTCGGCTGATTGCCCAGCGGGCAGGACACCCAGAATATCGTACGCTGTTCCGGGACCGGTCCGGCAATTTGTTTCAACATTCACGCTGACCATCGGGACGGAGGGGGTGAGGGTGAAGGTCGGCGTGGATGTCAGGGATGGTGTGAATGTAAATTCTGGCGTATTGGATGCGATGGCGGCCCTGGTTTGCAGCACAGACTGGGAATCTTGAGTCTGTGCATCGTAAGTCTGAGCGACAGCCAGATCAATCTGTGCTTGCGGATATGTTGTTGGTCCGCCCGGAGACACGTTGCCGGGTATCGCAAAATTCATATTGCAGGCCGTAAGAGCGATCAGTATCAGAGTGGAAAGAATGCCTTTTCGGATCATCGTTCCTCCTTTGCTAAATACATCATACAGATCTTTTGACTACATTACAAGCCTTCTTGTCAGGTCAATTTTACCTGGATTCCACGTCAGCATAAAATTGCCTTCATTTACTTGCAACTAACGTAGAATAATGAGGATATTCTGTATTGTATCATTTTCATCACAACCTAGAAATGAATTTTCCGAATTATTTTATGTGAAGCAGAATATTTGGTAAGGTATACAGGAATGGTATCGTCACCCACAACCTGGAAGGTCCAAATGGGACCCTATGTGGGCCTGATCCTGTTGTGAAAAATTTTGTGATCAGCGTTGAAAAAGCCTTGGAAATGATGACCATTGAACCGGCTTACGCCGTCTCCATGGAAAACTACATCGGTTCGTTGAAACCGGGTAAATACGCCGATCTGATCATTCTCCCAGATAGCCCACTTGCTGTGAATCCTGACGCCTTGAAGAACCTGCAGGTTCAGATGACGATGGTTAATGGGAAAGCAGAATACTGCTCGGCAGGGTACGAGTCATTGTGTAATGGCCAGGTTTCCCCCACGGCCAATTCCCTGCCCAAGGGATTCCACGATGCCACTGAAGGGGTACAAAGCCAATCTGGTTGTTGGGCACATGGCTGGGCGGCTGACCTCGATGACCCAGGGCAAGATCGAACGCTATCACCGCTCGATGAAGAATATGGTGAACTTGCAGAGCTACTATTCTCCCGAAGAACTGGAGCGGGAGATCGTCCAGTTCGTGGACTACTACAACAACCGTCGCTACCATGAGTCGCTGGACAATCTCACACCGATGGACGTTTATGCCGGCAGAGCAAAGGAGGTTCTGGCAAAACGAGCTGAGATCAAGAAACGAACTCTACAAGTCAGACGCCTGCAGAATTTGCAGACGCAGGCAATGCAAGTATAATAATCTTGGGTCGAGAAAGTGTCTCTTAGCAAATGCCGGTTTTTGTCCCAAATGTTCTGAGGACATACAGCTGGTGGGATGCTTCCGGTCAAAAGGAGATGGTTCTTCGTTCGAGCATTTTCTGCATTTGGTATTGGTTCGTTGTAGCGCTGTGGCTAGGTAACTTACAGGAATAACTTATGTCGTCGAACCGCCAAAAGACAGCCGGGCATCTGGTTGGGCAATTCCTTGAATACCTTTTGAGGAAAGCAACCAGGAAATATTTTCAAAATTAACATGATAAGAACAAAAACAAATCAAACCGATCCAACCCTGATCGCCCCTTGCGGTATAAATTGTCGCCTGTGTCATGCCTATGTAAGGGATAAGAAGGTATGTCCTGGTTGTCGGGGCGACGATACTTTGAAATCTAAGACCTGTGTAACATGTAAGATCAAGAATTGCGAAAAGATGGCAAGAGGAAATATTGAGTATTGCTTCGACTGCGCCGAATTTCCTTGCACACTCCTGGTCCATTTAGACAGGCGCTATAGAACCAAATATGGAACGAATGTAATAGATAATCTGGCAAGCATAAAGAAAATTGGCTTGATGAATTTCGTCAAGAACGAAAATAATAAATGGGCATGTCCTGAGTGCGGCGCGATGTTATGTATGCATAAACCACAATGTCTTTCATGTGGATATGCATGGCGCAAATAGATTTATCCCAAACAATTGATCAATAAAGTTCAAGATCCAACTGGGAAGGTATTCTGATCGGCAATTTTACCTGCTAATATTATCTCGCCCTCAGCACCGCTCGCAGTAGAAGGAGAGGGATGCGGATAGGCGTAGCCTGGGCGTTTGGGAGTACTATGAGCCGCCCGGTCAGGCCTGCGGCGACGAGCGGAAGGAGCTGGACAACCCAATAAGCCGGTCTTCGTCTATGCCATGTTCTTGAGGCGTGATGTGAGCGTAACGTCCGTTCGGGACAGGGGGAAGGGCGAATGTACGCGCACTTTTCGACATTTGCCCTTAGTGAGCAAAATGACGCACCGCAGACTCATATCCGCGGTGTGGCGCATTCCCGGAAAAACACTGAGACGGTGTGCGGCTGGCCCCCCGCGGTTCGCTGCGGAGATGCTACGCGAACGCCGCCCTGTAAAGTGGCATTGCCGTTGCGGTTCAGGGCGCGTATCTCATCTGCCCAATAAGTCTCCCCAATCCTTGACCTGTCCCGACGGGGCTGATACAATGACCCCTCGTTCGATCCGCCGCGGGGTAGAGCAGCGGTAGCTCGTCAGGCCCATAACCTGGAGGTCGCTGGTTCGAATCCAGCCCCCGCAACCTGAGAAAGACGCCCCATTGCCTTATGGGCGTCTTTTGATTCCGGTCGTTGGTTTCTCTCAGCAGGATGATTCGATAATGAATTACATCGGTCCCCATTATGATCCAATAATCAGCCGCGATGATCCTGCCAGGCTGGCTGCCGGGTCGTCCTTCAAGTTACTGCACTTACGCGACAGCACGGAGCCTCTCAATTGCTTTTACCATAGACCATTAGAACTCCGTTCCAATTGGAAATTTATTTCTTCTTTGGGAGGGTTGTCACGGGGCGGTCGTTTCTCTTTATGGCCCGGTCAGGATCACCATGAAGTTCACGTTATCCCTGAACTCACCTGGGGGAAGAGTGACATCACGGTTTACGGGCATGAAAACGAAACCCGCAAAAGGCGGGACATCCACGCAGTAGGTGCCCGGGGCAAGGTCCTCGACGATATAACGGCCCCAAGCACCAGTGACGGCTGAACCAGCGATCACGCCGCCCGGGCAGGCGCCGAAGCGGACGTTCACCGGCGCCATACCCAAGCCGCCATCCGTACCCGCGCCATCGTAAATGCGGTTGTTGTTGAGATCTTTCCAAACATAACCGCCCAGAGAGGCATACGGCGGGGTCGTGGGCGTGGGGGTCTTCACGTTGCCTGCGCACAGGCAAGGCTCGTTCCCGACGAGGGTGAAGCCATATGCCATCCGGCAGGTATTATCCAGCTCAGCGATGGCCTTGATGGGATAGTAGGATGTCATGTACGAGAACGGTGCGCCGGCCTGCTCTTGGGTGAAATGGTCATGGTAATCGAACCATTCGGGCTGGTCCACGCCCTGATCGGCCCAAACGCCCCACATGAAATCATCATCGGAGCCGAGCATGGAGTGCTTGAAAGCGATCTGCACTGCCGGGGGCGTCCCGCCAATGTAGCGCGCCCAGGCAGCATCCGGATCGGCACCGATACCCTGGTCGAAGTACAACTTGTCATACGAGTTGGCGGTCTGGGGCGGATCGGCGTAACAGGCCACCACCTGCCCCACATCGCCGTTAGTGTCGTTCCAGGCGTGCACGCCGACCACCGACCAGTCTTCCGAGAGCGGCGCATCCGCCATGATAAGCCACTCGCCGCGGCCGTCCACATCCAGGTCGATCTCGATCCCGTAGTGACCCGCCAGCGTGCTCGTGGCCGGGTCCAGGCCGTAGAGCTGGATTGTGGCGTACATCCAGGGGCTCCCCAGCCCCAGCTGGGCGGTGCGTATGTCTAGGTCCGGGAAGAAGATATCCTGGGTGATGGCATTGAACGGGCGCTCGTAGAGGTTATACAGCCACATGTCCCCGCCAGGCGGCTCATTGGTCGCGCCCTGGTGGGCGGTGTCACCGGAGATGGTGTCGCCGATGCTGGACTGCGCCGCCGCCCCCTCCCCTGGGGTGGCAAGATGGACGATGGTGGCCGTGGGTGTCTCGCTCGGAGAGGCTGGCAGCAAAGGGACTTCGGGTGTTGCGCTCGGGGAGGCGGGGTGCACAGGGCCTTCGGGTGTTGTGGTGGCCTCCTCGAGGGGCGTGGCGGTGGTTATGTTCAGTCTCTGCAGGTTGCAGGCGGCAAGAATCAGGATGACCAGCAGGGCTGCTGATCGGCTAAACAAGGGCTTCATTGCTCTCCTCCTCCGGCAGGCGCTTGCGCACGTGCGCCACGGCGTTCTGCCCGTGAAAAACCAGGGGCTTGTTCGGTGGCATTTCTTGCCTCCCCTCAGCAAATGATATAGCATGATTATACAGACTTGGGAAAGAGGAGTCAAGGAACTTCGGTAACATTATCATTTAACTTGCGCTGATTCCTCTCCCTGATTCAATCACAAAGATCCATTGAAAGGAGTTGAAAATAATAGATGTTCCAATCAATATTGGATTGGCAACAACTATACGAAAGGAACTCTCAGAAGACAGACGTGGCTGTCCATATTAGAATAACAATAAAAGTGGAAGGTATGGTGATAGATGTTGGATGCCCCAAGCGGGATAATAAGACGAGTATGGAGCCTATAATGGAATGAGAGCAATGCGGAAGGAAGTACTTTCGAAGAGCCGGGGCCGGAAAATCCGCACGCTGGGATCTGTACGGTGTACGTTCTCAGAACATTTGGGTAGTGTCAAGTATTGTGTGTAAATGGGTTGCACTTTAACAAGATACTCTGTCTTCAAAGCGAATGACAAGTTGGTTGAGGATAGACGGCCAACCGAAGATGGGCATGGTCCACTTTTTGATGATATCCCGGTTGGCCAGGAAGAGCAGTTTCCGGGCCGCCTCGGCTGTTGGGAAAGATGCCCTGGATTTCGTTACTTTTCTGAGCTGGCGGTTATAGCCTTCGACAGTATTGGTTGTGTAGATCATGCGGCGGATCTCCGCTGGGTAGTCAAAGAAGGTTGCCAGGTCATCCCAGTTGTTCTCCCAGGAGCGGACAGCCACCGTATACTGGTTGCTCCATTTTTCTTTCAGCTTGCGCAAGTTGCCTTCGGCGGCTTCACGGGTTGGAGCCTGGTAGATGTCTTTCAAATCGGCAACGAAAACCTCGCGGTCTTTCCAAGGGATGTATTTCAGGCTGTTACGGATCTGGTGGATGATACAGCGCTGAATATCCGTTTTTGGGAACACTGCCAGAACAGCATCTTTGAAACCGGTCAATCCATCCATGCAGGCAATCAGGATATCCTTCACGCCTCGGCTTTGCATATCGGTGATCACACTCAGCCAGAAATTGGCGCTCTCGCTGCCGTCCCCGACCCAATGACCCAAAACGTCCCGGTGACCTTCCATATCGACACCCAGAACTACATAGACGGCTGTATTTTCGACCTTCCCGTCCCGCCGCATCTTGATGTGAATGGCATCCAGGTAGATAATCGGGTAAAGGTTTACCAACGGGCGGTTTTGCCAGCTTTCCACCAGCTCCCATACCTTATCGGTGATGGCACTCAAAGTGCTGGGCGACACATCCACCCCGTACAGTTCCTGCAGAGTTTCCTGGATGTCTCGCACTGACATGCCTTTGGCATACATGCCAATGATCTTATCTTCCAGTTCGTTCGTGTTGGCAAGATGCTTTTTCACCAACTTCGGTTCGAAGTCTCCGTTGCGATCCCAGGGCACCTGGATGGTAGTTTCTCCTTCTGAAGAACGTACTTTCTTTGTGTACTTTCCATTACGGTTATTCCCAGAGTTCCTTCCTTTGGCTTCATAGGGCTCGTATCCCAGATGTTCACTCAATTCCGCTTCCAACATCTGTTCGATCGTACTCGCAAACAACCAGGCGAATATGCCTTCCTTTCCAAAGAAGTCATCCATCGATTTCGCAGTCGCCAATTCTCGCTGTACTTCTTCCGCTCCTGGCATGATTTCTTGGATATTCAGTGGTGTGTTCTTTTTCTCAGACATTGTGTTTTCTCCTAAACGGTCGGCTGATTATATTTTCCCGTTTACACACAATATCGTACACCCTCCATTGGGGGCAGGTCAGATTAGAGAGGTGAATTTGGATCATCTAACATCATTATCTGGACTTGGAAAATAGCCGCCTCATCCATTCCCACTGCTTCAACCATGCATTGATAAATATCGTTCAGGTATTTCCGAACAGATATCAAAGCCGCCTCAAATCGTTGCACTTCCAGAGCTGTATCAGTTGGATGATACATTCTAAAATCTAAGGATACGTGGCGGTATTGGTAGCAGGCCTAATTTCAATTCCTTTAGAGACAGACACTCCAGATAGTGAAATCACGGTATCTCTCCATCTACCGAATTGGATGCAATATTATTACTTGCTTGTATTTATTGCTTATACGAAATTCAGATCCCCTCATAGACGTGTTTGATTGTTAGACATTATGGCCCTTAAGGGAAAGCTTTATATATATTTCTTTTAGCATTGGCCACTTTCAAAATTGGATTTATTTTTTATTTTTTTTTTGTTTTCCTAAAATTCTCCGTGTTTTAATTGGAAAATCAAAGAAAACCACCTAGGAAAGGGCAAACAATGACTTCATTTTTTCTGATCCATATTCGCCCCAGATTTCCAAGGCTTCAGCTAACTCTTGATGATCACGAGCAAAATCAGTAAGTGGAATACCTTGAACTGCTGCATCGATTGCCTGTCGCATTGCTCGTGCGCCTGCCTGTGGGCCTGAAGGATGAGAATGTATACCTCCACCGGCGCCGATCGCCACATCCTTCCCTACCAAGCGAAGAAGGTGTGGCACAATCCCCGGTGTCACACCGCCTCCGATGTGCGGCATGGTGGGATTAATTTGGTACATCGGGCTCTCGCAAGTATGGATAATGCGCAGGAATTTCTCCTGAATTCCACCAAATTTCAAGGTCGGAACATAATCCAGGTATACATCTGCTCCTGCAAGGCGAGAGAGTTTTGCCCCCACATTTGAGCTAATACCCCCAAATGGATTACTTACCATTGCACCACTAAAGCAATTGTGCACCATGATCGGGACATTTATCCCAGGATCTTCAGCCAGCATACGCACACTTGAGAAACCCATTGGATAAATATTAACCATAATTGCGTTGGCACCAGCATCAATAGCTTTTAGGGCATTATCCCTGAGGCGGATAAACTCATCGGTAATATTGACCGAGTATAAGGTTGCTTCACCTTTCTCCAGGTCCGCCTTCCTGCCAGCGGACATATATGCCTTGATACGACTTTCCAGGGCCGAAAAAACAGGCGAACCAGCGATGAGTTCATCATCTTTAATCCAATCGGTACCACCCGATGCTGCACCATAAAATAACTTCGCTCCTTCTTCGGGTGTCAGGCCTGTACACGGCTTGATCATATTATTAAGCAGAGGGCGATCATAAACATTTACCAAGCTTCGAATTCCGGAAATTCCAAATTTCGGACCTTTAAACTGAGCCACGAATTTATCCGGAAACTCGAGATCCAGGAGCTTCAAGTTATCCATAGCAGATATATTTCCGATTACGGTAGTAATGAGCAATGGCAGATTGTCGTAAAAATTTATCCAGGGATAAGCGATCCGGGTAATATACCAACGAAGTTGACTATCCGCCGGAATTGAAGCCTTCGACTCATAATCCGGGATACTATAAACGGCAATTACACGTCCTGCAGATCTATGTCTGACCTCATCTGTCTCTCCTGGAACACGGACCCATGTTCCTGTGGTTTGTTCCAAAGCTATGGCTGTTGCTTTTTTGATAATATCAGCTTCCTTATTTCCCCCAAGCAAATATGTAGCAATGACATAATCCCCTTGTTGGAGGCTTTCAAGAATTGGAGTCAAGTAGAGATCAAATTCGTTAGTGGACATATTTTTATCCTCTCCGGGTGATAAAGATACAATTTTATGAAAGGTAGAAATGGGCTCTTTCATTATCTATTCTGTGATCACTATGAAATTAAAAACCCTATTGCCAATTGATAGCTAACCCTACCCCGATAATAACATTATTAGGTGCTGCCATGGGTAAGAAAGTCAATTACTTCATTGATTACGATCATTAACTTTTTGCAATCTTTAGGAGATATCCACCCCATATTGCATATCTGGAACATCCTTTGTTCTTCAAATATTCCTTTTCCCGGATAAAGTACAAAACCGCGTCGCTCCATTTCATCGATAAACTCAGGTAGACTTACACCTTCCGGAAGAAAAACTGAAGTCACCGTATTTGAACGATATCCTTCAGGTACGAGAATCGAAAGCCCAAGAGCACCAGATTCAGATCGGATTATCCTGGCACACTCTTGATACCGGTCGATCCTGCTATTCAATCCTTCTTCAAATAATTCCTGCAATGCAATGTCCAGCCCGATAAAGTTTGTCACTGCGGGCGTATTGGGAGTTTGATTGAATTTGTCAGCATATTCCAAGTGTTTATGCAAATTTAAATAAATATTCCTTAGTGGAATATCAATCCCCAAAGAAGGTATGATCGCTCGTTTTATACAGACAAATGAAATGCCAGTTGGTCCAGAGATCGCTTTATTCGCAGAGCCGGTACATGCGTCAATATGATCACGAACTACATCTATATCCTCCGCACCGATGGCACTAATGCAATCAACGAATAAATGCCGTCGATAACGATTGACGATATCTCCAATTTTTCTTACTGGATTTACCATGCCTGTACTGGTCTCGTGGAAAACGATGCATATCCAAGAGATGTTTTGATTATCTCTCAAGGTTAACTCAACTTTTTCCAAGTCGGGTTGTTGACCCCAAGTATTTTCCATCCGGTGTATATTTTTTGGGTAATAACAGGTAAGAATATCATCTAGTCTGTCTCCAAAAACACCGTTTTTTATCAATAAGACTTCATCCTCATCCCGAATAATGGACGAGAGGGCTGTCTCGTTCGAAGATGTACCTGATCCAGTAACAATCGCCACTGCATATTCCTGGTCAGCCTTATACAGCTTTAACAGGTTTTGCCGAGTCCGTGCAAATATTTTCTCAAATTCCAAGCGGCGATGCGGAATATCCGGATGGGACAATCCGCGTTTCAGATTGGCAGATGTCATTACCGGACCTGGTGTGAATAAAACAAGTTTTTGTTTCATGGTATTACACCTCAAAGTTATTTTCGACCAGGTATTTCAATGCTGATATTGCCTGGTCAGCATCTTCTCCTTGTGCCTGAATGATGATCACCGCATTTCGATGGACACCGAGGGTTAATACATTCAAAATACTCTTGCCATTAACGCGTTTATTATTGTAGGTGATCGATATTTCCGACTGAAAGCGATTTGCGGTTTGGACTAATAATGAAGCTGGCCTAGCATGGAGACCGGCCTCATGTTGAATTTTGAGAATTATTTCAGCCATGACGATATCTGGAAGAAAATGCCACTAAAATCTTCAGCTATACTTGTGGGGGTGTCATAAACTGCCTGGCAACCTCGACAGCAGAACCTGCCTCAGGAGCGAATCCATCTGCACCAATTTTCTTGGAAAATTTATCAGTTACGGGTGCACCACCGATCATTATCTTGACCTGGTTTCGTAAACCTGCAGCCTCAATAGCCTCGATCACCTTGGACATTTCCAACATGGTTGTGCTAAGCAGAGCAGAAATCCCAACGATATCGGGCTTCTTCTCTTTGATCGCCGCAACAAACTTTTCGACCGATACGTCTACACCCAGATCTATGACTTCAAAGCCTGCCCCATCCAATAACATGGCGACAAGGTTTTTACCAATATCATGGATATCTCCCTGCACAGTTCCTATCATAAAACGTCCAGCTGTCTTAATATTTACTGAAGCAAAATGGGGACTCAATACTTTCATCCCCATTTTCATCGCCTGAGCAGCGACCAGGACTTCTGGCACAAAACGGTTACCTTCCCGAAACTCTCTTCCAACTATGTTCATGCCCAACATCAACCCTTTTGAAAGGATATCCTCCGGTGTTTTACCGGCATCCAGGGCAGCCTGAATTAACCCTGCAACAGTTTCACCTTGACCGTCAATCACATTATTGGCAATCTCTTCAAATCGGTTCATATACACTCTCTTTCTAGATTGAGTACTAATTAGTGGCTATTTATGGTCCTTTTCTGTCAGGTTCGTTCAACAATGGTTTGGATCTTCGTCGTTACCTCTTCAACAGGACAAAAGCTCGTCATCAGAGAAGTTATGGGGAATTGGATAACAACCGTATGTTTTACCAACTTCAACCAGCTTGATCAAGCTTTGGGGGGATACCTCCGCAAGAACATCATGCGAAGGGTTGAGTACATAACCGCCACCCGTTGCGAACATCTCCAACTTTCGTTTAGTTTCCAGCTCAATCTCCTCGAGTGTACCTACGGACAACACTTCTTGAGTATCAATCCCTCCATGAAAAGAGAGCTGTTCACCAAACTCGCGCTTTAGAGAAAGGCCGTTCATATCCTTGGCCTTGGGCTGGACGGGATCCAATATATCAACGCCAAGGTCGATAAAGTCGGGAATGAACGCCCGCACACTTCCACACGAATGAAACATCAGCTTTCCATTCGGGTTAATGTTGAGGAATTTTTCCTTAACTGGCAGGAATACACTGGCCAGTATTGGTTTTACCAGTTTTCGGAACATTTCCGCTGAGATGAGCGGTCCTTGCTGGGTCCCGAAATCATCACCCCCAAGGCGGATGACCGAAATATATTTACCGACCAGATCCAATCCTTTTAGATATTCCACGCGCTGGATGTCTGCCACCCTTTGCATAAGGGTAATGCAAAACTCAGGGTTCAGGATCAAATCCATCCACCATTTTTCCTGGCCACGCATATAGGAGGATAAATCCCAAATATTTTTTCCAAGGCGCATCGTGATTGCGTAGTTGGTACTCTCATACAGATTATGGACATGATCCTCGACATCGCAGTAAATGGCAGAATCGAGGGGATCGGGCCAGGGGAATTTAGCAATGTCGGCAATTGTGGCATCTTTTAATGGGCTGCCTGCATGCTGCCAGATATAACCGCTTCCGTTTTCTTCAAGGAGGGATTGGTGATGGCGAGCTTTTCGGTAACGGATACCGTAAACATCCGTATATTCATCCATATCCCATCGAAATGGTTTGGCAGTGGATGGGTTATTTAAACTGCAGTGAAGAAAATCTGTACCCAGGGCATCCACCAAATCTCGGCTTTCGTGGACCCGCCCCCAGGTGTCGGGATAAAGGACCTCACGTGGCAGTTGAAACGCGCGACGTAAATTCACATAGGGTTCCCATGTATAGGTAATGTCAATGGGTACCCGGTCTGGCTCTATATGATTTAAGGCTAAAGTCACCCTTTCGCGAGAAGTCAGTTGTTCTTTCATCGTAAGAGTCTCCACTTATTGAGAATAGAAGATTTGTTGTTCTAAGCAAACTCCGCATCGGTATTAAATATTGATACAATATCAGCTGGTTTTTTGGTAAGGAGGAGCTGCTCCTGGTTATGCTCACTTTTTAATAAACCTACAATCCGGGACAGCATATCAACCTGATCATCCACATCCTTAATGGCCATTAAAATGATCAACTTGACCGGGATGGTTTCATTAGAATTACCCATATTACGGAATAGTACCGGTTTATCCAGGAATCCCACAGCAATGCTATTTTGCTTGACATGCTCCTTAAAAGTGTGCGGGATGGCTGCTCCGAATAATTTAAGTTGTAAACCGGTTGGTAAAATCTTCTCTCTGTCAATTACAGCAGAAATGAATGTGTCGGTAACAAAATCATTTTTTACTAATAAATTACCCAATATCGAGATCGCTTCATTTGCGTCTTTGACATCTATATCAAGAATTGCTAATTCTTCATCGAATATGTAATTTTTTTTCACATATGGCTCCGAAATAAAGATGCAGCATGGATGGATAAGGTCATCCACCGCTGGTTGATGACACTCATCGATTATAGCAATGTGGGAAATGGAAAAACGACCAAGATGGAACCATCTCGGTCGATTAGATTATTACAATTTGAAATGATTTATTTTGTGATTATTTGCCAGCTAAGCTGTCTTTTTGATCATATGAATATTTTGAAATAACCTTGAGAGCATCGTCTATACGTGTCGCGGAACGCAGTGCTTGAACTGCTTTTTGTTCTTTCATCATATCGACCAGAGAGATTAGTGCGGGAACATGAATTTGATTATCTACTGGACCAAGAACGATTGCGATATCAACTGGGTCATTAAACCCATGCCCGAAGGCAACAGGTTTTTTTAGCGTCATCAAACTCATACATGGTTTCAATACACCCTTGCCTGGAATAGCATGAAGGAGAGCAATACCAGGCCAGATAACCATATATGGACCATGAAGATCAATAGTAGCCTGGATCGCTTGAATGTAAGTAAAGGTGATTGCACCTATGGAGAGTAATATACTTCCAGCTTTCTCGACCACTTCCTGCCAGGTGAAGGCATTCTCTTTCAGGTGAACAGTTTGCCTGCATAATAGATTAGATAATTGAAGTTTCCCTGAAATTGGAAACAATTCTCCCCGATTGATCGTATCTTTATTATTGCCTGGGGATAGGATGGTTTTCAATTGAGCCAAATCATCTGTAGATAAGAAAGGACTCACGGTGATCGCTGGCACATTCCTTAGCTGTATAGGTATGGTACTTATCACTAAATCACACTCATTCTGATATTGACGATTTAACAATTCCAAATATGAAGTTATACCCACTACGACCACATCCGGGAATTCAGTTTTGATCCTTGATTCAAGAAGAAGAGCAGTCGCTTTGCCAGAATTACAGACAATGAACACCCGGATCTGTTTGGATATGGGGGAATACAATCGGTTTAAGGCAAGTACTATATAGAGGGTAAGATATCCAACTTCATCTTCATTCAATAACTCTTTCAGATAATATGAATCTTGAATGGATAACCATGCACACCTATAAACAAGCGGATAATCCCGCTTAATATCCGATAAAAAGGGATTGGGTGTGATCAAGCCCATCTTCGTTTGCCGGATAATATGGGAAAAATGAGAGGTTAGATTAGTTTTCAACTCCTGGTCTATCAATAGGCTTGGATTTAGGTACATGGATACTTTTTCTAGAAATTCATTCACCAATTTGTTGAATTCAATATCTATCAACTCGTACTGCTTGACCTTATTTGTGATTGTCTCTTTAGACCATTGAATATCTGTACGCTCTAGAAGAGATACTAAATATCCCAAATCTGCTTTAGAAATCCGAATATCGAATTTTTGGGATAGATTTGCCGCGATCAATTGAGCGGCATGAAGTTTTTCAATAGGAGGTTTCTCCATTGCTGAGTCTGCTTCTTTAGGTATTTTGAATCCCAGCTTGATCCGCCAGCTCATTATTGCGACTTGCAGGACCAAATTTAACTGTGACCAATCGCTAAGATCCAGCCCTATTGAATTATGGATGATTTGTAAACATTTTCTTAAGTTCAATTCCAATAATATGGTACGGAGAATTTTCCACCGGCCAGATTCCACTTCAATCTCCGGTACAAAATGGACTGCGTTGCCGCCAAATGCCGCCATCATTTGAATTTCATTGGAACATTCCTTAATCCAATGAAAAATCCCATCGCGGAGATTGACTTCACCCTCCTCAACCAGTAATCCAAAATTTGGTTTTCGGGTTAGCTTGAGGTCATTATCTGATAACCAATGTTCTACTCTCAAAAGATCTCTTCGAACAGTATTATGTGATATCCCCAACTTCAGGTGCGTAATCCGGTGAAATCGTCCACTGAATCCGGTCCATGCCGTCCACTCTGTCCGGTCATGCCGTCCAGTGGCGGAGCGAAGCGACGCTGGTGAAAACATTATATATCAAGTGGACGACATGG